>OLPV01000999.1_pt1 | contig 22279 bp, 24 predicted proteins | sample 1671961 | NCBI WGS metagenome assembly OLPV01 (sample SAMEA3136630, study PRJEB25190) | human gut metagenome | biome: human gut; feature: human-associated habitat; material: faeces | place: Austria | collected 2013
CCGCCCCCAGGACATTCGCTGGAGAAACTCCCTGCCGTCCTGCCGGGTAGCTGCAGTAAATATTAAAAGGTCGTCGCCGAAAGGCGGCGGCCTTTTTGTCTTTACAAAAGAAATCCGGTATGGCATTATTATAGAAGAAAAAATCTGCTGTGTGGAGGAACTATGAAAAAAGAAACAAAAAAGCAGCTTCTCATTGGAGCTGCCCTCGTGCTGGAGCTTCTGCTCCTGCTGCTGTATCTGAATGGAAGGATCGACAAGCTGCTGGACTCTGATATGTCCAGTGAGATGGTTCTGGGCCAGCTGCTTGCCCAGAACAATGAACTGATGACGACAAAGTTTTACTATTCCACAGAAATGCGGGTACTGAGCATTCAGCTCGTTTTTGCATTGTGCTTCAAACTGTTCAGGGACTGGCATGTTATAAGAATGGTCGTAATGGTCTGCCTGTGGGTAATCTTGATCGTGGCATACTACTTTCTATGCCGTGCGATGGAATGCAGAAAATATTTTCTGCTCACAGCACTCCTGCTGTTTGCACCTGTTTCAAGCTGCTACTTTGAATTTATGCTGGTGGCGGCGTGCTATATCCCATATGTGGCAATTGCGTTTGCGGCACTGGCCTTGAATGAGGTGTACTTCAAAGCACAGACGGACCGGAAAAAGTTTTGGCTTGTGGTGTCGGTATTACTTGCACTTGTGGCAGGTCTGGGCGGCCCGCGCGAGATCATTGCACTGTATGCTCCACTGGGTCTTGCGGCTGCAGCAGAGCTGGCTTGGGAACGGAATAATGAAACAAAAAGGCAGCAGTTTATCTATGCGGCATTTGTTGGAGCGTCGGCACTGATCGGCTATGCGCTGAACAGGCTGGTCCTGGCAAGGATCTATACTTTTTTAACCTGGGGCGGCCTGAGTTTTAAACTGGCAGACGGCGCAAGAATGAAAATGGTCTTCTATTCATTCCTGACGCTGTATGGGGCAGCAAAGGAAACTGCCGGCAGTACATTTACATTTGCTCTGAGCGCTGCGTGGATCGTGCTGACCATCGGATGCATCGTATATGCCTATACCCATAAGGTGTCCGAGGGCTATCGTCGTCTAGCTGGCTTTGTCAGCGCAGGATATGTTGTTTATATCCTTTTGTATTTTCTGACGTGGATGACCTTCAATGAACGCTATGGTCTGCTGAATACGGTGCTCTCGGTTCCGCTGTTTGCAGTGGCGCTGAAAGAGGTGCGGGTGAAAGAGCATTGGAAAAAGGCGGTGACCGCAGTATTTCTGGCAGCAGTAGCTGCTGGCTGTGTGCTGCTGCTTGTTCGGATGGACGGCGTTGATGAGACTTTGGGAAAAAGGGTCATTGCGGACAAGATGGTTGCAGAAGGCTACGAGAACGGCTATGCCACATTCTGGAACGGAAATGTTATGACGGAACTCTCCGGCGGAAAGATCCAGATGTGGGTCTGGCGCGATGCAACATTGGATCAGCATGGGCCGGATGTGGATGAGATATATCCGTGGCTCCAGCTTACCAGCCACGATACCGAAAGACCGACCGGAAAGGTATTCGTGCTGTTCTCACGGGAAGAATTTGGAAATAACCCATGGAAGCAGAACCTTCAGCCAGAGGATGTGATCTATGAGTCGGAGGAGTATGTGGTGATGGGGTATCCGGATTATGAGACGATGAAGGCAACGCTGGAAAAAGACCTGTAAAAATCGGAGGGAAAGCGATACACATGCGATTGGATAAATACTTAGCAGAGACGGCCCAGTGCACCCGCAGCGAGGCCAAGGCGCTGCTTTCCAAAGGGCGGGTGCAGGTGAACGGTGCGGTCTGCAAAAAAGGGGACACCCAGCTCAGGGAAACCGATACGGTGGCCGTGGACGGCAAAGCCCTGAATTACCAGCAGTTCGTGTACCTGATGCTCAACAAGCCCGAGGGGGTGGTGAGCGCTTCCACGGACAAGCGGGACACCACCGTGGTGGATCTGGTGGGGGACGCCTACCCGCGGCGGCAGCTGTTTCCGGCGGGGCGGCTGGATAAGACCAGCACCGGCTTTGTGCTGCTGACCGATGACGGCACCTTTGCCCACGACATCCTTGCTCCAAAACGCCACGTCTCCAAGACCTACACTGTGGTGCTGGACACGCCGCTGACCGAGGAGATGCGCACCGGCTTTGCCGCCGGGGTCACGCTGGCGGACGGCACAGCGCTTTCGCCTGCGGAGGTCACGGCCCTTTCTGCCGACGGCCTGACCGTGCGAGTGGTGCTGCGGCAGGGGGTCTACCACCAGATCAAGCGGATGTTCGGCGTGTACGGCGCAGGCGTGAACGGCCTGCACCGGGACGCCATCGGCGGCCTTGCGCTGGATGCAGCCCTTGCACCGGGGCAGTGGCGGGAGCTTTCTGCCGAAGAAGTGTCAAAAATTACCATCTGAGAGGGTGCGCTTTTCACCCGGATTTCAAAAAAGCAACACATTTTGCCGGTAAAATAGAGGCCGGAACCACGCAAAAAGGCACTTTTTTGGCTTGAAAAACCCCCGAGAGATAATATTCACAAGAAAAAACTATCTTTTTTGTTGAAATATGTTGCAAAAGTAAATTCTTTTGTGTAAAATATAAAATGTAATGCAGCTAAATTGTTGAAAATCACGACCGGCTGCCGCTGCGGTTTGCACAAACGAGGAAAAGGGGTATCCATTATGGCCAATAGAGTATTTCAAAGCGTGATCTACCAGATGAAAGATGCGATCAACCGGGTGGTCGGCGTGGTGGATGAGACCGGCGCTGTCATTTCCTGCTCGGAGCTGAACCTGATCGGCGAGGTGCGCGAGGGCTTCATGGCAGAGCGCCTGACGGCGGGGGACCGCTTTGTGCGCGATGGCTACACCTATCAGCAGTTCTCCAGCGCCAAGCATAACGATTATGCAGTGTTCGTGGAGGGCGTGGACGAGACGGCTGGTCAGTTTGCCGCCATGCTGTCCATCAGCCTGCAGAGCATCAAGCAGTACCACGATGAGAAGTTCGATAAGTCCAACTTCATCAAGAACGTGGTGCTGGATAATATTCTGCCCGGCGATATCTATGCCAAGGCCCGTGAGCTGCACTTTGCCACCGACGTTTCCCGCGTGGTGTTCATCGTGCGCGTGACTTCCGGCGGCGACATCTCCGCCTATGATGTGGTCAGCAGCCTGTTCCCGGATAAGCAGAAGGACTTTGTGTTCAACATCAGCGAGACGGATACGGTGCTGGTCAAGGAGATCCGCAAGGGCATCGACCGCACGGATATGGAAAAGCTGGCTGCCAGCATCGTGGATACCCTGTCCGGCGAGCACTACATCAAGGCTGTGGTGGGCATCGGCACCCCCATTTCCAACGTGAAGGATCTGGCTACCTCCTTCAAGGAAGCACAGATCGCCATGGAAGTGAGCAAGGTGTTCGACACCGAAAAGCAGATCATCCGCTACGATAATCTGGGCATTGCACGCCTGATCTATCAGCTGCCCACCACCGTGTGCGAGATGTTCCTGCGTGAGGTGTTCAAGCAGGGCAGCATCGAGAGCCTGGATCAGGAGACCCTGTTCACCATCCAGCGCTTCTTTGAGAACAACCTGAACGTTTCGGAAACCAGCCGCGGTCTGTTCGTGCACCGCAACACGCTGGTGTATCGTCTGGAAAAGATCAAAAAGCTGACTGGCCTGGATCTGCGTGAGTTCGACGATGCTATCGTCTTCAAGGTAGCATTGATGGTCAAAAAGTACCTGTCCAACAATCCGGCCAAATACTAATAGGCTGCAGGCTCTGCCTGCAGTGCAGAACCGGCCGCTCGCAACCGATGCTGGCCGGTTCTTTTTGCTGTGAAAACAGATTTTAATGTCAGGAGCTAATATTACCCTATGATCGATTTAGAACACGTTTCCAAGGAATATAAACGGGGCGGACCGCTTGCACTGGACGACATCAGCCTCCATGTGGACGATGGCGAGTTCGTGTTTCTGCTGGGCCATTCCGGCGCAGGCAAATCCACCCTGCTCAAGCTGCTGCTGCGCGAGGAGCTGCCCAGCGAAGGCAAGGTGACTGTGCTGGGCAAGGATGTTGCCCGGCTGCGCCGCCATCAGGTGCCGTATCTGCGCCGTCAGATGGGCATTATCTTTCAGGATTTCCGCCTGATCCCCACCATGACCGTGTACGAGAACATCGCTTTTGCCATGCACGTCACCAATGTCAAGCGCAAGGAGATCCGTGACCGTGTGGAGTACATGCTGGAACTGGTGCATCTGGAGGATAAGGCCAAGGCTTATCCGGACACCCTTTCCGGCGGCGAACAGCAGCGCGTGGCTGTGGCCCGTGCGCTTGCCCACGGCCCCAAGCTGGTCATTGCGGACGAGCCCACCGGCAACATCGACCCGGAGCTGAGTCTGGAAATGATGGAACTGCTGGAGCGGGTGAGTGAAATGGGCATCACCGTTGTGGTCGTCACCCATGAACACGAGCTGGTGCGTCAGTTCCATCAGCGGGTCGTTACCCTGAAAAAGGGCCGCATCATTTCGGACGTGCCTGCCGACAAGGAAGCCATCCGGGAGCGGGCAGAGCACCGGGAGCGCCTGTTTGAGACCGAGCTGGAACCGGAAAACACTGCAGAAAAGGAGGCGGCCACCGTATGATGAGACCTTCTACCTTCTTTTTCCTGGTCCGGCGCGGCGTGTGCAATCTGGGCAAGCACTGGGCCATGACCTTTGTGTGCATCCTGTCCCTCAGCGTCTGTATGACCCTGAACACCTTTGCAAGCCTTGCAGAGGTGAATGTGGACAGCATGGTTAACTATCTGGGCAGCCAGAACGAGACCGTGGTCTATCTGGACCCGGAGTGCGACGATGCCACTGCGCAGGCTGTGGGCGAAAAGCTGTCTGCCATGCCCGGCGTGACCAATGTGCAGTTCGTCTCCAAGCAGGACGTGCTGAACACCTACCGCGATTACATGGAAGATTACTCCTCCCTGTGGGACGAGTTTGAAAACGACAACCCCTTCAAGGCAAACTACCGCGTCTCCATCGCAGACCTGAGCCAGATGGAGGAAATGAGCAAGAAGATGCAGGCCATCCAAGGCGTATACAGCGTGACCGCCCCCGTGGAAATGACCAATGTCTTTGTGCAGGTGCAGCGCTCTGTTACCAAAGTGGGCCGCGGTATCGTGCTGGTGCTGATGGTGGTCAGCATCATCACCGTGGGCAGCACCATCCGCCTGAGCGTGTTTGCCCGCCGCCGTGAGATCGAGATCATGAAGTATGTGGGAGCCACCAACAGCCTTGTCACCCTGCCCTTCTTTGTGGAGGGTCTGGCCATGGGCCTGATCTCCGGTGCACTCACTGCAGCGATCAGTCTGGGCGGCTACTCCTATATGGTGCAGGCCTCCGGTGGTCTGGGCGGCGTATGGGAAATGATCATGGGTCAGGCCCTTGTGCCGGTGAGCGCCGTCTGGTCCACCATCATCCCGTACAGCCTCATCGGCGGTGCTGTTGTGGGTGGTCTGGGCAGCATGTTCTCCATCCGCAAACACCTGAATGTATGATGGAAAGGAGCTGCACATGAAAAAAGCACTTCATGCAAAGCCCTTCCGGCTTCAACTGCCCGGCTACACGCCGCGCCATGCCCGGCCGGAGCCTGCCCGCAGTAAGCTGCTGCGAGGCGTCAGCCTGTGTCTGGCAGCCGCGTGTCTTGTGGCAAGCGTAAGCTTCCACCCGGCTACGGCAGCCACCAGTATGGCCAGCCTGCAGAACAAGCTGAACAGCCTTTCCAAATCCATTGACCAGCACAAAAAGGAGCTTTCGGACGCAAAGAAAAAGGAAACTGCTGCAAAGGCGCTGGAAAGTGAGCTGAAGGAGCGTGTGGGCGTCATTCAGTCTCAGATCGGTGTGCTGAGCACCCAGATCGCGGCAGTACAGAACAGCATCGGCCAGACCGAGCAGAAGATCAGCGCCAAGGAAGCGGAGATCACCCAGAAGCAGACCGAGATCGACGGCCAGTGGGACGATTTCAAAAAGCATATGGCGGCGATGCAGGAGCTGCGCGATGGCGGCAGTGTGGCCATGCTGAGCGCGGTGAACGACCTGTATGAGCTGCTGACCTTCAACGAGGTCATGCAGGATATCTCCATCAAAGATACCGAGATCATGGACAATATGAAGGCCGCCAAGAGCGCTCTGGAAGCAGATAAGGTGGAGCTGGAAGCCCAGCGCAAGGAGCTGACGAGCCAGAAGGCGGAGCTGGATACCCAGAACTACCAGATGAAGGCCAAGCAGAGCGAGCTGAACAGCAGCATCTCTGCGGCACAGCTCTCTGCACAGGACGCCCAGAAGGCCCAGAAGGCAGCGCAGGCGGCCATTGAGTCGGACGAGCTGAACTATGAGGCAGTCAAAAAAGAGATCCAGAAGTTGATCGCAGCGGCTGCATCCAGTAAGCCGCAGCTGAGCTTTACCGGCTTTGCCTGCCCGCTGAAGAGCTATACCCGCATTTCCAGCGAGTACGGCTGGCGTAAGAATCCGGTGTCCGGCGTCAACAGGCTGCATGCTGGCATCGATCTGGCGGCCCCGGGCGGTACGCCCATCTACGCAGCCGCCAGCGGCTATGTGCAGGTGGCAGGCTGGTCCAGCGGCGGCTACGGCAACTATGTCATCATCTACCACGGCAAAATGTCCGACGGCAACACCTACAGCACCCTGTACGGCCACATGCGATCGGTGGCCACCAGTGCCGGCAAGTACGTCAAGCAGGGCGAGCTCATCGGCTATGTGGGCAGCACCGGCAATTCCACCGGCAACCACCTGCATCTGGAGGTGTGGAAGGGCGGCAGCAAGGCCAACGCCGTCAACCCCCGCGGCTACATCCCGTTCCCGCACAATTGATCCATCGTGAAGGAGTCTGGTTTTTATGAACGAACAAAAACGTAAGCGGATGCTGCGCATCGCCTGCCTGCTGCTGGCAGGGGTGTTTGTACTCTCGCTGCTGGGCAGTATTTTCATGATGCTGCTGTTCTGACAGGGAGGAAGCTGACATGAACCGTAAAATCTCCATCGGCATGGCGGTCACCATCGTGATCCTTGCCATGACGGTCACTTTTTCCATCACCATGCTGGTGGCCATGCGTCTGTTTGACAGCACGGTGAGCAGCGTCAAGGAAAAAGAGAGCATGTACAACAAGATCGCAGAGGTGGACCGTTACGTCCGCAGCAACGATTATTACACCATCGACGAAAACACGCTGTACGACCGCCTGACCGCAGGCTACCTGCTGGGCACCGGCGACAAGTACGCCCGCTACTACAACGCTACCGCCTACACCGAGCTGGTCAATGTGCAGAACGGCACCATCCTGGGCATCGGCGTGGAGCTGGGTCTGGACCAGACCGGCTACGCCAAGGTGACCAAGGTGTACGACGGCTCGCCTGCCCAGGAAGCCGGCATCGTGGTGGGCGACTACATCACCGCCGTGGGCGACACCGACGTCAAGAGCCTGACCACCGTGGATGCGGTGCAGTCCCGCCTGCAGGGCGAGGCCGGCACCACTGTCACCGTGACCTGGCTGGACAGCGCGGCATCCTCCCATACGGCAGACCTGACCCACTCCGGCTACACCAGCACCACGGTGGACTACCAGATGCTGGGCGATGTGGGTTATATCAAGATCCGTCAGTTCGACGGCAGCACCCCCAGTGAGCTGGACTACGCCATCCGCGCCCTGAGCGCCAATGGTGCCGCCAGCCTGGTGTTTGACCTGCGTGACAACGGCGGCGGCGTTCTGGATGACGCCATCAGCTGCATCAATCTGATCGTGCCGGAGGGCACGGTGGCCTACGCCGAGGATAAAAACGGCAACCGCACCGTGGTGGGCAGCAGCGACAGCGAGACCGAGACGGCCCTGCCTCTGGTGTGTCTGGTAAATGGCAGCACCGCCAGCGCAGCGGAGCTGTTCGCCGCCAGCCTGCGCACCATGAGCGGTGCCCGTCTGGTGGGCACCACCACCATGGGCAAGGGCACCATCCAGAGCAGCCCGCAGCGCCTGTCGGACGGCAGCGCCGTGAGCATCACGGTGGCAAAGCTGCTCTGCGGCGACGGCACCAGCTTTGACGGCACGGGCCTGAGCGTGGATGTGGAGCGCGCCCTGAGCGCGGATGAAGCCAACTCCTATCTGGACTACACCCCGACCACGGACCCGCAGGTCCAGCGCGCCGTGAGCGCAGCCCAGCAGCTCAGCGGCACCACCACCGTGGCCGGTGCCAACGACAGTGCTTCTTCTGCCGCTGCTTCGGAGGCTGCCGACAGCACCGCCGCTGACGCCGAGGTTGCACCGGAGACGGATGCACCGGAAGGATCGGCAGACACTGCACAGAGCGAAGCGGCGGCCGATTCTGCGGCACAGTAAACTCCCTCCGCCGTCACGGCTTGCGCCGCGCCACCTCCCTCTGGGAGGGAGGCTTTTCCATGCGGCAAAGCAGATCGTTTGCCGGAGCTTGTCCGGTCACGCCAAAAGGCCCCATCTCCGAGGGGGCTGGCAATGCCGTCAGGCATTGACTGGGGGAGTGACCTGCCGCCAATCGTACCAATGACCCCAAAGGCTGCTGCATACCCTGCAACAGCCTTTTTCTGAGAAAGGATGGCCTCCATGCCCGAACTGACCGACATTTCCGTGATCCGTGCCCTGTGCGAAAAATACGATTTCGCGCTCTCCAAGGGCTTTGGACAGAACTTCATCATCAATCCGGGCATCCCCACCAAGATCGTGGATGCCAGTGGGGTGGACAAGCGCTACGGCGTCATCGAGATCGGCCCCGGCATCGGTGTGCTGACCAAAGAGCTGGCCAAGCGTGCCGCCAAGGTGGTGTCCATTGAGGTGGACGAGCGCCTGCCGCCGCTGCTGGCCGAGACCATGGCCGGGGTGGACAACTTCAAGCTGGTGCTGCAGGACGTGCTGAAGGTGGACCTGAAAGCCCTCATTGCGGCAGAGTTCCCGGGCATGCCGGTGGCCGTGTGCGCCAACCTGCCCTATTACATCACCAGCCCCATCGTCATGAAGCTGCTGGGCGACCGCCTGCCCATCGAGAGCCTGACCGTGATGGTGCAGAAGGAAGCCGCCGACCGCTTGGCCGCCGTGCCCGGCACCCGGGCTTCCAGTGCCATCAGCTGTGCAGTGAACTACTACGCCACTTCCAGGCTGATGTTCACCGCTGCGCCGGGCAGCTTTTACCCGGCCCCCAAGGTCACCAGCGCCGTGGTGCGCATGGACATCCGCCCCACCCCCGCCGTGCAGGTGGAGGACGAGGAAGGCTACTTTGCACTGATCCGTGCGGCCTTTGGCCAGCGCCGCAAGACTGCGGCCAACGCCATTGCAGGCGGCCTGAACCTGCCCAAGGAAAAGGTCATTGCCGCCATTGAGGCGTCCGGGTTCGACGCCCGCATCCGCCCCGAGGCCCTTACCCTGTCCGACTTTGCAAAGATCCAGCAGGCCCTTGCCTGACCGGACTGCAAACAGAAAGCCCTGCCGCTTGATTTTCAGCGGCAGGGCTTTTATGCTGTCGGTTATTGCGGCTGCTCCGCAGACGGTTCGTAGCGGAAGCGCTGCAGGGTCTGCTCCAGTGCGTTCAGGTCCACCGGCTTGGACAGGTGGGCGTTCATGCCGGCATCCAGGCTCTTTTTGACGTCCTCGGCAAAGGCGTTGGCTGTCATGGCGATGATGGGAATGGTCCGGCTCAGCGGGTTTGCACCGCTGCGGATCATCCGGGTGGCTTCGTAGCCGTCCATGCCGGGCATCTGCACGTCCATCAGGATGGCGTCGTACTCGCCGGGGGCCACGGTCCGGAATTTCTCCACGACCTCGGCACCGTCGCGGCAGATGGTGCAGGAAGCGCCCCGCATCTCCAGCAGGGACTGCAGGATCTCGGCGTTGATCTCGTTGTCCTCGGCGCAGAGGAAGCGCATCCCGTGCAGCGACGGGCTGTTCTGCGCCGGGGCAGGGCAGACGGCGGGTGCTGCCTGCACCGTTTCTTCGCAGATCTTGAAGTCCAGCACCACCTCGAAGCGGGTGCCCTTGCCCAGCTGGCTTTGCAGCGTGATGACACCGCCCATCATGTCCACGATGTTCTTGGTGATGGCCATGCCCAGGCCGGTGCCCTGCACCTTGTTGGTCACCGAATTCTCGGCCCGGCTGAAGGACTCGTAAATGTGCTTCTGGAACGCTTCGCTCATGCCGATGCCGTTGTCGGTAACGGTGAACTTGTAGCGGGCATAGTGGCCGCTGCGGAGGATCTCTTCCACATTCAGCGAGATGCTGCCGCCATGGCCGGTGTACTTGACCGCATTGGACAGGATGTTGAGCAGTACCTGCCGCAGGCGGGTGGCGTCGCCTTCCACATTCTCGTGGAGCAGGTCGTGGACCTGTACGGTGAACTGCTGGTCCCGCAGCACGGCCTGCTGGCGGATCACGCTGTCCACCTGCGCGATCTGCTCGGCCATGCAGAAGGGCTGGATGTTCAGGGTGGCCTTGCCGCTTTCGATCTTGCTCATGTCCAGGATCTCGTTGATGAGGTTCAGCAGATGCCAGCTGGCGGTCTTCAACTTGTCAATGTAGCCCTGCAGCTTGCCCGGGTTTTGCAGGTCGTTTTCCATCAGGCTGGCCAGGCCCACGATGGCGTTCATCGGGGTACGGATGTCGTGAGACACGTTGCTCAGGAAGGTGGTCTTGGCCGAGCTGGCGCTCTCCGCCTGCTGCAGGGCCGCCCGCAGCTCTCGCTGGCTTTCCTGCAATTTCTGGTTCAGCTTCCGGGCCTGCCGGGCGGCTTCCTTGGCGTTTGCCTCAGCGATGCGCGACCGGCGCAGCGAGACAAGGATGACCGCCAGGATCATCCCGAAGAAGGTGATCAGCATCACGGAGACGACAAGAAAATTATCCTTTACAAAGTCGGTCACGGTCACCTTTTCCAGCGAGGCCTCGTACATGGGCAGCGCACCCGTCAGCATGGAGGCCGGGATCGTGCGCAGGGTCTTGTTCAGGATCGACATCAGGGTGACATCTCCGCGTGCCACGGCAAAAGAGACATTGCCGTCCTGCGTGAGGAAAACGCTGTGGAGCCTTTTGTCCTCACGGTACTTCGCGACCTCGCCGGATTCGGCAAGCAGGCAGTCGTTTTCGCCGCTGCGCATGGCTGCCTCGGCATCCTTCAGGGAATTGTACTCGACGATGTTCCAGTCCGGATAGTAGTAAGAAACGTACCATTTCAGCAGCAGGTCATCCTTCAGCAGAGCAACGGTGTTCGCATGGTTCTCGTTGAAGGAATTCTGCGCTGTGACTGCCGCCATGTTCAGGGTCAGGACCGTGTTGGACAGAACGAAGTTGTTCTCTTCCGCTACATAGGGGTTCTGGGCAAAATGGAAGATGAGGTCGATCTGGCCGTCTTTCAAGGCCTGGATCTCCTCTTCCATGGAATCATACCCGACCAGTGAAAAATCCAGCTTCTGGTTGCTGATGCTGTCGGATGCAAAGGTGATGTAGTCGTTGATCACCCCCACCAGCTGCCCGCTCTCCGGCACATAGGTACTGATGCCGGCATCGCTGGTCAGAAAACCGATCCGGATGTCTCCATGCTGCGTGACCCAGTCCTGTTCCTCGCTGGACAGCACAGGCGTATAGGAGGCAGAAAGATACCGCTGGTACAGCTCGTCAGCGTAAAACGGCTTGTCGAATTCCATCTTGCGCATGGCGTGATCCAGCTCTTCCTTCAGGTCCTGCCGGGTCCTGCTGATGGCAAAGTAGATGTCGGAGCCGCCGGTCTGGGCAATGGCAGACATGCCGTATTCCACCCAGGCAGGCGTCTCGGTGGAAATGACGCAGTCGATCTCGCGGCCCTGCGCCTGCTGCTTGCCCTGCTCGAAGCTGTTGGACCACACATATTGCAGATGCAGGCCGTGATCCTCCTCCCATTGATAGAACTGGGCGGCCTGCACGCTGGTTTTCAGCAGGGCGATGCGTTTGCCGTTCAGAGTGCGCAGGTCCGAGGCCGAAATGTCCGTGTGGGCCAGGTCGGCATACAGATAATAGATTTCCCGGCCCATCGGCAGCTCACTGAACAGCATGTCCTGTGCACGGTCCTCGGTGTAGGAAACACCAGCCATCAGGTCGATCTCGCCGTTTTTCATCATCTGGAGCAGCTCCGACCAGCCGGCCTTGACGTATTCGTAAGTCCAGCCGGTGTATGCCGCGACCGACTGCTCGTATTCGTAGGCATAGCCGCTGCGCTCGCCGTTCTTGCCCGTGATATTGTAGGCGTCCTCATACCAGCCCACACGCACCACTTTTGACGCGGCTCCCGCTGCGTGTGCAGGAAGCGGCAGCAGCGCAAGCAGGCACGCCAGCGCTGCCAGAAGGCAGGCCCATCGGCGCAGATTCACCCTGATCTGACACATAAACAACTCTCCTCACAGAAATCCTCTGGGTTTGTCCGCCGTCAAGGCTGCTGCCGCAGGCTCCGCACCGGGAAGCAGACGGCATTTCTGCATAATATCCCAATTCAATTATAGTATAGCGCTGCAAACCCCGCCTTGCAAGCGGTTTTATCGGTTTGATACGGCCAAAACGCTGCCGGCGGGGCGCTGTGCCCGCAGCCCGCACCGGCGCGGCATGGCTCTGCCTGCCGGAACATGCCTGCTGCCGCTGTACAGCCCGGGAAACGAACCGTTGAACGAACAGGAAAAAGTGCTCACGCTGCCCGACGCTTCCCATCCGAGAACACGAGTGGATATTGACAATTTGCGTGGTTTCTGCTATCCTATAAACCAGTGATTTGTCACAGGCGGAAGGCATTCTCAATCGGCAGACCGCCCTTCGGAAAACAATAAAATAAGCTGGTGTGGCGCAATGGCAGCGCAACTGATTTGTAATCAGTGGGTTGCAGGTTCAACTCCTGTCACCAGCTCCACCAAAAAGAGCCTAGATTGGTTAAAATCTAGGCTCTTTTCTTTTACCGTAACACACTATTTAACACACTTTTGGGAGCTGTAACACACTATCAACCGTTTGGGGGCTCTGGCCGCTGCTCTGGGTGGCGGTCAAAGTAGCCATCCGCTTCAAAGGCTGCATAGTGCTCCCGTATCATCTGATCGCGCCAGGCGTAATAGTCAAAGCGTTCCTCTTCCTTCTTTTCCAGATATTCAACGGTGCATTCCTGCACGCTGCCATAGCGGTTCCATGCGTTCCAGCCGGTGCCGCGCCACGCTCTGGTTGAAATAACTTCATCACGCCAGCGGGTAAGGGCGGTATCTCTGCGCAGACATTGAAAGCCGTGCCGTTCGATTTGGTTCACGCGGTTGCTGGATATGCCGATATCCTGCCCGATATCCTTCAGACTCTGGCCGTTGTAGTAGTGGCGGCGTATTATGTCGGCTTCCCGGTCTGCCAGCTTGTTCAAGGCTTCTTCCAGTGCGGCGTGAAGTTCCTCGTTGTAGATCTCATTTTCGGCCTGCTGGAACTCGTGAGCGGCCGCCGGGTCTTCCTGAAGGTCACCTAAAGCGGTGTCGCTGCCGTCCTCGCCCACAGGAGTATCAAGGCTGGTGCATTCGTTCAGAGGGTTGGCAGACACAGCCACGCGCCGGCCGTCCTCGGTGATGACACCTCGCGTGTGCTCTCCACAGGTGGCGGTGCGGATCTGCTTCAACAGCGCATAGCTCAGATACGTTGTGAAACTGCCCTGTTCTGCGCTGTAGTGCTTGGCGGCATAGTCCACAGCAAAGTACCCTTCCTGCACCAAATCTTCAAAGGACAGGCCGGCATTGTCCGCAACAGGCTTGTTCTTCTCGTACCACTGCCACAGCTGCCGCCGTACAAAGCCCTTGTTGACTTCCCATAGCTGGCCCAAAGCAAAGGTATTCCCGGCGGCTGCCAGAGCTGCAAGGGCTGCGTTTGTGTCCTGCTGACCTGTGGTTTTGGCTGGCTGCTTTTCCATGATGCCGAACTCCCTTCCAAAGAAAAAACGCCCACAGTGGGCAGCTGTGAGCGTTAATTTTGGCATTTTGACGAAAACCCGCGATGCAGCACCCCACGATCAGAGCGCCGCCGGGGACAAAATGCACAATCAGGTGGTTGCCTGGTAGTAGATGCCGGCCTTTTTGTTGTCCAGCACAAACGCATCATAGCAAACACGGCCGGTCACGATGGTGCCGCTGGACAGCGGAGTGTCATCGTGGATGCCGAAATCCTCCAGCTTGACGGGGGCCACGGTAGCGGACGGGTGGCACAGCATAAAGCCGAACTTTTCCGGCAGGCGAATTGCGGGCACCTTCACCACCGCGGCGCCGTCGATCATGGCCACCACGCCACGGGCACGCATCTCTGCGCCGATCTCGGTGTGATCGAACTCCACGGCCTGTTTCAGCAGCGCATAGGTTGCCGGGGTGACCACCAGCACGCGCTCGGTCTCGGGCACCTCGGCGTCGTCCAGCGCCTGGGAGGCGGCCAGAACGGCCGCATAGATGTTGGACTTGGTGAGGGCTGCTGCGGCGGGCTTGTGGCCTGCTCCGGCGGTCATGACGGTGTACACGTTGGCATCCACCTCGGGCACGACAACCTCCCGCAGTTCGCGGGCCAGCGCAGTGCCGGCTTCCAGCTGTTGCTGCGTTTCGTCCTGATCCAGCTTGTCAACGTTGAAGATAAAAGAGCGGTCATGTTTCAGCAGCAGCTCCTCGGTGGTGGCGGACAGGTCAAGCAGCTTGCCATAGCGGGAAAGCTGTTCCTCGGTGTCCTCGGGGGCGGTGCTGCGGTTGCGGCTGTAGTCGTTCAGCGGGGTGGTGCTGATCTTATACAGCTTGATGGAGTGGGCGCCCGTCCAATCAAAATCGGTGTTAGTCAGCAGACTGATTTTGCTTTCCGCTTTGAAAAGCTCGTCGGTCTGCGGGGAAAATTTGGTAGTAAGTTCAATAGACATGTATGAAAACCTCGTTAATCTTCATCATAAGCAGGGGGCCAGGTCTTCGGCTTGTGCTTTGCACCGTTGGCAAAGGCTGACGCAAAGTCAGACCGGCGGCCGCCGCTGGGGTCGGGGTCGCCGCGCAGAGGGGGAACCGGCTGTGCCTTGCGCTTTTCCGTGTCGATCAGCAGTTGCAGCTTGCTGGCGCAGCTCTTAAATTTTTCAGGGTCGGAAGTGTCGAGAATGTCCAACAGCCCGGGGTTATACCCACTGTTCAACAGGTACTCGCGGCATTCAAGGCGGTTCTGGCGCTGGGTCAGTTCCGCGCGCTGGGCGTTGAGCTCGTCAGCCTGGGCGCTGTCTGCGGTGCGCTCGGCACGCTTCAAGCGATCCTTTACAATGCGGTCAACGTCCGACTGGGTGAATCGCTTTTCCTGTTCCGGCTGGTTGCTGCCGTTTTCGGGTGCAGGCTGCTGCACGCCGGTCTGTTCCTCGGGGCTGGTGGTCTGGGGGGTCTGTTCCATAGTGGTTTCCTTTCTCCGGCTTTTCCCCGCCGTGGGTGTGTTTGTGCAATTTGCCAGTTTTGCGACGTGGGCCGGGTGCTGATCGGTGCCAGTACCGGGGCAAATTGCATAAAAAATAGGCACAGAGAACCGCCGAAGCGTTTTCCCTGTGCCTTATAAGCTCCCGGGTCATGCCCGGCGGTACTCTATGCCTTTCTTTTATTTTACCACAAATCGTGCAAGGAAGCAATAAAAAGCGGTGTCGAACCCCCACCATATAGCGGAGGCGCACCGCTCTCTGTATTCTACCTCTTTAACGGGAAATCGTCAAGTAAATAATATGTATTTCACCGCTTTGGCTGTAATGTACCCTTGCCGCCGGATACATCGCGCGCAGGGCGTCCAGCGTGGCCTGTGCTGCGTGTTCGTGCTTTGGGGTGTAAGTGATCTTTACTTTCACACTTGCACCCCCTGGGGGTCATTCTTGGGCAGTGGCAGCATGTGCCATACCTCTACGGCTACGCCTACGATCTTTGCGCCGGGTAGCTCGTCCAGCCTGCAGACATCCTCCGCAAAACGTGTGGAACAGGTGGCAAACATCTGCCCATCACAGACCATGCGCCGCAAAAGCACGGCGGTGTCCGTCTGCACGGCCACGATCTGGCCGTTCTCTGCGTGATCGCCGGCAACAAGGGCCACAATGTCACCGGCATGAATTCCAGCGCCTTCCATGCTGTTGTCGTCCATAACGTAACAGAAATCGGCGTGCAGACTTGCCGGAACAGGGGCGGTCAAGCTCTCGCTCATCTGGTCCACCTCCTTCACAGGTTCTTCCAGCAGGCCACAGCGCCGATCAGGCACCACAGCACAAACGGGGCAACACAGGTAAAATGAAACATAGACATTGTAATATCCTCCATTTTTGATATAATGGGGGCGGTATCGTCTGGTAAACTATACCGCCTCTTCATATTGCCGCCCTTCCTGTTGGTCTCAGGAAAGGCGGCTTTCTTTTTGCGGTCAGGGCTTACAGGTGATGCTGGCAAGTGCTGTCAGGACAGTCACCCGTGCAGGGAGTAGCATCAAGGGGGCATTCTGTCACAGGCTTTGCGGTCAGCCTGCGAGCTGCAACCCAGATCAGGCGCAGGGCGCGGAAGTCGGCTTCTTCCAGCATGGCGGTTATTGAGTCAATCAGCTGTTGACGTGTCATGTGCTCATCCCCTTAGCTGCGGTTGCTGTCAAGGGCTGTCTTTTCCGGAAACAGCAGCTTCTCCACCATCTCCTGCGGGACGCTGGCAATGATTGCGGGCATTTGGCTCACCCGGCCATCATGGAAGAACAGCAGCACCTCGCCGGTGGGGTTGTTGAACACCAGAGCATCCTGCCCGGCGTCCAGCGTGTCGGTCAGCTTGCACCCGCTGCGGTCGGGGTGCCGGTCAGGGCAGCCCAGCTCACAGGGGCAGTTGTCAAAGGGACATGTACGGATTTTAGCTTTCATGTGGGCAAATTCCTTTCTTTCTCACTTCGCCAGTTCTGACAGAGTGATGTTAAATGGCGAAGTGACATTTTCTTGACGGTGTAGCGTTTAAAATCTCACTTCGCCAACGTGGCGAACTGACAGAGGGGTGGCGAACTGACTCACTTCGCCAATGGGGTCACTTCGCCAAACTGGCGAACAGACGAAAAACAACATAACTAAATTATTATTTTGTCACTTCGCCATCTGCTCCACTCTGTCGAGCAAGGCGTGAAAACCAGCCACGAAGGCCGCCTTTCTGGTTCAGCTGGAACTTCTCGACTTCGCCGGATTCAACAAGGCTGTGATATGCACGTTCGTAGGTGCGTTGACTGCAGCCGATTTCTTTTGTGACGGCTGCGCGCAGTTCGCTGCTTGCCATGCTGCCGAGCTGGCTCTCGGCCAACACGTTCAAGATCGCGGCGGTGGTGTCGTCCTTGGTCTGGGCCAGCCGGAACCGCTTCTCCTCGATGAAATCCGCGTCTTTCTTGTCGGTGTAGCCATCGAACACGGCCCGGGCGGTCTTGATGCCCTCCACGGTGGCGTTTTCAATGTGCATCAGTACAGTTTGCTGCTTTTCGCTGTAGTTCGATTTTTCATGACTGACATAGATCTTGCCGTCGTTCTTGGAATAGCCCATGATCAGCACGCTGCGGGCAATGTCCCAGATGTCGGAACTGTCAGCCAGGCGGCCACGGCCGGAAACACCCTGCTTCTTGTTGGTATGCATCACGATCAGGGTCGCACAGTTGTGTTTGATGTTGATCGCCTGCAGCGGGGTCAGGGGCGGCGCTCTTGTGCTGGGTGCCAGCCTGCTGCACTGCCATGCCCCAAAGGGTGACCGTGTCAACGTTGGCAGTCAGGCGCTCGCTCTTGTGGACAGCGCCCACGGTAAAGCCCTGCCGGGCGTACTGCTGGCAAATCCAACTTGCAGGAGACTGGCCCAGACGTTCCAGCGCGGACACGCGCCCGCCATCCAGCACGCAAAGCTCGTGGTGTACGGCGCGGGGCTTCGGCTCCCGCTGGTCGATGTACTCCACATCGAAGGTGTGCAAGGTGATACGCTTTTCAAGTTTCAGCATTGAAATATCCTCCATTTTTGATATAATGGGGGCGTGAATGGTTGGAACCGTATTCACACCCTTTTGCCGCTCCCCGGTCGCTACACTGGGAAGCGGCTTTCTTTTTTGGTTACTGCGGAAAGATACGTGCGGCCTTTCTTCCTGAGAAAATAACAGGCGGCAAGGTAGTGTAGTAATCGGGAGTGGGGGGCTTTCTTACCCCCACTCCTGATTACACTACCTATCACTATCTTTTTTGCTATATATAATACTGTTTTTTTCCCCCCATAAATGCAGATTTTGCAGTTATAGCGGAAATCCTGTTTTTTTCCCCCCTCTCACTCCTGCGGGGGTGTGGAACAGCTGCGCCTGATCTGGCCGGTTTTGGGGTCACGTTCAAATGCTGGGTGTTCGTCAACCATGTATCGAATGGTCTTGTTCGTAACGTCCAGATAGTCAGCGACGCTGCTAGTAGTGACTTCTTCACCCTGCGCGGTCAGCACGTCTATTGCGGCCTCCAGACGGTGGCGGCGCTCCTTTAGCTTCTGTTCCTTGGGCTTCCGGGCGTTCATGGCGCGCTGGAATGCTGGCAGCTGGGAGTGTGGGGCGATGTTATCCGCCGGGTCGAAGCGTTCCATGACGTGGATTGGATAGTTAAACCACACATCCACCGGCTCAAAACTGGGAAACTCCCGCAATGTGCCCTCGATGCGCCACGCCGTCACGCCTGCCCGCTGCCGGTCTGGCGGTAATTCCAGCTCGATCACGTCCAGAAGTGCGTCAACGTCGCGGGCAAACACTCCGGAACCGGACGCGCGGTCCATGCTGTTCTTCCACCCTTGGTCGCCTTTGCTGTGGTGGTGTGCGTAAATGACGGCCGCACCGTTTACTGCTGAAATCCGGTCAAGACCGTTGCAGAACTGCACCATGTCAAAAACATTGTTTTCCCTGCCAGCATTGAGTTTATAGAACGGGTCAATGATGATCACATCATACTGTTCCCAGCGGGCGCGGCTGCAGCAGATGTCAACGAAGTGCGGCCAGTTGATGCAGTATCCGCGCAGGTTCCAAAGGTCGATGTTCGGCAGCATAGCCTGTACGGCTTCCTCTGGCAGTTCCAGCGCCTTGCTGACGTCATGGAACCGGTGTTTTGCTGATGCCGGGTCAACTTCCAGATTGACGTACAGGACTTTTCCACGTCTGCATTCAAAACGGTTCATCCATGGTGTACCGCTTGCAATGCACACGGCCAGCTCGATGAGAGCAAAGCTCTTGCCTGCCTTGCTGGGGCCTGCCAGCAGCATCTTGTGGCCCTTGCGCAGTACGCCCTCGATCATGGCCGGGCTTTGCTCCGGCACGCCATGGCCACACGCCGTCTGCAGGTTCTCCACGGGCGGCAAGCCGTCATCTTCAATTTCGCAGTCTTCCATGAAGTCGAAGTGTTCCGGCGGCTCTGGTGGTTCTCCGTAGGGGTCCCAAAAATCAACCATCATGCGGCCCCCTTCCCGCTCTGGGCCGTCGGCTCGAAAAAATACTTTCCGATCTCTTCCGGCTTGATCTCCAGCACCTTGCAAATGGCGCTGATCTGGTAGGCGTCAAACGGCTTCTTGCCGTTTATGCGCGGGCTTAATGTGCCCTTGGGGATGCCTGACGCCTTGGACAGCTCTTCTTGGTTGTAGTCAAGTTGAACCATCCGCATGCGCAGGTTCTTGAATGGTCTGTACATGGTTAGTCCTCCTCGATGATCTCGGTCACGTCCACACCCAGCGCGGCGGCGATCTTGCACGCAGTCAAAGCGGTACAAGTGCCGCGCTTCTTGACAATGGACATGTTCTGACGGTTCAGACCGGCCTTGTTGGCCAGCTGACCCAGACGCAGGCCTTTGCGTGCGGCCATGATTTCAATGTTTTCTTTGAGCTTCATTTTGTTCACTTCCTCATGTCGACAAAATATCGTTTTCGTAAACGCATTTTCGTTTACAGCGGGATTATAGCTCGATTTTCGTTTAATGTCAATAGTTTGGTTGAAATTTCGTTCACGATGTGTTATCTTGTTGTTAAGGTGGTGACCAAAAATGGAAATTTACGATAATATTGACCGTGAACTTGAAAAACGAAGAATGAGCAGGCGTAAACTTGCACTTTCAATTGGTGTTCCTCCGTCAACCTTTCAATCAATGATGGAAAGAAAACGCGGAATGACGATAGAGCTTTTAAAGAAAATATCTGCGGCATTGAACGTCGATTTTTATTCACTGGCTGACTTTGACATGGCTTCTGATGCTTTATTTGAAGAAATCAATGCGAACCGCAAAGCCACAAAGGAAGAGCAGCTTTTGCAGCACTTCCGCACCCTGAACGATGACGGCCAGAGCGTGGCAGTTGACCGCGTGGAAGAACTCGCCCAGATACCGAAGTACCAGCGCGCCCAGAGCGCCCCACAGGACGCGCCCGCCGGGCTGGACGATAAAGAACCCGCCGAAAAATAAAACGCCCACAGCGGGCAGCTGTGAGCGTGTGACGGCTGAAAATTCAGCTGTGAGTTTTAATCCCGCAACAGTTGTCCAATTGTTGGACAACTGTAAACGCTGGATGTTGCCGAACAGTTCGGCAACGGGGGCACATTCCCATTTTGGGATTCTGCCCTAAATCGGGGCATGGGGTCGTGAAACACGACGGTAAAGGGGGGAGTTGTCGCAAATTGCGACAACTGGAGATTCGTCATTTTGACGGCTGATAGTCTCCGATCGGGCCGCGATCAGAGCGCTGCCGGGGGCAAAATGCACAAAGGAAGGGGGTGCAGCCAGATGAGCAAGCGAACCAACACGGCCCAGTGGGAAGAAAAATACCAGCGCTGGCGCATTGCCGTGCAGAAAGACGGCGAACGGCGGCAGTTCTACAGCTCAAAGCCGGGCCGCACAGGGCAGCGGGAAGCGAACGCAAAGGCAGATGCCTGGCTGGATGATGGGATAGGCGTCAAGGCCCGCCGGGTGGATGAGCTGTATAAAGACTGGTATGCCACACTGGAAAAGACGAACGGCACCGGCAACTGCCGCAATGTTGAAAGCCGTTGGCGCACGCGCATTCTGCCCGCGATCGGGAAGAAGCGCATTACCAGCCTGACAGAGCAGGACTTGCAAAACGTGGTGGATGATGCCTATTCGGACGGCCTGAGCAAGAAAAGCCTGCAATCCTTGTGCGCTGATATGCGGGCATTCTGCCGGTACTGCCGGGCCAGGAAGCTGACCACGTTCAACCCGGAAGGGCTGCACGTCCCCGCCGGGGCCCGTCTCAAGGGCAAGGCAATCATGCAGCCGGATGCCCTGCAAGTGTTGTTCAGCGTGGACACAACCCTGTATCGGGGCAAGCGCGTGCACGATGACTTTATCTGTGCATACCGGTTTGCCATCCTCACGGGCATGCGGCCCGGTGAGCTGCTGGGGCTGTGCTGGGAGGATGTGCGGGGCGATACCGTCACGATCAGGCGCGCCGTGAACGTGCTGGGGGAAGAAACCCACGGCAAAAACGAAAACGCGGTGCGGGCCTTTGCCCTGTCTGGCTTCTCCCGTTCCGTGCTGGAACAGCAGCGGGCCGTTACCGGGGCGGGGGAAAGCGTGTTTGAAATCAAGTCGGAGGGCTATTTTTATAAGCGCTGGCAGGTCTATCTGCGGGCCAATGACTTGCCGCCGGTGTCGCTGTACTCGCTGCGGCACACGTTCGTGTCCATCGTGAAGAGCCTGCCGGAGGGCGAAATAAAGGGCCTTGTGGGTCACAGCCAGAGCATGGACACGTTCGGCTGGTACTCCCACGAGCTGACGGGCGACGCCGAGAACACGGCCCGTGATGTGGATGCAAGGTTCATCAAGCTGCTTGGCAGCGGCTGAAAAAATAACACACTTTTTAACACACTTTTGGGGCGGTGGGGAGAAACCGCGTTCCCAGACAAAAATTTATTCAACGCTTTTCCGTTTGATTTCTGCGCAAAAAATCCCGGATTTTTGCCTGAAATCGTCCGCAAACATGTTCAACTCCTGTCACCAGCTCCAAGAAAAACCGCTCGGGAACATTGATTTCCGGGCGGTTTTTCCATGGGGCGAGTTTGTTGGAGAGATTGGTGCAGAAATTGCGATAAAATCTGTTGCAGATGGTTGACAAACTGCTTTGCGCGTGGTAATATATACAGGCAGTCCGCGCGGCGGACACAAAAGAATATGGGCGTGTTCCCGAGTGGCCAATGGGGACAGACTGTAAATCT
>OLPV01001001.1_pt1 | contig 22215 bp, 20 predicted proteins | sample 1671961 | NCBI WGS metagenome assembly OLPV01 (sample SAMEA3136630, study PRJEB25190) | human gut metagenome | biome: human gut; feature: human-associated habitat; material: faeces | place: Austria | collected 2013
CTTACATATAAATATAAATTTTGATACCAGATTGCTACGTGCTTTTGACCTTTTGACCCTGGTATCAGCAAAAACACATTACAGCTCATATGGAGAATGAAGCTGATTTGTCTCTTCACTTTCTTCCATCAGCATTGCACGAATCAGTTCCTGCCCGTCTGATTTTACAATATTTATCGGAACTTGTAAAGCTTTTTCGACATCCTGCTTTGTTAGATCGTCCAAAAATACTTCTTCATTGCTTCTAAACATATTCGCTGGAAGAAGAAGAGCCTCTCCTAATGGCTTGCCTGTAAGCTGCTTAATTAAATCCTGTCCAGTGATCAAACCAGACACAGTAACACCATGTCCGAAGAAATCATTCAAAATCTCATAGACTGTAATGTTCACATTTGGGAACTTCTCATGAACCTTTGCTGCAATATCCTTTAAAAATGGGTATGCCAGCTTTCCTGTCGCAAGAGACAATGTATGGGCACGCTCATCACCGCTTAACGCTTCCAATGCATAATCTGTTTCTTCTATTAAAAGACGCAGCATACCAACACCATTTTCAAGCTGTACGTAGCCGTCATAAACTTCTTCCGGCGGCAGAGGACGATTTGCAAGCAGATAAAACTCATCACTTGCATGAACAAAATGTGTGCCAAAACGTTCATACATTTCATTTTGAAAACGCCCAATAATATCAAGGGCATTTTCTGCATCCTCTTTTGTAAGCGGCTCTAGCGGATACAAGCCTTCACGATATTTGCTTAAACCAACCGGAACTACTGACATACTCTGCATCTGAGGATATAATCCTGCAAGATCGCGAATTGAACGCTCTAGCTCGGCACCGTCATTTACTCCCTTGCACAAAACGATCTGACCGTTCATCTCAATATCTGCATCACGAAGACGATTCAGCGTTTCCATGATCTTCCCTGCGAAACGATTGTGAAGCATCTTTACGCGAAGCTCTGGATTTGTCGTCTGAACTGAAATATTGATAGGTGACAGATGATATTTTATAATACGTGAAAGATCATGCTCTTTCATGTTTGTCAATGTAATATAATTTCCCTGAAGAAATGAAAGTCTTGCATCATCATCTTTAAAATAAAGCGTATCGCGCATTCCCGGCGGCATCTGGTCAATAAAGCAGAAGATGCACTTATTTGTACAGGAACGATAATCTGACATAAGACCGCTCTCAAACTCAATGCCAAGGTCTTCGTAAAAGTCCTTATCGAACTCCCACTCCACCTCTGAGCCGTCCTTTTTCTGGACAACCATATCTATTTCTTCATTTTGAATATAAAAACGGTAATCAAGGACATCCTCGATATCCTGACCGTTAATCTGCAGGATCTTATCACCTGGCTCTAGCTCTAGCTCCTCTGCAATTGAGCCCGGCGCCACAGATTTGATCTGATGGGCATGTTTCATAAAATTAACCTCCCGGCCCGCAGGCCTGTATCTATAAGCTGTCAAGTAAAAAACAGCAAATTTCTCCATATTTTACTATCATACCAAAATTCAAAAGATCCTACAAGAGTTTTATTAAAAAAAGAGGAGCGTCAAAATGACCACCCCTCTTTTGTAATATTTTTCATCAAATCTTCTGGAACTTAGCAGCATATACCGGGAAGGTATTTGTGCCCTTGATTTCCTTATCAGCAGAGATGGTTACATTCTTGTCTGTGATGACATACTCAAGACTGCTGCCCTCACCTACTACAGTATCCTGCATCAGTACGCAGTTTCTTACCTTTGCGCCCTTTGCAATCTTAACACCTCTAAAGAGTACACTATTCTCTACCTCACCCTCGATGATACAGCCATCGGCAGCCATCACGTTCTTTACCTTAGAACCGTTGATGTAGCGTGTCGGGTTATCATCACGAATCTTTGTATAGATTGGGTTTGGATTAAACAGTGCATCAAGATTTTCATCCTCAAGAAGCTTCATGTTCTCATCAAAATAGCTCTTCATATCGGTGATTCTTGCAAGGTAGCCATCAAAACGATATGCCTTTACATTCAGCTTATCGAGTCTATGTGCAAGAATATCACGCTCAAAGTAAACATATCCGCGAACAAATGCAGTATGTACTAAATCAATCAGAAGCTCTCTCTTTAAGATATAGATATTCATAGAAAGCTTCTGTGGACCAGACTCTTCGGAGTTTACATAAATCTTCTTTACTCTATCTCCTTCAAGTGCAAGTGTATAGAAGAAATCTTCCTTCATGATATCTAAATTCTTAAGACTGTCTGCTAATTCCTCTTCCTTATATGCAACTGTCACATCAGCACCGCTCTCAATATGAGCCTGCAGCATTGCACTGAAATCAAAATTAACTGCAATATTGGCATCTGACATTACAACATACTCTTCCTTCTGGTCACGCAGAAGACTAAGAATGCTGGCAAGTGCCTCAACACGTCCGTTATACATCTTTACAGTCTTCTCTGCAAATGGAGGAATAATTGTCAAACCACCATTTTTACGGGTAAGATCCCACTCACGTCCCGAGCCAAGATGATCCATCAAGGAATGATAATTATTACGGACAATAATGGAAATATTATCAATTCCGCTGCTTACCATGCTTGAAAGGATAAAGTCGATCATACGATAACGTCCTGCAAAGGGAATGGAAGCCATAAGACGCTCTGTTACCAGCTCCGGAACCATATTATCATAACTGTTCGGGAAGATAATTCCCAGCGCATTTACATTTGATTTTACCATTGTTCTTCACCACCCTTTACATTCTCGCTGACCATTGCGTTTGGACCAATCTTTGCATTGTCTCCAATATAGACACCTGCACCGACTGTTGCAACGCCCTTGCCGCCCTCTGAGAGCGCCTCTCCTACAACTGCATTCTCGCCAATTACAACATTCTCAGCGATAATACAATGTCTTACCTGTGCACCTGCCTTGATTACAGTGCCGCCCATGACAACTGCATCCTCAACAACTGCACCCGGCTCTACAGAAACACCTGCAAATAAAATGGAGTGCTTTACTGTACCATGGATGCGGCATCCATCGGTAATCATGGAGTTTTGTACTTCTGCATCTGCACCAATGCGATGACCTGTCATACCGCTATTTCGGCTGTAAATCTTCCAGTTTTCATCGAACAGATTGATACCGCTGTGCTCAGGATCAATAACCTCCATATTTGCTTCCCATAAGGAAGAAATAGTTCCAACATCCTTCCAATATCCATCAAAACGATATGCATACATCTTACGTCCGTCACGAAGAAGGTTTGGAATAATGTTGTTTCCGAAGTCATTTTGAGAATTTGGATCTGCCTCATCCTCAATAAGATACTTCTTTAAGATATCCCAGTTGAAAATATAAATACCCATGGAAGCCAGATTTGACTTTGGATTCTTTGGCTTCTCCTGGAACTCTGTAATGCGAGAATCCTCGTCAGCCACCATCAGGCCGAAACGAGATGCCTCATCCCACGGAACCTCCATAACTGCTACGCTGAACTCTGCGCCCTTTTCCTTGTGGAAACGAAGGAAATCACTGTAGTCCTGCTTGCAGATCTGATCACCTGAAAGGATAATTACGTACTGTGGATTATAACGCTCTATAAAGGAAATATTCTGATAAATCGCATTTGCGGTTCCTTTATACCAGTCAGAGCCGGACGCCTGCTGATACGGCGGAAGAACATGAACGCCGCCATGCAGACGGTCAAGATCCCAAGGCTGTCCGTTTCCAATATATTCGTTTAATACCAACGGCTGATACTGTGTGAGAATACCGACTGTATCAATACCTGAATTCACACAATTTGATAACGGGAAATCGATAATACGATATTTTCCGCCGAAAGGTACTGCTGGTTTTGCAAGCTTCTGTGTCAGTGCGTACAGACGTGATCCCTGTCCGCCGGCAAGCAGCATTGCAATCATTTCTTTTGCCATGATTAAAATCCCCTCTTTCACTTAACATACATCTAAATTATACCACACTTTTCAAAAAAAGCGACGGTTTTTTGTTCAAAAATACTCATTTTATTTTGTTACTTTTCAACAAATTCATATTTTGTCCTATACTTTATCCTATTTGCTTTTTATTTTTGTGAAAATAAGGCAGAAACTGCATAGAAAGAAGTTGAAATTCAGTTGACAAAAACAAAAAAGCACCCATGCAAATTTTTACATGAATGCTTTTTTACTTATTCTATTTTCTCTGACAAATCTGACTGTTCTTGTATCTCTTCTGATACTTCTGGCTGTGGCTCTTCTAGTATTTCTGCCACTTCTGGCTCTTTTTGTTCCCACTCTTTAGTGTTTTCTTCCTCGTCCACCACTTCTGGCTCTAATATCTCTGTCTCTGACTTAGCATGCATGAAATATTCCTGAATATCAATCTGCTTTTCCGTCAGCAAATACAGCTTATAGTAATAACGGTTGTTATACAAGAAGTTGATTTCGCCGCCAATAAGCACAATATTCATACAGACATACATCCATACTAAAAACACGATAATTAAAGCAAGGCTTCCATACATAAAGGCAAGATTTTTACTGTTGCGTATATATGTGGCGTAAATCGCTGAAAAGCTGTACCATCCAATAGTTGCTGCAATTGCACCAGGCATCTGCTTTCTATAAGGCAGACGCTTTTGTGGGAAAATGTTGTAAACGGCAAGAAAGAAAAGAATCATGCCGCCAATCGCAATGCCATTTTGCAAAATGGTAATCAAAACAGTCCAGTTTTCAAGTTCCGGCCATACCGAAACTAAAAATACACGGAATTTGCTTCCATATACAAGAAATGCCATGACAAGAAGCATTATCACTAGAAATATGCCTGTATATACAAGACACAATGCCCTGTGTACAAACCAATTTCGCTGTTCCTCTCTTTTATAGACGCGGTTTAGTCCCTTAACTAAAAATGAGATTCCCGTTGATGATGACCACAATGCCATGATAATTGTGATCGACAACGCTGATACGCTAAGCGATTTCTCATACAAATCAGACACAATGCTTGTTACAAGCTCCAGCATTTCTGCCGGAAGAACAGAGGATACTATCTTTAGAAGTACCTCTGGCGACAGCATCATGCGTGACATAAGCCAAAGCAAAATCATCAACATTGGAAACAATGACATAACCATAAACAATGTAATGGTTGCTGCATTTGTCATGACCTGATCGTCATCATACAGCTTTTTTGCAAATCCAATAGGATTTAAAATAGACTGAATAATGCCTGTCTTTTTCTTTACTTTTGGTGTATGTTCTTCTTTTTTCTTTTTTCGAAGATGAATCACTCCTCCACCTGCTTTATCACTACTTCACCGGCGTGCTTATAGATACTTCCGGCGGGAACGATTCCTCTGACTGAGGAAAGTGGATAAATATTGCTGTTTGGTCCGATAACAGTTCCCGGATTAAGAACGCTTCCGCAGCCAACCTCTACATTGTCGCCGAGCATTGCACCGAATTTCTTTAATCCTGTCTCGATCGCTTCATCTTGTGATTTTACAACAACAAGCTTTTTATCAGACTTTACATTTGATGTAATGGAGCCTGCACCCATATGAGACTTATAGCCCAAAATGGAATCACCTACATAATTGTAATGAGGAACCTGTACGTTATTAAACAAAATTACATTCTTTAATTCTGTTGAATTGCCAACTACACAATGCTTTCCAACGAGTGCATTTCCACGGATAAAAGCACAATGACGAACTTCTGTATCCTCGTCAATGATACATGGTCCTGTGATAGATGCCGTTTTTGCAACTACAGCTGACTTTGCCACCCATACATTCTTCTCAATCTCATCAAACTTATCCTTCGGAAGTGTCGGGCCAAGTGTTAAGATAAAATCCTTAATCTTCGGAAGAATTTCCCACGGATAACAGTCATCCTTAAAAAGCTCCTTTGCGATTGTCTCTTCTGTGTTATAAAGTGCAGATACTTTAATTGAATCCATCTTTTTACCATACCTTTCCGTAGTCTGCGATTTTTGCAGGCTGCCTGTCATCATTAGTTTACTTTATATTTTGCTTTTGTGCAACCATGTTTTTTAAGACTTGCGCGAAGTCTCATAAAAAGACTCAAAGCCTGCAAAGTTTCCGCGGATTGCTCCTGGATTTGTCACCTGCTTAACGCCCTGTGTTCTTCTAGCAACAAAATTTTGCAGCTTATCCATATATTCCTGTGATGTGATCGTACCCTCTGAAACATAAGTCAGTCCCTTTTCCCAGCTGGCTGTCAGCTCTGGATTTAAAAGCTGCTTAATAGAAACAGCTACTACTTCATATATGGCTTCTCCAAGCTTTTGCGGCTTTATGATCTGTGTCTTTGCATTTAGAGACAAATATCCATTTGATACAAGCTTTTTTAAAATCTCTGCACGCGTAGCACTTGTTCCAATGCCGCTTCCCTTAATCTGCGCGCGAAGCTCATCATCTTCAATAAGCTGACCTGCATTTTCCATAGCCAGAATCAGTGAACCTGAGTTATAGCGCTTAGGCGGTGATGTCTCACCCTCCTTTACAGCATATGAGGTTTCTTCAAAGAGCATACCCTTTTTTAATCCTGACAAAATTCGGCTTAAAAATGACGTTTCATCAACAGCAAATTCTTCCTCGCCTTCTTTTTGTGCAGTACTTTCTTGCGGCACGCCTGTTACCTTTAAATAGCCCGGATCCTCCAGCATACGATATGATGTGAAAAAGTGCTCCGTCTTTACCTGAAATTCGAGTGCATATTTTTTATAGACAGCCGGTCCATAAAAGATGCTAAGAAAACGGCGGCAGATTACTTCATACACACCCTTTGCCACGCCTGACAGACGCTCATATGCACCAAGACCTTGTCCCGTTGGGATAATGGCATAGTGATCTGTGATCTGCTTATCGTTTGTGTAGCGAGTCTTTGCGATTGTTTTCCATGCATCCTGTGACAATATCTCCTGTGCAAAACTGCCCACAGGTGCAAAATTACTTAAGCCGCGAATATTTTTTGAAATTTCCTTTGCCACTGCAGTAGAAAGCACACGCGCATCTGTTCTTGGATATGTGACCATCTTCTTCTCATATAATTCCTGAACGATTTTAAGTGTCTCATCAGGACTTATCTTAAATCGTCTTGAACATGTATTTTGAAGCTCGGCAAGATTAAATAAAAGCGGAGGCTGCTTCTGTTCTTTTTTCTTCTCAATTTTAATTAAGGTACAATCAGGCCTTTTTTCTTCCGGATTAATAGGTGTCTCCAGATAATTTATAAGTTCCTGTGCCGTCTCTCTCTTTAAAAAGCCATTTTCCTTATAAAGCTTTGGCGACTGAAAATACTTTGAGCCTTCCACACTTCGCCACTCGGCCTCTATCGTTCCCTTATTTTCCTCCTGCGCCACAGGAAGCGATATAATCACACGGTAAAATGGTGTCTTTACGAAGCTTCGTATTTCACGTTCTCTTCGTACAACCATGCCTAGTACACATGTCATTACACGTCCTACTGAGATGACAGACCACTTTGTATTCATAAAGGAAGCAACAGCAGGACCAAATTTCAGCGTCAGTGCTCTGGAAAAATTGATGCCCATAAGATAATCTTCCTTAGCTCTTAAATAAGCAGAATCGCTCAGATGATCATAAAAGCTCCAATCCTTTGCCTCACGTATTCCTCTTAAAATTTCTTCTTCTGTCTGAGAATCAATCCACACTCTCAGCCTCTTTTTGTTCTTGACGCCGGCCATCTGGTCTACCAGACGATAAATATATTCACCTTCACGTCCAGAGTCGGTACAAATATAAATAGTATCTACATCTGCACGGTTTAATAATCCCTTTACAATGGCAAATTGTTTTTTGACAGAGCCAATTACCTCATATTTCCACTCCTCTGGGAAAAATGGAATTGTATTAAGGCTCCACTTTTTGAGCGCAGGATCATAGACCTCTGGATAAGACATCGTGATCAAATGACCAACACACCAAGTCACCACATACTGGTCAGACTCTAAATAGCCGTCCTTTCGTCCGCCATTTACCTTAAGCGCCTTTGCAAATTCTGCTGCAACGCTCGGCTTCTCAGCGATAAACAATTGTTTCCCCATGAAAAAACCTTTCTACATTTACTTTTTTCCTTAAAACGCAAACAAGAGGCAGTAGTTTTTGCTGCTGCCTCCTCCTTGCTGTTTATCATTATGTTTTTGCGGGTCCCAAGCTCAAAACCCTTATCGTGCAAGCACGAACGGCTTTTGGAGCTTTTGACCCTGGTATCATATTATACCGTATGGAAACGATATTCTGTAACAGTTGTAAACTTTGTATTTGCCTTTAATACACAGCTCTTGAAATTCTCATGATGAATGGAATCCGGGAAAAACTGTGTCTCAAAGCATGCACCGCAGAACGGCTTATATGAGCTTTTATTTTTTCCGCATTCAATTGTTGTTCCATTTGCAGTATATACCTGCATACCTGGCATATCGGTGTAAACATCCATCACGATACCGCTCTTTGCACCTGTCATAGATGCAACCTTTGCAAACTTGCCATCTGTCTTTAAGACATAGTTATGGTCATAGCCGCCGCCATTTTTTATCTGCTCATCATCTGCATGAATATCCTGTCCGATGGTTTTTTCTGTTCTAAAGTCAAATGGTGTTCCTGTAACATCTCTATATTCACCTGTCGGGATCAGAGTTGCATCAGATGGTGTAAACTGATCAGCATCAATCCATACCTTCTGTGACAAAACATCACCACTGTCATGACCATCCATGTTAAAATAGCTGTGATTTGTCAGATTTGCAAGTGTGTCCTTATCGCTCTCCATATCATATTTAAGAGAAAGACCATTCTCATCACTTAGCGTATAGGTAACTGTAACTGTAAAGTTACCCGGATAATTCTGATCACCATCTGGACTATGAAGTGTAAAGGCAACTGAGTTTTCTCCAATCTTTGCATTCCATAGACGCTTATAGTAGCTTCCCGGGTTGCTGTGAAGATTGTTAGGACCATTATTAGCCTCAAGCTTATAAGTAACTCCATTTAAAGTGTACGTTGCATTTGCAATACGGTTTGCATGACGGCCTACGACAGCGCCAAGACTTCCGTTATTCTCCAGATAAAGCTTTGGATCACCAAATCCTAATACAACATCTACCAGATTTCCATTTTTATCTGGTACAAGAAGACTCTCAATAACAGCACCGATATCAAGCAAAACTGCCTTCATTCCAGATTTGTTTGTGAGTGTGTAGGAAGAAATCTCCTTCTGATCGGCTGTATAGCCATAAAACTTTTTTTCAACAGACATTTTTATCCCCTTTCTGTCAACATTTATATTTTACGCTTATGCGTTCTTTGGTGTGATATAGCCCTTTGCAGTTAAAAGCTCTGCACTCAAAACTGCACCGCCTGCTGCACCACGTAGTGTATTGTGGGAAAGACCAACAAACTTATAGTCAAATGCAGTATCTTCTCTCAGACGGCCTAATGAGATGCCCATTCCATGCTCATAGTCGCGGTCTAAGTGTACCTGCGGACGGTTGTCCTCCTCCATGTAGCGGATGAACTGCTTTGGTGCGCTTGGAAGATTTAACTTCTGCGGCTCGCCGCTGAAATTGTTCCAACGATCAATGATCTCTTCCTTTGTTGGCTTCTTCTTAAAGTTTACAAATACTGCTGCTGTATGACCATCCTCAACTGGTACACGGATGCACTGTGTTGTGATCAGCGGTCCCTCTGCCTTCTTGATCACGCCATCCTCAATCTTGCCCCAGATACGAAGCGGCTCCTGCTCACTCTTTTCTTCCTCACCTGCAATGTAAGGAATTACGTTGTCGATCATCTCCGGCCAATCCTTGAAGGTCTTTCCTGCTCCGGAAATTGCCTGATATGTAGTTGCAACAACAAGTGTTGGCTCAAACTCGCGCAGTGCGTGAAGTGCCGGTGTATAGCTCTGGATTGAGCAGTTTGGCTTTACTGCGATAAATCCTCTCTTGGTGCCAAGACGCTTTCTCTGATAAGGAATGATTTCTGCATGCTCTGGATTTAACTCCGGAACCATCATCGGAACATCTGGTGTCCAGCGATGTGCGCTGTTATTAGATACAACCGGAACCTCTGCCTTTGCATAAGCTTCCTCAATTGCACGGATCTCATCCTTTGACATGTCAACTGCACTAAATACAAAGTCTACCTGTGCAGCAACTTCTTCTACCTGATTAACATTTAACACAACAAGCTTCTTTGCTGCCTCAGGCATCGGTGTCTTCATCTTCCAGCGTCCGCCTACTGCCTCCTCATAGGTTTTTCCTGCAGATCTTGGACTTGCTGCTACTGCAACAAGCTCAAACCACGGATGGTTCTCCAAAAGTGTTACAAAACGCTGTCCTACCATTCCTGTCGCACCAAGTACGCCTACCTTTAATTTCTGCTCCATCTGTGCACCTCTCTCTGTTTTTGTTTTTCATAACTCTTTATATGTAAGGGCTATTTGCCTACATATCGTATATTACTGCTGTGTATCTGTCGGCTCAGATTCAGTTTGCTCATCATCTTTTTCTGATGACTCCTCACTGTCAACACGAGCACCGCAATTAGTACAAAATACATCATCCTCATCAACTGCAGCACCACACTCAGGACAAACCTTCTCGGTTGGCTGCGGTTCTGACTCTGGCTGCGGTCTTTCTATTTTTGTTCCACAGTTAGGACAAAACAGCACATCCTTTGAAATGGTTGCACCGCAGCTTGGACAAGTATTCTCGTTTTTGATATCCCTAATCTGCTGCTCACACTTAGCAATCTTTTCCATAGCATCAGCAATGATCTGAAACTGATTTGCCATATCATTCTCCACATCATCCTTGTGAAGCTCATAGTATCTTTCTCCGATTGCCATGTATGTATTTTTCATCTGATTTTTTGCTTCATTTATCTGAGCATTCAAACGAGAAATGGCCTGCTGCTCTTCGAGCTTGCCCTTGATATCTTTCGTCATCTCCTGGGCTTTGTTTCCAAAATCCTTTGTTACCTTTGAAAATTGATCAAAAATAGACATCGTATCCTCCTTCAACACTTTAATTTAGTATCATAAAGTATAGCACTTGCTTTTTCTTTCGTCAATGACTCATTTTTCAAAATGGTATCATATCCTATATTGGGGGTCGTGTTCACGGGTTTTCTTATACAAAATGCACTTTTTCCGTGAAGATATATGCCCTTAAGCTTCATTAAAAGGAGGCAACTATGGAACCAATGCTTGATGTTAGCAATCTTTCCTTTGATTATCTTTCTGCATCATCTTGCTTACCTGTAATCGACAATATCTCATTTCAGGCTTTTGAAGGCGATTTCATATCGATTGTCGGACCGTCCGGCTGCGGAAAATCAACGCTTCTTGATATTATTGCCGGTCTGATGCCGTCATCTGCCGGACAGGTTTTCTTTTTAGGCGAGCCTGTCATAAAACCGAGAAAGGAAATTGGATATATGCTGCAGAGAGATCAGCTTTTTGAGTGGAGAAGCATTCTTCGCAACACACTTCTTGGTCCTGAAATACAGCATTCCTCCCATAAAGATAAAAGAAAAGCACGAAAAACTGCTTCTGAAATGCTTACTCGCTATGATCTTGGCGGATTTTTGGGTGCAAAGCCTTCTGAATTATCCGGCGGCATGCGCCAGAGAGCTGCTCTTATTCGCACACTGATCATGGAGCCCACGCTTTTACTTCTGGATGAGCCATTTTCAGCACTTGATTACCAGACAAGGCTCACTGTCTGCAATGACATTTGTGAGATTATCCGCACGAACAAGAAAACTGCCATTTTAGTCACACACGATCTGGCAGAGGCTGTCAGTACAGGAAACAAAGTGCTTGTTTTAGGGAAGCGGCCTTCAACAATTAAAATGGAGCTCGTATTTGATCCTGATTTTACTGCACTCTCACCACTCGCCCGCAGGAACCATCCATTATTCAATCCATATTTTCAAAAGCTTTGGGAGGCATTTGCCCATGAAAAATGAAGAATTGATGCGTCTGCTTGCCAGACGACAAAAAAGAAACCGCAAGCTTTTAACTGCCGGACGGTTTCTGATTGGGATTTTGTTTTTTGCCATCTGGGAGCTTTGCGCCCGATTTGGCATTATAAATGATTTTATTTTCAGCAGTCCGTCACGCGTCATACGCACAATACAAAGCTTTGCAGCCAATAATACACTGTGGCTTCATGTTTCTGTTACACTAAAAGAAACAGCACTCAGCTTTTTTATGACTATGGTCATAAGCCTTTTTACCGCTCTTTTATTCTGGCGCTTTCGCTGGATCTACAAGCTGTTTGAGCCATATCTGATTCTGTTAAACAGCCTACCAAAATCAGCACTTGCACCACTTTTAATTGTGTGGCTTGGCAATAAGCCGCGCACCATCATTGTTGTCGCAGTTTCTCTCGCCGTATTTGGCGCAATATTAACGCTTTACCACGCATTTGAATCTGTTGACCCAGAAAAGATAAAGCTAATACAAACGCTAAACGGCACAAAAATGCACATCATCACAAAGGTCTTGCTTCCCAGCACCGTGCTAGTCTTTATCAACAACATGAAGGTCAACATTGGCCTTTGTCTTGTCGGTGTGATAATAGGTGAATTTTTAGCAGCCCGCGCAGGTCTTGGCTACCTGATAATTTATGGCAGCCAGACCTTTAAAATGGACTATGTAGTTACATCCATAGTAATTTTATGTACGGCAGCTATTGTGCTGTATGCACTTCTTACATGGGCTGAATCTGCTTACAATCGCTATTATTTAAAGAATGCCTCAGCAAACTGATCCATTGCAAGCTGACTAGAACGAGCCATAAGCTCACGGCTGGAATGCATTGCCAGAATCGGTACGCCAAGATCTACTGTCATTGCCGGAATTGAAGTACTTAAGATACTTCCAAGTGTTCCGCCGCCAACAGCATCTCCATGATTAACAAACTTTGTATGAGCGATATTCTCTGCACGGCAGATTCCCTCTACAATTGATACTGCATTAGTATCTGTTGCATATCTCTGGTTGTAGTTCATCTTGATAACAACACCACCCTCCATTGGAATCGGATTGGTCGGATCGTTCTTCTCTGGATGATTCGGATGCATAGCATGAGCTACATCCAGTGATGCTGTCAGGCTGTGAAGCATTACGTCGATGAATGCTGTGCGGCTCTTGTCTGTATCTGGTGTATTCAGATAAATCTTCTCTAAAATGGAAGACAAGATTACTGAGCCTGCACCCTGCTTTGAGCTTGAACCACACTCTTCGTTATCAAACAATACAACAAGATTACAGATATCAGAAAGTGCATCTGTATCCATGATTGCATTTAAGCATGACTGGCAGGAGGTCAAATTATCAAGTCTTGGCGCTGATAAAAACTCATCATCAAAGCCTGTAATTGATGGCTCCTCACCGTTACATAAAAACAGCTCATAATCAAGAATGCTGTCTGCCTCAATGCCAAGCTCTGCAGCGATCTTTCCAAGAAGCCATCCCTGTGTATTTTCCTTTGCTCCGATTAAAGAGACAATCGGCTCAAGATCAGTCTGAACCTTTAACTCAACACCCTTATTTACTTCTCTGTTCATATGAATTGCCAGATTCGGGATTACGGCAACTGGCTTTTTAGAATTGTACAGCATGGTCTTAGGATTAAATGGATCATCTGTTGCTACACATACACGTCCTGCAATTGTCAGTGGACGATCAAGCCATGTATTTAAGATCGGACCACCATAGCGCTCTACATTTAAAGTGATGCAGTCAGATTTCTTTCTTTCCGGATTTGGCTTAATCATAAAGCACGGATTGTCGATGTGGGATGTGATAATACGAAATCCCTTAAAGCCAGACTGCGGCACACGAAATGCAGCAAGTGAACGATCATAAATTGATACATAATATGCCTTTCCAGGCTCAAGCGCTGCAGACTCTGCAAGTGAAATGCGCTCAAAACCTGCCTTTTCAAGCTGACTGATGGCCTCCTTCATTGTATGATACGGTGACTGGGAGTGGCGGATCAGCTCAACCAGACGATTTGTGGATTCCTGTAATTCCATAACTTTTCCTTTCTGACAGGGATTATAAATAGCCCTGTTCTGCAACTGCAATTAATGTCGCGATGCTTCTCGTATCATACCATAAAAAAGGGAGGTTGTCACCCTCCCTTTTTCTTTGCGGTTACTTATTCAGTTCACGGAGCGAGGTTACGAAAGCCCTTAGGTGCAATGGTTTCTGTTTTATTTATACTATTTTAATTTCTATATCCATCTTAATTGAACATATATAGCTCAGCAAAGATTCTACTCCAATCAAAATTATATACATTATAAACATATATTCTCCCGATAAATGCGGATAACCTGAAACGGTATTTATGTTTTCAAGACTGCTCCAATTTATCGGAGAAACATAAAACAAACCATATTGTTTGAAATTTGTAAAATATACAGCTACTGGATCCAACATAATAAAGAAGACTGCTGCTGAAATTCCTATTGTTTTTTTGCCAATTTTTAAATTTAGCAGGTACATCAGCTTACCAATGAAAACTATACTTAACCATCCAGTAATAAAAGTGTATATAAATGCAGCTAAAGGATAATAATTTTGTATTACTCGTACTGGCATTACTAGTCCCCACGTATAAACTGGAATTAAGCTTCTTTGATTTACAACAAAATCTCCTGCAATTTCTCCCCAAAGTCGATTTGTTGAAACTGTTGGAAGAACTGCTATCAGCGAAACAAGCGAAATAAACAACATATAGATAAATGCTGCCAGCCACAAGTACATGTTTTCACCCAAATACCAGCCTTTTCGTTTGCACCTTAAAATCATATATGGTTTTTGATTATTTAAAAAAGGGGCATTGCAAAATAGCATAACACATCCTAAGTAGATTAATACTTTTAATAATCCATTACTATTTTCTGCCTCTGCAAAAACAATTGGAAGAACAAACGGCGTAATTGTTTTTCCTGTTTCCTTCCCATACTCAGATAATCCATGAAGATATCGAAAAATCAATATTGTTTCTATTGCCGCAATCATCCATATTCTATAATTTTTACGCCACTGTATAAAATTGCTTTCGCAAACATACCAACCTTTCTTCAAATTACCCATTTTCATACCTTCCTTTTAGTTTTTTCCATAATACAATTCCCGAAATCGCATTTAACACAAGTAATAAGCTAACAGAATATAAATAATTCCAAAATGAACTATCCGTCATTCTGAGCATTTTTGCTGCACTCGTAAGATTCCAAACATCCAACTCTCTCGGCAAAAAATCAGTAATTGATAATAATCCATAATAAACCAAAAAGGAAATTGCATGTGCTGCAAAGCGATCTGGCATATAAAATACAATCCATAACCCAAAAGAAGTAAAAAAGGATGCAGATAATCCAAAAATTAATCCCATCGCTGCCAAATAAAGAATAGGACCTAGTGTTTGATAAATATCGTAGTATTCAACTATATCTTGCTGTGGATTATTACCTACTAACGGCATTAGCGGTCTTACGAAAGCCACAAAAAGCCAAATTCCACCAATCGTTGCTGTTGTTACAAGAAACATATTCGCAGCAATCTTTGAGATCACATATCGCTCTATCCTTCCTACTCGAAGTTTTTGAAACAGGAAAAAACCACTGGAGATATCTTCATAAACACTTCCCGCACACAGTAATGATAATACTGCAATCATGACTGCTTTAAAACGATCAAAATACAGCACATATAAAACATGCTGAATACTACTAAATGCGATGTTAGCATTTTCTCTAAATTCTATCGCCTGCGACAGATTTTCTGTCCACCCAAGTGCAAATAGTATTGCTACCATCATCATCACATATATTATTTTTCCATGCAATATACCACGTTTTAGTTCCGCTTTTAATTCCTTCATATGTGTCTCCTATTAATACATGATTGATCCATCAACTGCATTAATCAAAAAATATCCATTTTCCTGATGTTTCCCATCTTCTGTATCACTATATGTGTCATACTCATTCAAATCTTTGTATAGCCATACGGATTCAGAATTTTTTCTTTTTTGAAAACCAAAACGCCAATATGGTGAACATTGAATTCCTTCAGATGACAGTTCATCTACTGCATACACCAATGAAATATCAGTAATCTGTATACTCTTTCCATCAATATTTGTCGCATTTATTTCCTTATCCAAATAATCTGCTGCCTGTGTCCTGTCAATCAAATTTTTCTTTTGTTCGCTGCAAATACGATAACGTGGAGGAATTTTCATATATAATAATCCCTTCACTGGATGATAAACCATCCACGCAATATCTGAATTTCCATTGTTTTCTAATATTCTTCCATTTATTAGGGGATTTTTCATTATAACTAAATATGCCTCGTCCTCTTGTGTCCACGGCTTCACACCTGTAAATACACCTGACCAAGTACCATCATATTCATCTTCTTTATTTTCATAACCAGGACCAGATACACTATCTTCTGCATTTTTATTAATTTTCTTAATACTCTGCAAATCCATTGCATATGTTCTAACGTATGTATAGGAATATCCTATTTTTTCTGCAATCTCTCTGCAATTTTTTTCTGCATCTTCAGGCTTCATTTCACTATCAATTTTATCCTGTGGAAATGATTCCCTCAACAAAATTTCCTGCCACCGAAGTGTATTGGTTGCCATCTCTGCGATTGCAGAATAGCTTCCTGACACGCCTTTTACTTCATATTCTAAGCCAAGCATATCATACTGGCGTACTCTTCTGTCCCCATACGTCAAATAATACATGCCATATTGATTTTGACTTTGCTCAACTTCATCTAACGATTTTTCAAATATAGCATTACAAACATCAGACAATTCATATGGTTCTATTTCTAGTGCTAATATATTCACGTTGTTTTCCTGCTTATCCTGAGATTGTTTGCTTTCTTTCATACTACTTTCTTCAACACTGCTTTCGCTTGTTGTGTTGTTCGCAGATGGCGTTGTTTTTATTGCTTCGGAAGATTTGGCTTGCGTTGCTTCTCCTGTTTCTTCTAATAGCTGTTGTGCTATTGATATTCCATTTGGCATGAACTGCTGACGATCCTGACTTGTCATACGAACTGATTTGCAACCAGTCAAAATTATTCCTGTTAATATTACTGAATATATTTTATATTTGTTTCTCATACTCAAGTTCCTTTCTGCCGTGCTGAGATAAAAAACATATTTTATTCAGCACGGCAAATGTCACTTATCACTTTACATATTCATCTAGTCCCTCTTGATCTCATGTCCGACCATTTTTCCCTTATCAAAGCGAAAGATTTCATCGCAAAGCGTTCCTATATCTTCTTTACTGTGGCTTGCCAGAACAATTAGCTTTCCATCTTCTTTTTGTTTCAAGAAAAGCTTCCACATTTCCTGTACGCCATCATTATCCAGTCCACTCAAAGGTTCATCCAACAGCAAAATATCTGGATTTTCCATCAATGCCTGCGCCAGTCCCAGGCGTTGGCGCATACCTAGTGAATACTTTCCTACCGCCTTTTTGCTTTCTGGATCTAGCCCCACAAGACGTATCGCGTCTTTTATCTGCTCATCTTTGATTTTTCCCTGAATCATAGCAAGAAGCTTCAGATTTGTGAAGCCAGAATATTCTGGCAGAAAACCCGGATTTTCGATGATAGCACCAATATTTTCCTGCATGTCATCATTTTCTCCGACTACTTTTCCATTTATCAAAATTGTTCCCTGCGTTGCCTTTACAAACCCGAGGATATGCTTCATAAGCATAGTCTTTCCGGAACCATTTCTGCCCACAAGTCCGTAGATTTTTCCAGACTCTAGCTTCATATTAATATTACTTAATACTTCTGCCTCTCCATAACGTTTTGTCAGATTTTTTATTTCAATTGTACTCATATGTTTATCTCACTCCAGTGAAATACGTGTGTAATTCTCACACGTTTTTTCTTCGCCTGCTTTGTTAGTATATGATACCTTCAGAACATATCCCTCTTTCTCATTATTATGATTCTGAATATATACTGGATATGCTTTCGTCTCATTTCCAAGACTCTCTGCATCGATATATTCGATATCATCCTCACCATTCGCTTCGGTCCACACTGCAATTCTTACATTGCTAATTCCTTCTTCGTTTGCAGAACCATGGAATTTCACCCAAAAATTATCTTCTGCGATTGATTCCACTGTAAACCAGGCAACATCACCATCACCTTCCGGCACATCACCCGTGATCCACTCAAATGAAAAGCTGACTTCCTGCTCCTCGCTTGATGGCGTCACGTTGCCGGCTGCCGAACTGCTGGCTGGCGCTTGGCTCTGAGCTGTTGACTCTGGTGCTGTTGACTCTGGTGCCGCCGACTCAGTTACTGCCTGCTTTTGTGATTCTGGCGTTGATGCCTGCACAGTTGTATTAGGTGTCACACTTGACGGCTGTGTATTTGCAGATGACTCCGCTGTTTTGCTCGTCTGTACTGTTGCTGCTGTGGATGTCGTTTGATTCTTATTTACAGTGCCCTGCAATTCACATCCCGTCATCATCATCATTGTTCCTGCCATTGCGGTAATCGCCGCTTTCTTCCATAATAATCTTCTCATTTATCTTACTCCTTCCTAATTTATCATGTTCTTTTAATACGAATCAGCCTGCCTGCGGCGGCAGAGGAATTACAAAGCTGTCTGCTGTTGTACTTTCTGTCGGAGACTCTGACTCTTTTTCTGTTATCTCTGCTGTTCCCTGTTCAGATTCACTTTCTTTTTCAGACTCTGATTCAAACTCTGATTCAAAAGCTTGTGACTCTTTTGTAAGCACTCCTGCTTCCCCTGATGATACCCAAACTGGTTCTGCTGCCCATGTCTTTTCATCTGCTGACGACAGTTTTTGAGGAAGCTGTCTTTTAGATCTGTCAAACTGAATTGAGACCATACAACCTGATGTTGAGACAAGTGCCGCTGTCATTCCTGCCGCTGCCAACAGCTTTTTCCATACTTTTTTCATGCGTGTTTTCCTTTCCGCTCTCCCCGTTAACTACACTTTTTTAATGTCTTTGAAATTTTAAAAGCAGCCAATTTAGTATTTATTGTTTGACTATTTTTTACTTTTTCTTATGTTATCCCTATTTTATCAGCATTAGGTCTAAAATGCAATTACATTTCCTTTACATTTCTGATACATTTCTATGTATGTTTTGTTACAAAAGCTTTTTTATTTAAATTATTTTGTAACATTTAATGTAACAGTTTGACTTTATGTCAGAGACAGCCAGACGCATTACTTGCTTAAATTTATAAATCCATTTCATGAGTTTTTTCTTTAATCACCATCATCAATATGGCACAAATACTCAAACTCACCACATAAACATACATCAAAGTCAGCATGCCTTCTCCTGAATATTTCTTCAAATTTTCAATACTGCTCCAATTTACTGGCGAAAACAGCATCATCCAACTTGTCTGTTCATGATAAAAATAAATAACGACTGGATCAGCCAGGACAAGACAACTTGCTGCCAATATTCCCGGCCAGTTTTTTCCTGTTACCACATTAAATGCGTACACAAGATACCCTAACAGCATCACCGTAAGGCTGCTTACCATATACGAATAAAATGCAGCATTCCATACAGTTGTACTCGAAATGACATTTTTCGGATATACCTTAGAATACAAAACATAATTCATCAGTTTATTCGAGGATATTTCCCATATGCTTCCCCAGCCATTCCACTCCAGACAAGGAAGCACTACGAGAAAACTACATGCCGCAATGAATGCCATATAAATAAAGGATGCGATTGCAATGTATAGACATTCTCCCTTCCACCATCCTTTTCGCCCTGCTCTGTGAATTAAAAACCATTTATTATCCTTTAAAAATGGTGCGTCACAGAACAATAAAATTCCGCCAAAGAAAATCAGCACTTTTAGTAGTCCATTACTGTTCATTGCATCGGCCAACAGCACTGGGAGCAAAAGTGCTGTCGAAGTCTTTCCATTTGGCAATGCATAAAGCGGTACTCCAATCAAATAGCGAATAATTAAGACCATTATCACTGTACCCACTGACCAGATTCGGTAGTCCTTTTTCCAACTTAACAGATTGAGGGTCGCAATAATTGTCGCACTCTTAAATCCATCCTTCATGTTTCCTCCTCTTCATTGCCCAAAAACACAAGCACCATGGAACCATACAAAATAAAAGCATTATTCCAATCGCATAAAAGTAATTCACCGCAAAGCCATTTACGTTTAACACCTGTACGCCTGAACTTAAGTACCACACATTCACGGAAAATGGAAAGCTTCCTGTAAATGCATAAATCACATAGAATGCAACAAAAGAGGCGGCAATTCCTACGTACCGATTTGGAAATATAGATACAGCAAGAATTCCAAATGATGTCACTGAGACTGCAAACAATCCAAACAAAAGTCCTACTAATATACTATAGGCAAGTGGTCCTGCAAAATTCATTGCACATGCGAAGTAACCAAAGTACTGCGTCATACCATCTCCACCTACAAGCGGCATAATCGGCAAGAGTACAATCGAAAATAGTACAAAGCTTATACAGACTGCTGACACAACCCCTATTGCATTGGAAATCAGCTTTGACAGCAGATACTCTCCTGGCCTGCATCGAAACAGAATCAATCTGTCATACGAACTGTTTCGATCATCACATAATCCAAATGTATATACAGCTGAAAGCAGAACAATTACTGCTGCCTTAAAGCGATCAAATATCAGCAGTTCCATCAGTTTATCTAAGCTTCCCATCATACGCATTTTATATTGTAATTCTATCATTACCGATTCCCATACATTTGCAATCAGTAATACTACTATTAGAGCAATAATCACAGGAAATCGCTTTGCACCGATGCAGCGATGCAAATCCATTTTCAGCAGTTTTAAGAGATGACTTTTCTTTTTCACTTTAAAAATTCCGATCCAAATATGGAATCTGTGCTGCCATTGACTGCATTCACCAGCATTTCTCCTTGCTTTTGGGAACTGCCTATAATAGTATCATTTGCCCAGAAGAAATCTTCTGCTTCCCCCTTGCATGTGAATTTATATCGAAAACATGGTACTAACACTGATGTTTTTTCATCTAGCGCCGTCTGATCAACTATATATACAATATCAATATCCTGTACATCTGCCTCCTCTGCCTCTACCTGATATCGCTCGGTAACTTTATCGAAATACTCCATTGCCTCATCTTCTGGTAAAATCTGTACTGGTTCTTTTTTTATTAATTCAAATTCTGGACGAGCTTCCAAATAAATTAGGCCATATTCCGGATGCCAGATCATAACAGTAACATTATCTATAATCTGTGTGCTTAGCGGAAAACCTTCCACCTCGTCCAATCCTCGAAAAAGCATCAGCCATGCACCATCTTCTTCGCTCCATTCCCTATCATTTACCTCTTCATAGCCTACTTCTGTATAGCCTGGTGCAACAATGTCCATATCCAACGCTTTAACACTTTCGATTCCCATAAAATATGTAGAAATCTCACTGTAGGAAAAATCAAGATCTTCCATCAGCTTCTTGCCATAGTCAATCGCCTTTTTCTTATCTTTCTCATCTCCTTCTTCTGGGAATTTTGATTCCAAATAAATATCCTGATATTGCCAATTCCAGTTACTATAACCAAACATTGGATATGCTCGATAATAACCTGTCTTATAATACTCCACATGTTCAAGCTCATCTTCAAGCGTACCTTCTTCATTATACCAGTACCTTTCATACTCTTTATCTCTTTGATAATCTTCCCCCAAAACTACAGAAGCTATTTTCTCGATATCGTATGGTTTTCGTTTTACTTCTAAGGTATAGTAAGTCTCATCATCTTCTGTAGTTGTCTCGATTTCTTTTGCATAAGCCATACTTGTCATTGCCACGCACAATACCGTCGCCGCAATGCATATTACCCTCCTTTTCATACCTTTTTCGCTCCTTGTTTTTTTATTTTGTTGCTTCTATTTATTTATATTCTATATATACCATTTCTTATATAGCTTGTCAATATTATATTTAAGATTCATAAGTATTGACTTTTTATATATTATAGTTCATACTGAAAAAAATCAAAGATTTCATTTGCAAGATGGAGGTACATTTT
>OLPV01001028.1_pt1 | contig 21875 bp, 31 predicted proteins | sample 1671961 | NCBI WGS metagenome assembly OLPV01 (sample SAMEA3136630, study PRJEB25190) | human gut metagenome | biome: human gut; feature: human-associated habitat; material: faeces | place: Austria | collected 2013
TAAAACGTTGGACGGAAGAAGTTGGCGTGTGTGACGATAACGAGACGATTACTCCACCGCCGGGAGCCGTTGTGCTAAGCAATGAGGAAGAACGCATTATAGATATATTCGGAAGTTATAAGTACGTAAAATATTATGAAAAAACGTATCAGTGCAGTACAAGTTATGTACGGAATCGGAGAAAAAGAGAATAACCGTATTTGACTTGAAACCACTGTATATTGTGTAGACCATGACAAAACATTGGTTGACAATTTGAGAAAAAAATACTAAAATTAAAAACAGATTTTGAATATTTCATTGAGCGCACTGGACGCCATTACTTGATGCAGAAGAAATTTCTGCGTTGGTGATGGCGTCTTTTTCTTTTGGAGGTGATTGGATGCCAAGCAAGCCGCTGCACCCGTGCAGACATCCTGGCTGCACGAAACTGGTGGCTGGAAAATACTGCGAAAAACATCGGCGCGACGCAAACGCAAAGAGCCGCGCAGCTACAGCTAGGCATGCGATGTACCTGAAGCCAGAGTGGAAAAGACTACGAGCAACCCAGCTACTTCGAGAACCGTGGTGTCGAGAATGCGCAAAGCGCGGGAGACGTGTTCGTGCGACAGATGTCGATCACGTCATCCCACACGATGGCAACGAACAACTTTTCACCGACAAAAACAACCTGCAAAGTCTATGCCACGCTTGTCACAGCAGAAAAACCATGGCAGAAAACAGAAAAAATAAGAAAATTTAAAGCGCAAACGCTCATGCACGTGCGCATACGCGTATGCACGCGCATCAGGCGCGCAGAAACAAAACGCGAAGCGTTTTGACCCCTCCCCCACCCTTTGAAAATTTCGAAGGGTGGCCGCTTGACCGCATGCCCCCATTCGCACGAAAAAAAATCCCACATCAAATTTTTGGAGGTGAAAATATGCCGACGAGACCGAAACCGGTCAGCGTTCTACGGAACGAAAAACGGAGCCACCGCACAAAGGCGGAGTTGGAACACCGCGAAAAAGCTGAGAACGCATTGCTGACTGGGGAAAGCATGGTGGAGAAGCCGGAAGTCAAAGCGGACGATGCAGCGCACGCCGTGTTTTTGCGCGCGAGATATTTGCTGCGGAAAATCGGCAAGTCAGATGCGCTATACGAAAACATCATCAACCGGTACGCGCAGCTGGCGGCAGAATGTCGAGATTTTGAACGCAAGCGCGAAACGTTTCACAAGCGTTCGCTTGCGCTGGATCAGAAGTTTGAAAATCAGGGTGCGGAGACACCGGAAAAAGAACGAATTCGCCCGACGGAGTATTTTAAACTTTCCGCGCAACTGCAAGCGCAAGTACTCGGTTTAGACAAGCAAGTGCAAGCGAAGAGAAAGATGTTGCTTGACATCGAGAAAGAGTGCGTGATGACTATTTCTGCAGCACTACGTGCGATTCCAAAGCAAGAGCAGGAAGAAGACGACAACGATCCGATGGCAGAATTTTTAGCATCGAGGCCGCACGTTGTTTAGTACAGAACACGCGGACTTTGTCGAGGGGTTCGTATCATGCCTCAGACATCCAGATGGCGAATGGGCGGGAAAACCGTTCCGGTTGATTGACTGGCAGCGCAAAGCTGTCAGAATGTTTTATGGAACGGTACGAGACGATGGTACCGGAAGGCGTAAGTATCAATACTTGTATCTTGAAATTCCAAAGAAAAACGGAAAGTCAGAACTCGCCGCAGCATTGGGGTTATATCACCTGATTGCCGACGGCGAAGTACAAGGCGAAGTGTATATCTGTGCGGCAGATCGCGAAAATGCCGGAATCATTTTTACAGCGGCACTTGGAATGCTTCGGCAATCCAAAACACTGACAAAGCAATGCCGGATTCGCGAATCGGTAAAAGAGATTATACATCTGCCAACCGGAACGAAAATGAAAGTTATGTCTGCCGAAGCATATAGCAAACATGGCTACAAACCATCATGTGTCATCTTTGACGAGTTACATGCGCAACCTAATCGAGAATTATGGGACATCATGACTTTTGGCGCAGGTGCGGCACGTAGGCAGCCGGTATGGATTGTACTGACAACTGCTGGTGATGACCCGGATCACACATCAATCGGCTGGGAAGTGCATCAGCAGGCACGAAAAATCATTGATTATCGTGCTGGAAAAACAGAAGGAAATTTTGATAATCCCGTTTGGCTGCCGTTTATCTTTGGATTGCCAGATGACTCAGAGGTTGTAAAAGGAATTGACATCTATGATGAAAAAGTTTGGTATGAATGCAATCCGTCGCTAGGACAGACAATTGATATCGAGACGGTTCGCACGGAAGCATTGGACGCAAAAAACAATCCGGCGCGTGAACGATTGTTTCGCTGGCTGCGACTAAACCAGTGGATTGCGGTAAAGGCTGTTGGGTGGTTGCCGCTGACGCTGTTTGATGCAACTGAGAGAACCGAGCTGCCAGACTTAACGGGATATAAATGCTTTGGCGGTCTTGATTTGTCAACAACAACGGACTTGACAGCGTTTGTATTGTTGTTTCCGCCACAAAAGGCACTAACACAATGGGTAGTAAAATTTCAAGGCGCATGGCTGCCGGACGAAGATATAGCCGGCAGAGAAAAGCAAGACCACGTTCCGTACATCGATTGGAATGAAAATGGATACATAGATTTGTGCCCAGGAGATACGATCGACTATATGCAGATACGTCAAGCGATTAACGATGCAGCTGATACGTATGAACTACAGATGCTTGGTGTTGATCCGTATATGTCGCGGTCGTTGACGCAATACCTGGATTCTGACGGCATAAATATTGTGGAAATACCGCAAAATTTGAGGTATATGTCCCCTGCAATGAAGGAACTAGAAAAGTGTTTGCGTGACGGCGCGATGGTACATTTACCGGATCCAGCAGCGAGATGGTGCTTTGGAAACGTTCGCATTTATGTGGACGGAAACGAAAATATCAAGCCGATGAAAAATAGGTCGATTGGAAGAATTGACATCATGGTTGCATGGATTATTGCGGTAGCCACTGCGTCGCTTAATTCTGGGGGCGACTTGAACACGGCGATAGAGGAAGGAGAGTGGACAATGTGAAACGTTTTATCAGACAATTACTTGATGTTGTACCTGATGCTGCAATAACAGCAGGTGGCGCATGTATTGTAAACGGTGTTTATCAGCTCATTCCAGCGGCGGGATGGATTGCGGCCGGAATTTTACTAATCGTGCTTACGTTGCTATGTATCGGAGGAAAGAAAAAATGATTTTCGATTCTGCGATTCGCAATATATTTGCGTCTGCAACGCAAGATAGGCAGACGCTGACATTATCTAGTGTGGACGGTTGGACAACCGGAGGAAAATTGTTTGAGACGAGCAGAGAGAAAGCGTTGAAGCTTTCCGCCGTTAATGCCTGCGTTGAAGTTTTGTCAAACAGCATGGCAAAGCTCCCTGCGTTTGCCATAAATTCGAAAACAAAAGAACGAGTGAACCATGAAATTCTTCGGCTGCTGTGTGATAGACCGAATGACGCGATGACCCCCAGCGTTATGAAAAAGATGGTCGAGGTTGACCGATTAACGCGCGGCAATGGATATATATGGATTGTCAGAGACTCTCGAACAATGCGCCCAACGGAGTTAATTCCGGTGCCGGCCGATCTCGTCGAGCCGTATATTGATGGGGCTGGACGATTATGGTATGTACTATGCCATCCGCGAACTGGAGAACCAATGAAATTACCAGGTGAAGACATGGAACATTTCAAAGCATACAGCACGGATGGCATTCGAGGCGTATCAGTTCTACATAGAGCGGCAGAAGTGATTTCATCAGGAATTTCGTCACAGAAATATGAAACTGGTCTGTATCAAAACGGTACTAAGCTTTCTGGAGTTCTGTATGCAGAAGGCGACATAAAATCAGAAAACAAAGATGCGATACGCAGAGAGTGGTCAAAAATCCATTCGGGACCAGATAACGCGTTCAAGGTAGCGGTGCTGGATCACGGATTGAAATTTCAGTCTGTTTCCATGTCGAATTCAGATGCGCAGTTTGTAGAAAGCAAAACACTAAATATAGAAGACATTGCCCGCTTCTTCGGCGTACCATTGTATAAAATTGGAGCAGGAAAACAGTCGTACAACTCTAATGAGCAAAACAGCATTGAGTATGTGACGGGAACGCTGCATCCGATTATCCAGCAATATGAAGAGGAAGATACATATAAGCTGTTGTTGCCATCCGAACGGTCAAAATGCATTGAATTAAGAAGAAACATGATGGCGGAACTACGAGGAGACAACGCAAGCCGGGCATCATGGTATCGTTCAATGCGAGAAACTGGCGTGTTCAGCGTAGACGAAATCAGAGAACTAGAAGATATGGGACCGGTTTCTGGTGGAGATGTTCGATACGCGTCACTTAATTACGTACCCCTTGACAAATTCACCCAACTGAGCGTCAACAGAAATGGAGGTGAGAAGTAGTGAGAGTAACGTTAAATGGAAACATTGTAGATGATACTTCTGCGGATATCTATCGCTGGTTTGGATTTAACAACGTCTTTAGTCCATCTGATATTCGCAGCGCGATACAAAATACGCCGGATGAGGAAGAGTTAACGCTAGAATTGAATTCTGGCGGCGGGGATCTAATGGCGGGATATGAGATGTATACGCTGCTGAAAAATGCAAAATGCTCAACAACAGTGGAAATTCAATCGTTGGCTGCTTCAGCTGCCACAGTTGCAATGTGCGGAGCTGACAGAGTGACCGCATCGCTGGTCGCACAGATTATGATTCATTTGCCATCAACGATGGCCGAAGGGAATCAGAACGACATGAATCATACGGCAATGGTATTGGAAAGCAATACCGAATCCATCCTTAATGCCTACGAACTGAAATGTGCAGACAAATGCGATCGGAAAGAACTTCGGATAATGATGGATGTTGAAACATGGATGCCCGCGTCTGATGCGCAAGAAATTGGACTTGTAGACGAGATTTTAAACTCGGAAGCTACAATTACGGGAGAAAGTATCACACACATTGTAAACAGCATAAACGGACTCCCTGCAATTGAGTTGTTGCGGGATAAATATGTGAAAGCACATAGTGCAAAAAAAACAGAAAGAAAAAAAGCAGAGATGGAAATAGCGCTTGAACTTGCGCGATTTGGAGGTTTTTCATGAGCATTAGACAGCAGTTGTACGATTTGAAAGCTCAGCGTGCGGAGCGCTTGACGGCAGCCCGCTCGGCGCTGGAAAATGATGATATGCAGACGTATAGCGAAGAACTGCAGGCGGCACAGGAAATGAATTCTAAGATTGAATCGATTGAAAACTTGCTTGCCGAAGAGGAACGGTTTGGCAAGGAAACACCAAATAAGCCATTGGATTCAAACAAAAACAACCTCAACGAGATCCTCGCATCGAGAGAATACACACGAGCATTTACTGCGGCTGTTCGTGCAGGCGTGACGCCGCGAACGGCGAGAAACGGTGAGGAGTACGGCGTGCTGCTGGATGCCTTGAAGGAAAGCGGCGGCACACCGGAGGGCTCGGACGGTGGATTCCTTGTTCCGACTGATATGGACACTATGATTAGAGAGTACAGACGACAGCTTGTTGCACTTTCCAATCTTTTTGCTTCAGAGACTGTAACCGCACCAAGTGGATTCAGAGTCGTTGACAAAGCGCCAACGAAGGGATTCACAAAAGTTGAAGAAATGGCGACTATCGCAAAGGACGATCAGCCGAGCTTTGCAAAAATTACATATACTGTATCCAAATACGCAATGATTTTGCCAGTATCCAACGAGCTGATGGATGACAACACCGCGGGACTGATGCAGTATTTGGCGCGATGGTTCGCAAAGAAGGGCGTAATTACAGAAAACCGCGAGCTCCTGGGAAAAACAAACGATATTAAAGCGGAAGCGGCTACGAAGGGAGAAGAGCTGGAAACAATCAAGACAGCATTGAACGTAACGCTTGACCCAGATATCGCGTTGAATGCGAGATTCATCGTGAATCAGGATGCATGGAATGCGCTGGACAACTTGGTAGACGGAAACGCAAGACCTCTTCTTCAGCCAGATCCGACTTCTGCAACAAGCAAAATGCTGCTGTCACACCCGATTGTATGTATGCCGAATTCACAGATGCCGAACAACTCTGACGGCACATCTACTATTCTGATTGGCGATTTCACGCAGTACGCGACATTGTTCCGCAAAAAGCCGCTTGAAATTGCGAGCACAAACATCGGAGGAAACGCGTGGAGCACAGACTCCACAGAAGTTCGAGGAATTATGCGAATGGACGTTGAAAAGTTTGACTCTTCGGCTGCAACGGCAATTAAAATCACAGTATGATTTCCACTGATGATTTGAAGTTATACCTCCGCGTCGACAGTGACGCGGAGGACGAACTGATAGAGTTGTTGCAAGAAATGGCAATTGAATATCTTGCACAGGCGGGAGTAGCAGCAACTGATGGTGCAAGATATGATGTGGCGATCAAAGGACTTGTACTGCATTATTATGATCACCGGGATGACGGAGCTGCTTTTGGTTATGGTTTGCAGGCGTTGATTAACCAACTTAAATGGGAGAGTAACTGATTGGACGCGAATGATTTAAATTGTCGTGTGTCGGTATATGGTCCGCACACGCAGAAAAATTCGATAGGTGAGGAGAGTTCCACATTTTCGAAAATCAAAGATGTGTGGGCATCGGCTAAAGAAAAGACCGGCACCGAAAAAAATGAGAGGGGCAATACCGTATCTGCGGAAGGCACATATAGGTTTGCGCTCAGGTCTAATGCAGTTCCCGACTTGTCCAAAGATATGTACTTTATGTACGCTGGCAGTCGGTATGATATTCTCCATATTTCACCAACATTTCGCGATTCCGGGTTTGTAGAGTGCACGTGTAAAAGGGTCGTTGAATGAGTGATATTGGATTTGACGTTTCAGAGTTAGACGATTTTGCAAGAAGCATGATTTCGAAAGCAAGGAATGAAAATCCTAAACAGGTGAAAAAATTTATGCGAAAAGAGGGTAGTAAACTGAGGTCTCAAGTTGCCAAAAAGGCTCGCCTTCGCGTAAAAAAGACAAAAAAAGAGCACAAAAACAAGAAGTTTGAATATTTTGCATCAATTAAACGGGGAAAACTGTATAAATACGATGGAGATGACGCTATCCGAACGTATTCGTATGCCCCGCATGCACATCTGATTGAAGACGGACACCGACTTATATCACACGGAATGGAAGTGGGCTTTGTAGAAGGAAAACATGTATTTCGGGACGCACAACGTGAATTTGCGCCGAAATTTGCACGAGATGTGGATGATCTTACAGAAGACTTGGCACGAGACGTGGAAAAGAAAAAATGAAGCTGAGAGATTTAAAGCAGGCTGTAAACGCAATCGTGCGTCAAGCTGCACCGGATATACCAATTGTAGATGCCGATTTGATGGAGCCGATTCACAGACCGTCCTTTAAGACATTTGTTGATTCAGGTTCTTGCGGAAAATACAATCCCGATAGTATAAGCCGAACTATCTATATTGATATCTACTTTTTTGCTACAGATTCGCAGCGTCCAAGATTAGAAAATATGGACATTCAGGATGCTCTGACTTATGCTTTCGCGGATGGCATTCCAGTTGAAAACACCGTAATTCCTGTGTTTGAGGACGTTGACTTCTCAACAGAAGATGGCGTGTTACACGCCGAACTGACAATAGAAGTAATGGAAACGGTTTCGCTGGACGATGATAAAGATAGCGAAACGATGGAACATTTAGAGATGGAGGGATTACATGGCGGCTTCAATGCCTAAAATTTCGATTGAATTTCGAAGAGCGGCAGAATCCGTGTCTGCGAGATCAACGCAGGGAACGGTTATTTTGCTTATGACTGACACGACTGCGAAAGATACAGAACCGACGGTGTTTTTAACCGCCGAAGCGGCGCAGGCCGCTGCAAAAAAATATACGCCTGCAAATCTGCAGTATATTTTAGATGCTTTTAGTGCGGGCGCCGCAAAAGTCGCAACGGTCAGGATTGGGGATTCGATTACGGACGCACTGTCGATTATTGCATCCAGCGCTCTGACGGGATACGTGACAGTTGCTGCTGGAAACACCTCTGACTTTACTGCACTTGTGACGTGGATCAGAAACCAAGAAACCGCAGGAAGATCTCAGTACACAGGCATCGTGTTTAATGCAACAGCGCCGAACTGCCAACACGTCATTAACTTCACGACCACGACTGTAACTTTCGCGGATGGCCGCGGACAGGTCTCAGGAGCACAGTTTCTGCCGACCTTAGCAGGCATCATCGCCGGGTGCGGAGTGACAAGAAGCTGTACATACTTTAACTGCACGATGCTGTCGGCAGCAACCGAAACGGCAGAAAAGGACGATGCTCTTGCGGCAGGAAAACTGTTTTTATTTGCTGACGGTGCGGATATTCGAATTGCCTGCGGCATCAATAGCCTGACGGATACGAGTGTAGACGATGATTTGAAATACATTGATACAGTTGCAGTCATGGATATGATACAGCATGATATCACACGCATCTGGAAAAACAGTTTTGCTGGCAGATACAGGAATACGAAAGACAATCAAATGCTGCTAGTTGCGGCTATTAAAACGTACTTTAGCGGTTTGGCTGCAGAAAGCATCCTCGATCCAGATAGTGAAAACACTGTGGCGATTGACGTTGAAACGCAGCGCAAGGCGTGGATTTCGGCGGGTAAAGCAGAAGCTGCAGACTGGACGGATGCAAATGTGATGGTAAAAACATTTCGACGAGATGTTTATCTTACCGGTACGATTCGAATTGTCGGAACGATGGATAATATTAAGTTCCCAATTACATTGACATAAGGAGAGGAAATGGCAAAAAGATATAGGCCGAATGATGTTTTGACCGGTACCGATGGTCACATCTGGTGGAATGGACGAAACCTCGCAACTGTTACAAAATTTGAGTCAAAACTGACTGCAAATTTTGAAGACATAGAGGTTTGCGGAGATCCCTCAACACAGAAGAAATATACGGGATACAGCGGAAGTGGCACGCTGTCATATTACAAAGTGGACACGCAGCTAGTAGATGAGATGATTGCGGCGTATAACGAAGGTGTAATGCCGGAAATTGAAATCATTACCTCGGCAACAAACCAAAGAACAAAGGAATCCGGTCGATACAAGTTTTCCGACGTCACGGTATCGGAGTTGACAATCCTTTCCTTCGAATCGAAGAAGATGATTGAAGAAGAAGTTCCGTTTGAGTTCGGAAGTGTGGAAATCTTGGAAAGCATTGGGGTGGAAGCGTGAGTAAGGTTATGAAATTTGATGATTTGCTCCAGCACGCTGCCGAAAAGGAACAGAGCAAAGGTGAAGAAAAGGAAATTCGGCTGCTGGATGAAGAAAAAACTATCACGTGTGTTCGTTTGTCGGATAATAAAATCATGGATGTGATGGACGAATTTAGAAGCGCGGAAGCAACAACAGAGTCCGCAATAGAAAAAATCGACCATTTCATCTACGAATGCTGCCCAGAGCTGCAAAACACAGAATTGCATAAAGCTTTAGACGTCGCAGAACCGTGGGATGTCGTCAAACGCATTTTTTCGGTGCCGGAACGGTCCGCGATCGCAGATCAGCTGTTTGAGTGGATGCAGCTTGACGCAATGACAGAACGCCAAAAAAACGAATAAAGCGCGACCCGGATCTGGATTTGTGTGCGTTTTACGCAACACAGGGATGGAAAATAGAAGATTTAGATAAGATTGCTTCAGCGTCTACTAGTCTTCGAATCTTCCTGGAGGTCGCGCGTGAAAATTACTGGAATACTATGTACGACGTTATGTCGGCAGCGATAGCCAGAGCGCTTGGAGGTGAAGGAGATAGCTAAAGCAATATCTGTTATTCTCAACCTCAAAGATAATTACTCAAAGGGCTTAATCGGCGTCGCAAATCGAACAAAAGGCGTTACAAAGGAAATGAAATCATCCACGAAGCAAGTTGTTTCGTGGAAAAATAGTTTTGTGCAGTCCGTGAATTCGGTGACCAGCAAAATGGTTAAGTTTGGAATAGCAACAACGACAGCGCTGACGGGACTTGCTGCAAAAACAGGACTTTCGCAGGCGATGGACTTGGAAGGCTATAAGATGCAGCTGGAAACTGCTACCAAGGACACAAAAAAAGCTGCGTCCATCATGTCGTATGCAATTCAGATGGCAAACAAAACGCCGTTTGAAGGCGGCGAACTGGTAGAAGGTGCGTCTAAATTCGAAGCTATGGGTATGTCTGCAAAAAAATGGCTGACTGTCACCGGCGACATGGCTGCAGCAACGAATAAAGACTTTGATCAAGCGGTTGAAGCACTGATTGACGCCCAGACAGGCGAGCTGGAGCGTTTGAAAGAGTTTGGTATAACAAAGGCTCAGATTCAGGAACAAGGCGAGAAGATGTTCTCCGATGTCCAAATCGTAAACAATAAGGGACAGATTGTCAATCAGGAGAAGTTTAACGCGGCTATGATGCAGCTGCTGAAAGATAAATTTCAGGGCGGCATGGTCAAACAAGCAACAACCATGAAAGGCTTATGGTCTACAGTAACCGGCGTTGCAAAACTTTCCTTAGCAAAGATTGTTGGAATGAACGAAGATGGTTCTGTTCGCTCTGGCTCTGCGTTTGACTTGATGCGCAACAAACTGCAGCTGTTTGCAGACAAGCTGATGCAGATGCAGCAGGATGGAAGCATAGACCGCATTGCCACTCAGGTAACAGCACTTGTACAAAAAGCGACTGAATTGGCGAGTGCGATCGGCGGGCGCGTTATTCAGGTGCTGGACTGGATGTCACAGCACACAACGGCTGTAAAGATTGCATTAACCGGATTGGTAATCGTCATGAGTACGTTCAAAGTAATAACATTCATCGGGAATATTGTTTACGCAATCAATACAATCAAAACTTTTGCCGGCATGTTGAATATTGCGGGCGGTGCAATTGCAGGCCTTGCATCTCCGATTGGAATCGCGATTGCCGTTATTGCAGGCTTGGTTGCGGCGGGAGTCCTGTTGTACAAAAACTGGGACACTATTTGTGCGTATGCAAGCAAGCTGGCAGATTGGATAAATGGAACTTTTAGTAACATATCAGACCATATAGTAGCAGCGTTCGACAAAATTCCTGAGCCGATAAAAAAGGTTTTGGATTGGCTCGGAGGAAAGTTTCAATGGTTGTCGGATAAAATGTCGTGGCTTACCGGAACGTTTGGAACGGTTGGAAAAATTCTTGGTACAGTAGGAACTGGAATGAAAGCTGCCGGCATTGGACACAACGCAAGCGGCACGCCTTATTGGCGTGGAGGCTTGACATCCATCAATGAGCGCGGTGGTGAAATTGTTGATTTACCGTCTGGTACGCGCATCGTGCCGCACGACGTATCCGTCAAACAACAGAGAAATAAGCAAAACACCGTCAACGTGTATGTGACGGTGCAAGGAAACGTCATCGGAAACCGCGAATATATGGAGCAAACGGGCGAGTATATCGCAAAAAAGATTATCAACGCAATGGATATTTCGTGAGGAGGGTAAACGTGCAGATTGTATTGTCGGCAAACAACCTGGCTGAAGTTTTTGTAATGCCACATTGCCCTCCAGGAATAAACATCGAAAACGGACAAACTGTCTCTGATTACGATGGATTATCAAATCATCTGATGATGCCAGGGAACCTTGAGCCGATAAAGGTTTCCTGGGAAGCTCTGTATCCATGTAGACGATATAGTTGGATAACGTATGGCGCCGATACGGATCCTCAAGCGTTTGTGGAATTTATACAGAGATGGAGAGCAAAGAAATGGCCGATTCGGTGTACGATCACTGACAAGGGAAAGACAATATTGAACATAGCGGTGCTTGTAGAGTCTTTCTCCTACTCTTACGATCGGGTGATGGACATGAATTATTCAATCGGATTGACAGAGTATAAATTCATTTGAGGTGAGCGGTGGATAAATATACAGTGCTACTCAAACAGGGGAAAAAACAGAAGGATATTACTGCATATGTATCTGGTTTAACTCGTCGCGATGACTCTGGGGCATATAGTTCTGAGGTATCGTTTAAAGTTGCGGTAAACAACCACGATCGATTTCTTCCGAAATTGCAAATAGAGGTAAAGGATGGAGTAATAATCCGGAATAACGGAAAAAAAACATTTGACGGATTTGTAATTTCAGTGAGTGCTGCGGGACAGGTGGAATGTAGAGACGATGGTTTTTACTTAAAAAACGAAGTTACGATACAATTCACGAATTGCCGTGCAGACACGGCAATGGCACAAGTTTGCAAGCGGGCGGGTGTTACTTATGGCTGGAGAGGGAGCTGGAACTCAACAATATCTGGAGAGTATATCAGGGAGCAGGCATCATCAATTATTGATGACATTCTCGAGCAAGTCAACTTTCAAACGGATCGGTATTATGCGCACCGAATTATAGATGGTGCATTGTGCGTGACGCCGTATGATACAGAGGTGACAAACGCAAAGTTCACGCGTCCGGCAAGCGCCTCGACTAACATTACATGGGCGGTCGGAGAAGTTGAAGTCACAACCTCGATGGAAGATATGGCGACTAACATTATCGTGCAGACGGATGATAATGATAAAACTGTAACACTGACGAGATGTTGGGACGATGAATACGTTAACAAGTACGGTATGTTGACAAAGTACATCACAGTAGACGCAGACAAAAAAAATACAGCGGCAACTACATTGGCCGCTGCACTGGAAGAGTATGACAACCTTAAACAGACCGCAAGAATTCCTAGAATATGGGGAAACGACGACATTGTTCCGGGGAAACTTCTCATGTTTAATTCGCCGGATTGGGGAATATCAGGAAGATGGTGGGTGAGTTCGGTTACACACACATATGAGCCATATCACTTAATGTCTCTGGAACTAATAAAAACCCATATGCCGCGAATCGTAACTTACGTTACAGTTCCTCCAAAACCTGATACAACAGTACCAACATCAACGACAACGCGCAAAGCGCTTGGACGATTTAAGTTAACCTTTTATGCCGGCGACACGACAACGGCATCTGGCAAAAAGCCGCGCATTAATCACACAATAGCCGTAGACCCAAACGTGATAAAGTTGGGAAGTCAAGTTTATATTGACGGGTGGGGCACTTATACGGCGGAAGACACTGGAAGGCTAATAAAAGGAAATCGTATTGATATCTTTGTTTCTTCCAAATCAATAGCACGAAAATATGGCGTGAAATATGCGGATGTATACAAAATCACCACCTCTGAAACGCCAATCACACCAACAGGTGGAGGAACAGCAGCGCAGAAATTTGTCAATGTAGCGCTGAAAGAAGAGGGATATAAGGAACTTGGCGGAAATGATAACAGAACAAAATATGGAGCTTGGTACGGGTATAACGGAGTAGCGTGGTGCGCGATTTTTGTTTCGTGGTGCGCGGCACATGCTGGAATATCTACAGGCGTTATTCCAAAGATGGCATCTGTGTCAAGCTACATGTCTTGGTACAAGGCGCGAAAAAAGTTTAGATATAAGGGTAGCTATCGTCCCCAATGTGGTGATTTAATGATACAAAAATCCGCAGGGGCATCCCACGTTGGCATTGTTATCAAGTCGGATAGCAACCGATTTTATACGATAGAGGGAAACAGCTCAAATCGTGTAGCACGGAGGTCCTATCCGCATAACGATGCGAAGTTAACAGGGTTTTGCACACCTTGGGGATAAATCCGTTTTATACAATGACAAACAGAGGAGGTCTTATGAGTTGGGATATAGAACTTGCGAAAAAATTTAGAAAGCAGATACGTCGCAATATGTCTGGGTCGTTTTCGGGGACAGTATCGCAAGTAAATCCGCTAATAGTATCAGCATATGACGGCGAACTGATTCTGCAGGGAGAGCGGGTTCGTGTGTCCGATGCAATCGGCGCACTTAATGCTGGAGATACGGTGTGCATTGTCGGCACTGGACCATATACAATCGTAGCGAGGGTTTGAATGGGAAAATCGCTAAAATATAGTTTGAAAGACCGAAGCGTTTCGTTTGCATTAAGCAATGGGACGCCCATTGAATGTGACAAAATAGATGCTATCAAGCAATGGATTGAATTGGCGTTACATGTTTTACCAAATACAGTACCGATTTATCAGCGCATAGACGGAGCAGAAAATTTTGGCGTGAACGTCTATCAGTTACTATCGAGAAGAGCATTGCCGGAAGATTTCGTAAAATCGGAAATTCAGCGAGAAATTAGCGAGACTTGCGCCTTAAATCCTGATATCGAATCGGTATCAAATTTTGCATTTAATCGTACGAAAAGAACATTAGAAGTTTCATTTTTCGTCAACACAACCATTGCCGAAAGCGAGGAAATGACGATTGAGTTTAACAGCAACTGAGCATCTTGAAAAAATGTTAGAGCAGGTCGACGATAAATGGCAGAAAACAATCGGCTATCCTATGTACGACATTTTAGCTGCTTTTTCCGTCAGTCTTGCTGACGAGGAAGAGTGCTTGGAAGAGGTACAGAATTTGCTGGATCCGGGAAATTTGAGCGGAGACGATCTAGCAAAATTTGTATATCAACGGCGCGGGATTATTGCGAAAGAGGCAACTCATGCTACGGCAACGCTCACATTGACTGGCACTGGAAATATATCTCGAGGAGATCTGTTTGAAACTGCAGGAGGTTTGCAATTTGAAGCAGACGCCGACATGAGCATTATATCGAACGGGGAAATCACAGCTACATGCAATACCGCTGGAAGTATTGGAAATGTTGACGCTGGAGAAATCACGCAAATGCCGGTCACTATTGTTGGCATTGTATCTTGCACAAACCCAGAACCTTCGACCGGCGGATACGATCGGGAATCAGATGCAGACCTGCTGGACAGATACTATCAATCATTAAGAGAGCCGGCCGTGTCGGGCAACATAGCGCATTATAAACAGTGGGCAATGGAAGTGCCTGGAGTTGGCGCGGCAAAAGTATACCCACTGTCAAAAGGAGCCAATACAGTAGAGGTGATGGTGCTGGATGCCGCTGGACTGCCGGCGGATAGTACGCTAATAGAAGAGGTACAGAACTATATAGACCCTGGATCGTCTGGCAATGGCTCCGGAGTTGCACCGATCGGCGCGCATTGCTATATTACAGCGCCGACCAAAAAGACAATTGATGTATCCGTAACGGTTTCGGCACTCTCGGATTTCGACAAAGAAACAATTCAAGCATCGGTTGAAGAACAGCTATCGGTATACCTTTCCGAAATTTGCTTGAAGCAGGATTATGTGAGTTATGGAAAAGTGTATGCGTATATCGGCGTCGCTGATGGAATAAAGGATTTTTCCGATTTAAAACTTAACGGAACGACCGGAAACGTGTCTGTGCCGGATAAGTCAGTAGCGGTATTGGGAAAGGTGACGATTACATATGCTGCATAATGTCGAACCGCTGAAGAATATGCCAGCAGTTTTTTTACAAGACGCATGGATAAACGCGCTGTTTTCCGCAGCAAACCCTCAATTGAAATCTCTTCATGAAGAGACGGTGCAGCTTGCCGCAGATATGTTTTCGGACACAATGTCTGAAAAACAATTACAAATAGAAGAATTTAGCTGCGGTCTGGATTCGAACACAGTAACGGATTTGAGCACGAGAAGGTCGTTGCTGGAGGCGCGTTGGAAAACAGGGGGGAAATGTGGTGTAACACTTTTACAAGCAATTTGTGATAGTTGGAAAGATGGATCCGTTAATGTGGAGTTTGTGAACGGAAGTATAGTGTTAAAGTTCTCTGGTGCTGCAGGCGTGCCGGAAAACATTGACGCTCTAAAAAGCGCGATAGAAGCGACAAAGCCGGCACACCTGCCAGTCGAGTACGGATATGTATACAAAATGGTATCCGATGTAAATGCGATGACCATCGCTCAAATGGACGCCTGCAAAATGGATGAATTTGCGGGAGGTAATTGATGCCCAAAACGACCAAAAATTTAAAAATGTACGAATACGATTCGGCGATCGACGACCCGAAAAGCACGGCTTTTAACGTGCAAAAAATGATTACAGACAACCTCGACAAGATAGATGAGTTTGCAGGAGAAACATACTCACATATTTCATCTAAGGACAACCCACATGAGGTGACATGCGAGCAAATCGGTGCTGCGCCCAAGGAACATGCATCTTCTGAAGGAACATACGGAAGAGCGGCAAATGATATTTACGGCCATGTAAAGTTATCCGACAACCCTGCTGCGTCAAATGTTACTGCAGATTTTGGCGTTGCAGCTACACCACATGCCGTAGCTGTAGTGTACGAAAAGATTAAATCTCACGAAGATGATTTTGATAACCCGCATGGGATAACATGTGAGCAAATCGGAGGATTGCCGGCAAGCAGCTTGAAGCCTACGGTGCTAGATACGTTTTATCCGGTCGGAACTGTATATCAGACGACAAGCAGTACATTTAATCCTCAAACAGCGTGGGGCGGCACATGGGAGCGTATCAAGGACAAATTTTTGCTTGCGGCGGGCGATACTTATGCTGGCGGTAGCACTGGAGGTGAAGCTACACACAAACTGACTGTACAAGAGATGCCGAGTCATACACATGCCATGTACGTCAATAACGATGGCTCTGCCTCTAGCTGGTCTCCGACATTTGGTGACTACCTGATCAAGCCGGATGGTGTCACGACCAGTAAGAAAAACTATCAGGCCAAGCTGGCGCAGAACGGCGCAGGTCTCGATCAGGAACACAACAACATGCCACCGTATCTTGCCATATATATCTGGAAACGTACGGCATAAACATAGACGAATATCAAGAAAGAAGGAGATTACTTACAATTTTAATCTAATAAAAGGAGATTGCCTTGAGGCTATGAAAACAATCTCAGATCAGAGTGTGGATTTGATTTTGTGCGACCTTCCGTATGGAACCACAGCTTGCAAATGGGACTCGATCATTCCGTTTGACCCATTATGGGAGCAATATAAGAGAGTAATAAAGATGGATGGTGCAATTGTGTTGTTTTCAGCACAGCCTTTTACGACAAAGTTGATATCCAGCAATTTTTCGTGGTATCGATATTGCTGGTACTGGAAGAAATCAAATGTTACTGGCGCGCTTTTCTGCAAATCGCAGCCGATGCGTTGTATAGAAGATATTTGCGTCTTCTACAGAAAACAGCCCACGTATAACCCGCAAGGCTTGAGAATACTTCCGAAGCCTGTGATACACGCAGCTAATAAAAATACGGCCGTATACGGAGCAAAAAAGTCACCATCTGTACAAAAATATACAGGATATCCGCATCATTTATTAGAGTTTTCGAAAGATAAGATGCAGGTGCATCCGACGCAAAAGCCTGTTGCTTTACTAGAGTATTTGATCAAAACATATACAAATCCCGGAGAAACTGTACTGGATAATTGCATGGGCAGCGGCTCTACAGGTGTTGCGTGTGCCAACACGTATCGAAAGTTCATTGGAATCGAGAAAGATGAGAAATATTTTGCTGTCGCTACTCAGCGGATAATGAACTCAGAAGTGGCAGCATAAAGGAGAAAGGACTATATGAAAAAGAAGATTATTTGCGCAGTAATGGCTGGCGTAATCGCAGCAACGTGCGCTGCACCGGCATTTGCCTGCACGCCGCCAATCAAAATCGACATGAGCTGGAAGAAGGACTTGAACCGCACGATTGCAAATATCAAGCCGAGCGATATTACGATTCCGAACATTGTGATTCCGAACTCGTATTTCAAAAATATCAAGGTAAGGTAAGAGGTAAAAACGGATGGAAACTATCATTGCAGCGGCAGTGTCCGGTGCTGCCGGAATTATCTGCTCTGTGCTTGCCGCAGCGTCGAGCAACGCGAAACACGCAGCAGAACTGGAAGCACGACTGGAAAAGTGGAAAGCGGTAACTGATACGCAGCTTGACGAGCTGACGAGAGAAGTACGCAGACATAACAATTTTGCCGAGCGCATGCCGGTGATCGAAGAACGTGTGAAAGTCATCAATCACCGAATCAGCGATTTGGAAGATGCGAAGGAGTGAATCGTATGACAAAACAGTTTTGGAAAGCGGCAGGCGTCCGAATGGTTAAGACCGCAGCGCAGACGGCGCTCGCTCTGATTCCCGCAGCGGGCATGCTGCAAGACGTAAGTTGGGGCGTCGTGCTGTCGACCGCAGCACTGTCCGCACTGGCGTCTCTGCTGACCAGTATCGTCGCAGGTCTGCCGGAGGTGAACTGAGATGGGTTATAATGTGCATTTTCAGACGGATTCGTCGTACAAGTCCGTCAAATATGGACAGGGCACTGTATATCGTAGCGGCTGCGGCCCTGCCAGCCTGTGCAACGCACTGGATGCGCTGGGCATCGCAAAGGTCACGGTAAAGACTATGTGTGCCTATGCGGTCAGTGTAGGTGCAAGAGTATCCGGCGGCACGGATGAGGGCGTGCTGCTGCGAAACGCCGCTAAGAAGTACGGATTTTCGTACAAAACTACGAGCAAGAATGCGGAACTGCTTGCGCATTTGAAATCCGGCGGCGTGGCAATCCTGCATGGCGGCAACTCGTACAAGCTGTTTTCGGACAGCGGACATTTTGTATGCGCCGTAGCAGCAAGCGGAAGCACAGTAACTGTGCTTGACAGTTTTTGGTACGACGGCAAATACAAACGTAATGCAATCCGACGGAACTATGCGTCTGTGGTGAATGACGGCATCATCAAGACAAGTATTGTTCAGTGCGGCAAGGCGACAGCAGACCGGTCTCCGTCTTACTATCTTATCAGTAAGTCCGGTAAGGGAGACAACAAGAAAGAGGTAGAAGATATGACCGAAGCAGAAGTACGAAAGATTATCGCAGACGAAGCAACCAAGCAGGCGAAGCTGGCAGTGTCTGACTGGGCAAAGTCTGCATGGGCGAATGCAGTAGAAGCAAAGCTGCTGGACGATGACCGCCCGCAGGCAGCCGTAACCAGACAGGAGCTTGCCGCAGAGCTTGTAAAACTCGGCTTTGCTGGCAGAGCAGACGCGCCGTCCGACTGGGCAAAGGCAGCATGGACAGCGACCGAGCAGGCAGGCGTCATGACCGGCGATCCGCATGGATGTGTGACGCGCGAAATGCTGTCGCAAGTGCTCATGAATGTGGGACTTGTTGGTGCAGGCGTGAAGGAATGAGGTGGTCTTGTGCTGACCATCAAGAACGGCAAGATCTCGCTGACACGAGGTGACAGTGCGAGCATCTGCGTTAACTTAGTTGACGCGTCGGGCAATCAGTATGAAATGAGAACGGGTGACACATTGACATTGACGGTGAAGGAGCGAGCGGAAGATGATTCCGCTCAGCTTCTGCAAGTAGTCAGCAACACAAACACGATTAAACTTGCGCCGTCAGATACAAAAAATATACAACCTGCGAGTTACAGTTGTGACATACAACTCGAAACCTCAGAAGGCGACATCTTTACAGTTGTTGGCGCGACAACAAAAAGCACAAGATTGGACAATTTTATAATTTTACCGGAGGTGACGGTGTGAGCAATAATATTACATCTGCGATTTGCGGGACGATTGCGCCTGTTGCTATAAACGGGAAAGTGGCTGCCGTAATGGATACAACCGGAACGATTGGAAACGGAAAAATACAGTATACAAGTGATGTTGAGACATATACTGGGGAATACAATGTGGTCCCGAAAGCTGCCGAAGAACAGCGACTGCCATGCGCAGGAAAGAAAATGAAAAAGGACGTTACGGTGCAGAAGGTACCATATTACGAAACATCTAACGATACAGGTATCACGGTATACATCGCATCAGAGGTGTGAAATGGCAGAAACAAAAAACAAAAACAAAGTTGTGTACGATGGCGAGGTTTTGATTGATCTGACCGCCGACACAGTTACACCGGACAAGCTGGCAAAGGGCATCACGGCGCACGATAAGTCAGGCGCAACCATCACCGGCACAAGCACAAAAGACAGCGATACCACCGACGACACGGCGGCTGTTGCCGAAATCTTAAAAGGAAAAACAGCACATGCACGCGGTGTACAGCTGGTTGGCACGATGCCAAATAACGGCGCGGTCACGGGTACGATTTCAACAAAAGCTGGGTCGTACACTATCCCGCAGGGCTATCACGATGGCTCTGGCAAGGTGCAGATTGACAGCGCCGAACAGGCGAAAATCATTGCGGCGAACATCCGAGAGGGCATCAATATTCTGGGCGTAGAAGGCTCGATGTCGTCAAGTGAAGGCATGAAGCCGCAGGCGAAATCTGTAACGCCGACCGCAGCTGCACAGACAGTACTGCCGGACGAAGGTTATAACTGCTTGTCTGCCGTGACCGTTGAGAAAATCCCGTATGTGGAAGCCGAAAACGCCGCTGGCGGTATCACTGTAACGATCGGGTGATAGTGTATGGCAGATAAAAATGCAAATCAGGTTATCGTGAATGGCGAAACCATTCTTGACCTGACCTCTGATACGGTGATACCAGCGAAACTGGCAGAAGGCGCTACTGCGCATAATAGAAGCGGGACATCAATCACGGGCACGTTAATAGATACCGGCAACTACGAATACGTGTGGGCTAAGTACACGTATGGCGACGTATACGAAGAAACAAAAACACGGTTAGGTAGTACGGAACCAAGCGATGCGCGGGGATTCTACAGCGGAACGCTTGAAATCACATCTGACGGATACTACAAGATAGCTAGCGGATATAGTCCGTTTGTAAAATATTCATTGATTGGTGACGATAAATCTGGGGCGACAAAGCGGGTGTATGTAGAAAGCACAGCTGTTCTGTCCGGTGACAAAACATACCTCCTTTACACGCTTGCTGCTGCGCCCAGCGGTAAGGGAAAGCTGAAACGGCTTGGGTATATCTCGTCAGGCTCTGACAATACTTACCCCGACGATGGCGAAAAAGACGGGTACTGGTACACAAAAATCACAAGCGCCAGCGTCGAACCAACACTGCAAGCCAAAACCGTCACTCCGGCAGCAACGGAACAGGTTATTACGCCAGACAGCGGCTATGATGGTCTGTCGCAGGTCACTGTATCCGGTGACAGCAATCTAATTGCTGATAATATCAAGTCTGGCGTAAGTATTTTTGGCATCACCGGCACGCTGCCGACGGCTGCTTCGGACAACAACTGCGAGGCGTATGTTATCGACGCAATAAATCCTGTTGTGTCGTTTAAGACGTCCGGTACGATTAAAGTATTCGGATACGGCTATTCAACCAGTTCGTCCGGCTGGGGCGGCTCGACGACCACAGTACACGCATTTTGCGGTGATGGATATTACAAATCTGCGAGCTGGGGCAGCCCATCAAAGACCAGCTGCACTTTTGCTGTATCAGATGGCAAGCTGACCGGACTGCCAACACTGGCGGGCGGAAACCTGATAGCGATAATAGGAGAGTAAGATGGACATCAATAAGTATATGCCTCGAGGAGGACGTGTTGTTTGTGAAGACAATACGGAAGTAAATATTGGTGATTTGCTGAAACAAATTGCAACTGTGCAAACTGGTATGGTTGATGTAAGTTCATGGACAAAAATCCGAAATTTGAGAAAATCTGGGCTTGCTGAAAAAGTACTCACTGTCGGAGCTTACAGGTGCAGTGGCATGGGCAGATACTGCAGCGGAATAGGACGGGAAAGAATCTGTGTGTGGAAACCGGATATTTTTGCGCCGGGAGAGGAAATTGTATCCTGCGGA
>OLPV01001033.1_pt1 | contig 21750 bp, 22 predicted proteins | sample 1671961 | NCBI WGS metagenome assembly OLPV01 (sample SAMEA3136630, study PRJEB25190) | human gut metagenome | biome: human gut; feature: human-associated habitat; material: faeces | place: Austria | collected 2013
CTTCCTTGAGCTGTACCGCGCGAGCTTCGACCCCGTGCATATAATTTCCGCCGCGAAGCAGGCGGAGCAGATAACCGCGCGCTTCACCGCGCCCGGCGGCGGATTTTACCGCACCGCGCAGGACGCGGAGCAGCTGATAACGCGGCCGATGGAGGTGTTCGACGGCGCGATGCCGTCCGGCAACAGCGCGGCGGCGCAGCTCTTCGTTAGTCTGGCGCGGCTGACCGGCGAGGAGCGCTGGCGCGCGGCGGCGGAGAAACAGCTGGAGTTCATGGAATAATAATACCAAAAAGAAGAGCATGTGGAGTAAATAGCACAGTTTCAAAGGTTTCTGCTGGAGCAGTGCAACATATGAAAATAGCAAGGGTAAATAATATAAATGAAACAATTAAATTTTTGAAACAAAACGATATTTGGATTTGCGGAACTGATGGACAGGCAAAAACATATTATTACCAACAAGACTTTAAAATGCCTGTAGCCATAATAATAGGAAGCGAAGGATATGGAATGTCAAGATTAGTTAAAGAAAACTGTGACTTCTTAGTGAAAATACCAATGAAAGGTAAAATTACTTCACTAAATGCATCAGTATCAGCAGGAATTGTAATGTATGAGGTAACAAAACAGAGGGAAAATTAAAAAAAGACTTGCAATTACTAGAAAAATAGGGTATAATAATAATCGCATAAGGAATTTAGAGAGAGTGGGAACAAATCCCACTCTCAAATGCGTATTAAGGGAGTGAAATATGTCAAGCTTAGAAGAAAAAATTGAAAAATTGGTTGAACCTAAAATAGTTAATTTGGGTTATGAACTATATGACGTTCAATATGTTAAAGAAGGCAAAGATTATTTTTTAAGAATATTTATAGATAACTCTAATGGAATAAGTTTAGAAGATTGTGAAAAAGTAAATAATGCAATTACTGATTTATTGGATGATGCAAACTATATAAAACAACAATATTTTTTAGAAGTTTCTTCTCCGGGAGTAGAAAGAATACTAAGAAAAGATAAACATTTAAAAGACAATATAGGAGAAAAAATAGAAATAAAATTATTTAAACCAATAAACAAGAAGAAAGAAATAATAGGCATATTAGAACAAATCAATGAAAAGGCAATAATAGTAATAAGCGATAATGAAGAACAAGAAATATTAAGACAAGATATAGCACAAATAAAGAAAGCATATGAATGGTAAATTAGGGGAGGAATAGGAAAATGAAAAAGAATACAAAAAATAACAATCAAGCAATTGATGCACAAGAGTTGTTTTTAGCAATGAATGATTTGGAAAAAGAAAAAGGAATAAATAAAGAGTATTTATTAGATTCAATTCAGACAGCGTTAATAACAGCATATAAAAGAAATTTTGATGCAGATGAAAATGTAAGCATAGTTATAGATGAAGCAACAGGAGAGATACATGTATATGCAGAAAAAGAAGTAGTGGAAGAAGTAGAAATACCACAAACACAAATAAGTTTAGAAGAAGCACAAAAAATAAACAAAAAATTGGAAATAGGAGATAAAACAAAAATAGAAATTATTCCAAGAAATTTTGGAAGAATAGCGGCACAAACAGCAAAACAAGTAATAATACAAAAAATAAGAGAAGCATCAAGAGATGTATTATATACAGAGTTTAATAATAGAAAAGGTGAAATAGTATCTGGAATAATACAAAAAGCAGATGGAGGAATAGTAGTATTAGACCTTGGAAAATTAGAAGGTGTAATGCCACTAAAAGAGCAAGTACCAACAGAAAAGTATAGAGTAAATGATAAAATAAGAGCATATGTATTGAATGTAGAAAGAGGATTAAAAGGTTCTCCACAAGTAACGGTTTCAAGGGCACATGCGGACTTTGTAAGAAAATTATTTGAATTAGAAATCCCAGAAATATATGAAGGATTAATAGAAATTAAAAGTATTTCAAGAGACCCTGGTAGTAGAACTAAAGTTGCAGTTTACTCAGCAAATGAAAATATAGATCCAGTTGGTTCTTGTGTGGGACAAAAAGGAATTAGAATTCAAAACATAATAAATGAGTTGCACGGAGAAAAGATAGATGTAATAGAATGGTATCCAGACCCAGCATTATATATATCAGCAGCATTGCTTCCAGCACAGGTTATGGCTGTTGATGTAAACGAGGAAGAGAAGTTTGCACAAGTAATAGTGCCAGATGACCAATTATCATTGGCAATAGGAAAAGCTGGACAAAATGCTAGACTAGCAGCAAAGTTAACAAACTGGAAAATAGATATTAAAAGTGAATCTCAATTTAGAGAAATATTACAGAAAAAAGATGAAGAAGAAGTTGTAGAAAACCAAGAAGAAGAATAAGCTATAAGAAAGAGGTGAATATATATGAAGAAGAAACCACAAAGAACATGCATAGGATGTAATGTACAAAAAGACAAAAATGATTTTGTTAGAATTGTAAAAAGCAAAGAGGGTAACATTACAATAGATAAGACAGGAAAAGCAAGTGGTAGAGGAGCATATATTTGTCACAATGTAGATTGCTTTAATAAAGCTAAAAAAAGTAAAAAAATAGAAAAAGTTTTTGAAACACAGCTAACAGAAGACATATATAATGAATTAGAAGAGATGTTTAAGGAGTAAAATGACTAAAAACTTTAATTTCAATAAAGGGGGAATTTATTATAATAAGTACTAAAGTAATGGGGCTAATAGGGCTAGCAACAAGAGCCGGAAAAATAGTATTTGGCACAGATGCTTGTTTAGAACAAATTATAAAAAGAAATGCTAAACTAGTTATAGTTGCAAAAGATGCCTCAGAAAGAACAATAAAAAATATAAAAAATAAATGTATAGAAAACAATGTAATGTTTTACAACATATTAACAGTGGACGAAATAAGCAAATGTATAGGAAAAGATAATAAAGCAGTTATTGGAATTAAAGATAATAATATTGCAAAAGAAATAGCAAAAAAAATTGATGGGGGTGAAGTTATTGGGTAAGATAAAAATACACGAAATAGCAAAAAAAGTGGGCTTAGCCAGTAAAGAAGTAATAGAAAAAGCAAGGGAATTAGGAATAGCTGTAACAAGCCATTTAAGTACAATAGAAAATGAACAGGCGGAAAAACTTGAGCAGGCTCTGGATGATGGAAAAACAAAAAATATAGGAAAGAAAGAGAAAAAAGTGAAAGAAAAAGAGACAGATACACCAGTTATAATAAGAAGAGAACTTATAATAACAGATGAGGATAAGAAAAAAGAAAAGCAAGAAGAAAAGAATAGTCAAAATAGAAAAGATGTTGGTTTTGTAGAAAGAGAAAAAAATCAAAACTATAATATTGTTTATAGAAATAAGCCAACTAAGCCTCTTACGGTTAATGAATTATTTGGAATAAAGGATTCCAAAAAAGAAGAACAAAAAAAAGAAGAAGTTAAAGAGCAAGCAAAAGAGCAAGCAAAAGAAGAAATGTTGGAAAAAGAAACAATAAAAGCTCAAGAAAATGCACCAACACCCAAAGTACAAACTTCATCAACGACAACTGTAGAATCTCCTAAACCAGAACAAAGAAGAACAGAAAATAATTATAACAGAAATTATAATAATGGTTATAATTTTAATAGAAACAATTATAACAACAACGGAAATTATAATCAAAATAGAAATAACTACAATCAAAACAGAACATATAATAATGGAGAAAATGGTGCTAGACAACAGTATAATAGGGATAATAACAGATTTCAAAATAATAGAAATAATAACCAACAACGTCCTAATTTTAACAGAAATGAAAGAAGACCATTAGATAATAAAGGAATAGATAGAAACATTAAAGACATTATGTCTGTAGAAATTGAAAAAGAAAATCAAAGAGATTACAGTACAAAAGCTATAGATAAGCAAAAAGTAAATAACAAATATGATGAAAACAAAGCAACCAAAAAGACTACAAGAAAAAGTGGAAGATTCAATGAGGAATTTGATGGCGAAAAATTAAAAAATCTAAAACAAGTAGATAAATTATCACATATGTTTAATGAACAAGACGGGGAAATGCTAGACTATTATGACTTGACTACAGAAAGAGGAAAAAGAAATAGAAAAAGAATTCAAAAAAATGAAGAAGAAAGAAATAAACAAAAAATATTTGAATTAAAAGAAATAACGATTCCAGATACAATAACAGTAAAAGATTTGGCAATGGAAATGAAAAAAACAAGTGGTGATGTAATAAAAAAATTGTTAAATTACGGAATAATGAGCACAATAAATAATACTATAGATTTTGATACAGCATATTTGGTAGCAAGTGAATTTGGAATAACAGCCAAGAAAAAAGAGCAAGTAAAAGAAGAAGACATATTATTTGATGAGACAGAAGACAAAGCAGATGAATTGCAACCAAGACCACCAGTAGTTGTAGTAATGGGACACGTAGATCATGGTAAGACATCTTTACTAGATGCAATAAGAAGTACAAATGTAATAGAAGGAGAAGCAGGAGGAATAACACAACATATAGGTGCATACAAAGTAAATGTAAATAACAGAGAAATTACATTTTTAGATACACCAGGACATGAGGCATTTACAAGCATGAGAGCAAGAGGAGCACAAATTACAGATATTGCAATATTAGTAATAGCTGCAGATGATGGTGTAATGCCACAGACTGTGGAAGCTATAAATCATGCTAAAGCAGCAGGAATTCCTATAATTGTGGCGGTTAACAAAATTGATTTGCCAAATGCAAATGTAGATAAAATAAAGCAAGAATTAATGGAATATGAATTAGTACCAGAAGAATGGGGCGGAGATACAATATTCTGTCCAATATCAGCTAAAAATAATATAAACATAGATAATTTACTAGAAATGGTTTTACTAGTAGCTGATATGAAAGAATTAAAAGCAAATCCTAATAAACAAGCCAAAGGTGTTGTTATAGAAGCAAGACTTGATAAGTCAAAGGGACCAATCGCTTCTATGCTTGTACAAAGAGGAACATTAGATGAGGGAGACACAATTGTAGTAGGAACATCTATTGGAAGAATAAGAGCAATGAAAAATGATAAAGGACAAAAAATTAAAAAAGCAGGACCTTCTACACCGGTTGAGATTATGGGATTAACAAATGTACCAGAAGCAGGAGAGACTTTCTATGAAGTTAAAGACGAAAAAATGGCAAAACATTTAATAGAAAGAAGAAAACGTCAAGAAAGAGAAAATATATTAAACGAAAATGCAAAAGTTACATTAAATAATGTGTTTGAAAAAATGACAAATGAAAATCTAAAACAACTATATTTAATAGTAAAGGCAGATGTACAAGGAACAGCAGAAGCATTAAAACAATCATTAGAAAAATTATCTAATGATGAGGTAAAGGTAAAAGTAATACATTCTTCTACAGGTGCTGTAACAGAATCAGATGTACAACTTGCCAAAGCAGCAAGTGCAATAATAATAGCATTTAATGTAAGACCAGGACATACAGCAAAAGAAGTTGCAGAAAAAAATATGATAGAGATAAAACAATATTCTGTAATATATAAAGCAATTGAAGATGTTGAAGCAGCTATGAAAGGTATGCTTGACCCTATTTATGAAGAAAAAGTAATAGGTAATGCAGAAGTAAGACAAACGTTTAAAGTATCAAATGTGGGAACAATAGCAGGATGTTATGTATTAGAAGGAAAAATAGAAAGACATGCAGGAGTCAGAGTAATAAGAGAGGGAATTGTATTACATGACGGAAAGCTAGAGTCACTAAAAAGATTTAAAGATGATGTAAAAGAAGTAGCAAAAGGATATGAATGTGGTATTCAAATAGAAAAATATAATGATATAAAAGAAGGAGACATAATAGAGGTATATGTTATGCAGGAAGTTAAAAGATAACATTATGTGCTATTTGTATTAGAAAGGGAGATAACTAATATGCCGAAAAATGAAAATAGGCTTAATAGAATTAATGAAGAATTAAAAAAAGAAATTAGTAATGTAATTAGTTTTGAACTTAAAAATCCAAATGTAACTGGATTAATAAGTGTAACAAAAGCAAAAATAACACCAGATTTAAAATATGCAAAAATATATGTAAGTATATTAAATTCAAAAAACATTAAAAAAACAATGGAAGGACTAAAAGAATCAGCAGGATTTATAAGGTCTCAAGTTGCAAAAACAATAAATTTACGAATTACACCTGAGCTAATTTTCGAAATAGATGATTCATTAGAATATGGTGAAAAAATAGAAAAAATTCTAAAAGAATTAAAAAACGAAGGAAGCGGGGTGAACGAAGAATAAAGTTTAACAGCTTTATTCTTTATACATATGACATTAGATAAAATTTTAGAGGAAATTAACAAAGCTAACTCAATAGTAATATTAACTCATGAAAATCCAGATGGAGATGCTATTGGAAGTAGTTTGGCAATGTACAATATATTAAAAGCATATGGAAAAAATCCAGATGTTATTATACCAGAATATTCAAAAATATTTGAATTTCTACCAGGTACAAAGGAAATAAAAAAAGAAAGTCAAGTACAAAAATACGATTTAGCAATATCATTAGATTGCCCAACTATAGGGAGATTAAATGGATTTGCAAGTTACTTTGAAAATGCAAAATCAAAAATAGTAATAGATCATCATGGAACAAATACCATGTTTGGAGATTTAAACTATGTTAATCCAGATGCACCTGCTTGTGCACAAATACTAATAGTAATGTTTGAATATTTTGGATTTGAAATATCAAAAGACATAGCAACATGTATTATAACAGGAATAATAACAGACACAGGAGGCTTTGCATATTCAGGGGTAACAGCAGAAACATTTGAATTTGCAGCATCACTTTTAAAAAAAGGAGTAAATGTATCTGATATATATAAGCGAGTTTTACAAACAACAACAAAACCATGCTTTGAACTAACAAGAGTTGCTTTAAATAGATTAGAATTTTTTGAAGAAGGAAAAGTAGCATTTACATACATAACACAAGCAGATATGCAAAGTGTTGATGCAAAAGCAGGAGACCATGAAGGAATAGTAGAAATAGGAAGAAATGTGGAAGAAGTAGAAGTTTCTGTATTTGCAAGAGAAATTGAAGATGGATGGAGACTATCTCTAAGGTCAAACCAATATATAAATGTTTCAGATGTTTGCATTATGTTTGGAGGTGGAGGCCATCCAAGAGCAGCAGGAGCAACAATAACTGGAAATATAGAAGAAGTAAAAGAGAAAATATTAACACAAATAAAAAGATATATAAGGAAATAATAAATGGATGGAATTATTATAATAAACAAGGAAAAAGGTTATACATCACATGATGCAGTATACAAAATAAAAAAAATGTTTAATACGAAAGTAGGACACACTGGTACATTAGACCCTAATGCTACTGGTGTTCTTCCTATTTTATTGGGGAAAGGAACAAAGCTTTCTAAATATTTAATAGAACATGACAAAGAGTATGAGGTATTATTACAATTAGGAACAAAAACAACAACAGCTGATGAAGAAGGAGAAGAAGTTGAAAAAAAGTGTGTTCCAGAACAATACTTGCAATTTAAAAATATAGAAAAAATATTAAAAAGCTTTATTGGTGAAAGTCAACAAGTTCCACCAATGTATTCAGCAATTAAGGTAAATGGAAAAAAATTATATGAGTATGCAAGAAAAGGACAACAAGTTGAAATAAAGCCACGAAATATAGAAATATATGATATTAAATTAATAAAAGTAAATAAAGAAGAAAAACAAATGCAATTTAAAGTAAGATGTTCTAAAGGTACATATATAAGAACATTGTGTGAAAATATAGCAGAAGAAATGCAAACAGTAGGATATATGAAAGAATTAAAAAGAACCAAGGTGGGAAAATTTACTATTGAACAAGCAATTACAATAGAACAATTAAAGGAAGGACAAAATATAAAAGTGATAACAATTGAAGAGATGTTTGAAGATAAAGAAAAAATACAGTTAGAAGACGATGATATCAAACTACTGTTAAATGGTGTAAAATTAAAAAAAGAAAAACAAGATGGAATATATAAAATATATTCTAAAACAAATAAATTTATAGGTACAGGCATAATTGAAAATGGAAGACTTAAAGTAGATATAAGAATATAAGAAAACTATAAAAAAGAAGATAAATAAAGATAATAAGATTATACATTATATAAATTAAAAATACAGCAAAAAGACAGATTGAAAACCCCAAAGCAATATGCTAAAATATAAATACAAATTGAAAAAAATCCCTGCGTGGTACGTATTGACTGAAATTTTAGAACCAACAAACTTAAAACGGGAGTCCGCCTTTGAGTGTGGCGTGTAAGCTTATACTTATATAAGAAACCCAGTAGCATTCAACAAGACACCCACCTGTGCAAACAGGTCCTTAAAATTTCTTCATCTTACGGCTAATGTGGGGTATTTTTTGCGTTTGGGACTGTCAAAAATTGTCCCATTGATAAAATTTGGGCGATATGGTAAAATAGATGTACATTATTAAAAGGAGTATAATATTGAATATTAGTGAATTACTGGTCAATGGAAAACATTTATTAAAGGATATAGAGGATGGGAATATTAAAGCTCGTATTTTGTTAGAATATATATTAAAATTAAGTAGGGAGAAGATTGTTTCTAATCCTAATATTGAAGTAAGTGATAATAATGTTGAGTCTTATTTAAATAAAATTAACGACATTAAAAATGGTATGCCAATACAATATATAACTAATAAACAAGAATTTATGAAACTGAACTTTTATGTTGATAAAAATGTCTTAATACCACAGCCTGATACAGAAATATTAGTTGAGAAAGCGATAGAAATTTGCAACAATCATGGTAATGATATAAAAATCCTGGATTTGTGTACAGGGAGTGGAGCAATTGGAATTTCAATTGCAAAAAATATAAAAAATGCTAAAGTTTATGCAACAGATATAAAAAATACAGTTATAGATATTGCAAAACAAAATGCTAAACAAAATAATGTTGATAATATAGAGTTTATAGTATCAGATATGTTTGAAAATATTCAAGAGAAGGATTTTGACATAATTGTTTCAAATCCACCATATATAGAGACTGACGTTATAAAAACATTGCCAACAGAAGTGAGAAATGAACCAATAATTGCTTTAGATGGTGGAAAAGATGGGTTAAAATTTTATAAGATAATATTATCTGAGTATAAAAAATATTTGAAAAAAGATGGTTACTTATTGTTGGAAATAGGATATAATCAAGCAAAAAGTGTTGGAGAATTAATAAACTTAAATTATAGCATAATAGAAGATTTAGCGGGTAATGATAGGGTAATTATTATAAAAGGTTGGTGATAAATTGTCATTTTCATTAGAAGTAAAAAAAGAATTAAGCAAATTAAATACATTAGCAGATAAAAAGAACGTTAAGACCGAACTCTTAGGATATATGGCAACTAATAATGTTAGTGTGCAAAAAAATAAAATTAAGTTTTCAACAGAAAGTGAATATAACATAAATAGATTTGGAAAATTGCTCAATAATCTAGGACTGAATGATCATAATATAAAAATTCAAAGAAGTGTTTATTCAATTACTATAAACAAAAATTATATTGAAGAATTAACAGAAAATAATAACGATAATAAAAGTGATGATTTAGAAAAGGCATTTATAAGAGGGGCTTTTTTAGGAAGTGGAACAATAAATAATCCAGAAAAAAAATATCATTTGGAAATATCGTTAAGAAATTTAGAAAGTGCGAAATACATATTGGAAATACTAAAAAAGTATAATATAGATTTTAAAATTTTAGAAAAAGCAAAAGGTTATTCAATATATACAAAAGATGGAGAAGAAATATCTAAATTTTTAGCATTGATAGGAGCGAATTCTTCTGTACTAAAATTTGAGGAAATACGAGTATATAGAGATATAAAAAATAATATAAATAGAAAAGTAAATTGTGAAACGGCAAATTTAAATAAGATAGTGAATTCATCAGTAAAACAAATTAATGATATAAAATATTTAAGGGAAAAAGAGAAGTTTAATGAATTGCCAGAACAATTAAGAGAAATAGCTGAGATTAGAGAGGAAAATCCAGATGCATCTTTAGAAGAACTTGGAAAGTTGTTGAAGAATCCTATAGGAAAATCAGGAGTAAACCATAGATTAAGAAAAATACAACAAATAGCAGAGGAGTTGAGAAAATAGATAAATGAAAGAAATTGGAATATATGTACATATACCATTTTGCAAGCAAAAATGTTATTACTGCGATTTCAAGTCTTATGCAAATAAGGAAAGACTAATAGAAGAATATATAAAATGGTTAAAATATGAGATAAAAGAAGTAGGAACAGGAAATAAACTAGACTATGAAAATGGCTTGGATGATTTGGTATTTGTAAAAACAATTTATATAGGGGGTGGCACACCATCATATATAGATAGTAAGTACATTAAAGAAATTATTGAAGAGATAAAAACAAACTTCAAAGTATCTAAAGATACAGAAGTAACTATAGAGATTAATCCAGGAACAGTGGATAAACAGAAATTATTAGATTACATGAAAAGCGGAATAAATAGAGTAAGTATAGGATTACAAAGCACAGATGATGATATACTACGAAAGATAGGCAGAATACACAAATATGATGATTTTTTACAAACATATAATATGGCTAGAGAAGTTGGATTTAAAAACATAAATGTGGATTTAATGTTAGCGTTACCTGGACAAACAGTACCAAAGTTGAAACAAGGATTAAAACAAATAATTGCCTTAAAACCGGAGCATATATCACTATATTCGTTGATTTTAGAAGAAGGAACAGTTTTGAATAAAAAGGTGCAAAATAAGGAAATTGAGTTACCTGATGAAGATGATGAGAGAAAAATGTACTGGGAAACTAAAAGAATATTAGAAGAAGCGGGATACATACATTATGAAATTTCTAATTTTGCAAAAAAAGGATATGAATCTAAACATAATTTAGACTGTTGGAACCAAAAAGAATATATGGGCTTTGGAGCGTCTGCACATTCATATACAAACAATGTAAGATTTTCAAATATAGATTCAATAGAAGACTATATAACAAATTATAAAAATGATAATGTAACAGACAATTTTATTTTTCTCGAAAAGCAAAATCCAAGCAGTCAAATGAAAGAATATATGATGTTAGGATTAAGAAAAATAGATGGAATAAGTATACAAGAATTTAAAAATAAATTTGTAGGCAATCCTTTATATATTTATAGAAATGAGTTGGAAAAGCTTGTAAAAGAGCAACTAATAGAAATAGAATTAGATAGAATTAAACTTACTGAAAAGGGTTTAGACTTTGCCAATATAGTATGGGAGGAATTTATTTAAAAATGTTATTAGGTTTAGTAGGGGTATCTGGAGCAGGAAAAACGTATTTTAAGGAAAAAATAGTTGAAAAATTAGGTTTCGAAAAAGTTAATACAATTAGAACAAGGCAGAAAAGAAATGAGGAGCAAGAGGGAAAAGTAGGATTCTTTAGAACAGAAGAGGAACTGGACAAATTAAATAGAGAAGGAAAAATAATATATCAGTTTAAAGTGTTTGGTGGCATGTATGCATATTTAAAAGAAGAAATTTTGACTGAAAAAAATATGATATTTGAAATGCATTATACTATGATAGATGACTGGAAAAAAATACGACCAGACATAAAAACAATATATATATTACCCAAAAACTTAGAAATAGCAAAACAAAAAGTTATAGAAAGAGAAACCAATACAGAAAAATTAAATGAAAGAATTAATGAAATGGAAGAACATTATAACAATATTTGCTATAAAAGAGAATGGAAAAATAAATTTGATTATATAGTATATAACAATTATGATAATGAATCAGAGAAACAAATAATAGAATTAGTTAAAAAAATGTTAATAGAAGAACAGAAAGGAAAGATTTATGCAAAAAACGTATTTTGAACTAGATGAGGATTTTAATAAAATTATATTGAAGAATTTAGAAGACGTGGAGAAAATAAGGTTAATTCCTACAGGATGGACCAACATTGTTTTTGAGGTTACGACCGAGAACAATAAATCATACTTTTTTAGATTTCCAAGAGATGAATTTTGGGCTAGAACAATAGTAAAAGATTATCAATTTGCCAAATATATACATAACAAAACAGATTTTGACACAGTTGAATTGCAATTATTATATGACAAAGGAAGGCCTTTTTCAATGCATAGAAAAATAGAGGGAACACCTCTGGCAGAAAGAATGAATGAATTAAATGAGTCAGAAATTGAAAACATCTCAAGCGAAATTGCAAAATTTATGTTTCAATTACATAGCATAAAATATGAAAAAGATAAGATTTTTACCATAAATAATATTGGAGTGAATTTAACAGAGTTTTTGGATGAATTATTAAAGAAACATGTTAGCAAAGATGATATGGCTTTTTGGAATTTTAGAGATGAAGATAAAAATCATTTATCTTGTTTAGTGCATGGGGATTTAAATTCAAGTAATGTATTATTAAATAATGACAATCATGTTACAGCTATAATAGACTTTGGATTTGGTGGATTTGGAAATAAATATGATGATATTTCAAGAATAATAGGAAGGTGTCCAAACAATTTTAAAGAAGAAATTATAAAAAATTATGAGAAATATTCAAAAGAAAAAATTGATACCAATGAATTAGATAGAAACATAGGAATTTGGGGAAATATAGACCAGAGCTATATAAATTATATGAGAAAAATAGGAATATACAAATAAAATTAAAAAGAATACTTGAAAAGTATTCTTTTTTGATATAAAATTATTTCAAATTGGTAATAATAAGTAAAATTATTACAATAATAGTGTAAAGTAATCTATGAAAAATGTAGAGGCGATTTTAATTGCCCACACTTCGAAGAAATTACTAAAAATCACAATAAAGGAGGAATTAATATGTCAATAAAAATAGGCATTAATGGATTTGGAAGGATAGGAAATTTATCATTTCAAGCAGCTTTAAATAAAGAGGGAGTTGAAGTTGTGGCAATAAATGATCCATTTATTGCAGCAGATTATATGGCTTATATGATAAAATATGATACAGTTCATGGAAAATTTGAGGGAGAGGTTTCTAGCGAAGAAGGAAAACTAATAGTAGATGGAAAAGAAATAAAAGTATATAACGAAATGGATCCAAAAAACATTCCATGGGGAGCAGATGGAGTTGACTATGTATTGGAATGTTCAGGAGTATTTACAACAATAGAAAAAGCAAATGCACATATAGAGGCTGGAGCAAAAAAGGTAATAATATCTGCACCTTCAAAAGATGCACCAATGTTTGTAATGGGAGTAAATCAAGAAAAGTATACACCAGATATGAACATAATATCAAATGCATCATGTACAACAAATTGTTTAGCACCACTTGCTAAAATAATAAATGATAATTTTGGAATTAAAGATGGTCTTATGACAACTGTACATTCAATAACAGCTACACAAAAAACGGTAGATGGAGCTTCTAAAAAAGATTGGAGAGGTGGTAGAGCAGCAAGTGCAAATATTATACCTTCTACAACAGGTGCTGCAAAAGCTGTTGGAAAAGTTATACCAGAGTTGAGTGGAAAATTAACTGGTATGTCATTTAGAGTACCAACAATAGACGTTTCTGTTGTGGACTTGACTTGCAACCTAGAAAAACCGGCAACATATGAAGAAATATGTGCAGCAGTAAAGAAAGCATCAGAAAACGAAATGAAAGGAATAGTTGAATATGTGTCAGATCCAGTTGTTTCATCAGACTTTATACATGATGAGCATACTTCTATATTTGATGAGACAGCAGGAATTGCATTAACAGATACTTTCGTTAAATTAGTTGCGTGGTATGATAATGAATGGGGATATTCAAATAAATTAGTAGACTTAGCAATATATATTGCTAGCAGAGGTTAATTTACAAAATCGGATATTGGCTGAATCCATATATCCGATTTTCAATAACAAAGGAGGTACAAAATGAATAAAAAAACAATACGTGATATAGATGTTCAAAATAAAAAAGTATTAGTAAGATGTGATTTCAATGTTCCACTAGATAAAGAAACAGGAAATATTACAAATGACTTAAGAATAGTTGCAGCATTACCTACAATAAAATATTTGTTAGAACATAATGCAAAAGTGATTTTATGTTCACATTTGGGCAAACCTAAAGGCGAAATTAAACCAAACCTTACGTTGAGACCAGTTGCAGAGAGATTATCTGAATATTTAGGTTTTGAAGTTAAATTTGCTACAGATATAGTAGGAGAAAGTGCAAAAAAATTAGCAAATGAATTAGAACCAGGAAAAGCAATTTTATTAGAAAATGTTAGATTTGATCCAAGAGAAGAGGCAAATGACAAAGAATTTTCTAAGGAGTTAGCAGATTTAGCTGAAATATATGTAAATGATGCATTTGGAACTGCACATAGAGCTCATAGTTCTACAACTGGTGTTGCTGAGTTTCTACCAGCAGTTTGTGGATTTCTAATGGAAAAAGAAGTTAAAATGTTGGGGGATTGTTTAGACAATCCACAAAGACCTTTTGTAGCAATACTAGGAGGAGCAAAGGTATCAGATAAAATTAAGGTTATAGAAAACCTGTTAGAAAAAGTAGACACTATTATAATAGGCGGAGGAATGACTTTTACATTTTTAAAAGCAATGGGATATGAGGTTGGAAATTCAATTTGTGAATTAGACCGATTAGATATAGCAAAAGAAACAATAGAAAAGGCAAAGATGAAAGGAGTAAAATTGTTGCTTCCAATAGATACTGTGTGTGGAAAAGAATTTACAAATGACACAGAAACAGTTACAGTAGATTCAAAGCAAATTCCAGAAGGATGGCAAGGACTAGATATTGGACCAAAAGCAATAAAGGAATACACACAAGAACTAAAAAATGCTAAAACAGTTATATGGAACGGACCTTTGGGAGTATTTGAATTTGAAAAGTTTGCAAAAGGAACAAATTCTATTGCGAAAGTGTTATCAGAGTTAGATGCAACAACGATTGTAGGAGGAGGAGACTCAGTGGCAGCAATAGAAAAGGGTGGTTTTTCAGATAAGATAACACATATTTCAACAGGTGGGGGTGCTTCATTGGAATTCTTAGAAGGAAAAGCTCTTCCGGGAATAGAAGCATTAAACGATAAATAATAAAAGTATAGAAGAACAGAAAACTTTTCTATCAAAATATAATTACTTTCCGACTAAATTCATATATTAAGGAGGAGGAATAAGATAAACAATGAGGAAAAAAGTAATTGCAGGAAACTGGAAAATGAATATGCTTCCAAATGAAGCAATGAGATTTATAGAAGAACTAGCACCTAAAATTAAAAATACAAAAAATGAAGTAATATTATGTGTTCCATATACAGATTTATTTTATTCACTATTGACTACACAAGATACAAACATAAAAATAGGGGCTCAAAATATGCATTGGAAGGAAAATGGGGCATATACTGGAGAAGTATCTGGCAAAATGCTTGAATGTATAGGAGTAAAATATGTAATAATAGGACATTCGGAAAGAAGACAGTATTTTGCAGAAACAGATGAAACAGTAAATTTAAAAATAAAATCAGCACTTGCCAATAATTTGAAACCAATAGTATGTGTGGGCGAAACTTTGCAACAGAGGGAAGAAGGAAAAACAACAGAAATCATTAAAAACCAAATAAAACAAGCATTTAATGATTTGACAAATGAGCAAGTTAGGAATATAATAATAGCCTATGAGCCAATTTGGGCTATAGGAACAGGCAAAACTGCAACAGCTGAAGATGCAAATAATGTAATAAAATCAATAAGAAAACAAGTTGAAGACTTGTATGGAAGTGATGTAGCGGAAAATATAATAATTCAATATGGTGGAAGTGTAAAGTCTGCAAATGCAGAGGATTTATTAAATACGTCAGATATAGATGGTGCATTAGTAGGAGGAGCAAGTCTAGATGCAGAGGAATTTGCGCAAATAGTTAATAAAGTATAATAAAATATAATTTTACGCGTTAAAGAAAGGAATATTAATTAAAATGAGTAATAAACTAACAATGCTAATGATATTAGACGGTTTCGGTAATAATCCAAACAAAAATGGAAATGCAATAGAAATGGCGGAAATGCCTAATATAAATAAACTAAAGAAAATATGTCCAATGACGGAAATATATACAAGTGGATTAGCAGTAGGACTTCCAGAAGGACAAATGGGAAACTCAGAAGTGGGACACACAAATATAGGGGCAGGAAGAGTTGTTTATCAGGAATTAACTAGAATTACAAAAACAATAGAAGACGGTGATTTTTTTAGTATACCAGAATTTACAGAGGCAATAGAAAATTGTAAGAAAAATAATTCAAAATTGCATATAATGGGGCTCCTTTCTGATGGAGGAGTACACAGCCATATAAGACATTTATATGCATTACTAGAGTTGGCTAAAAGAAAGGATTTTGAAAATGTATTTATACATTGTTTCCTAGATGGAAGAGATACTCCACCTGCATCAGCAGAAACATATATAATGAAATTAAACGAAAAAATACAGGAAAAAGGTGTTGGAAAAATAGCAACAATTTCAGGCAGATTTTATAGTATGGATAGAGATAAAAGATGGGAAAGAGTAAAAAAATCTTATGACATGCTAGTAAACGGAATTGGTAATAAAGCTACAAGTGCAATTGCAGCAATAGAAAATTCATATCAAAAAGAAGTGTTTGACGAATTTGTTGAACCAACAATAATATGTAATGAAGAAGAACCGGTTGCAAAAATAGAAAAAAATGATTCAGTAATATTCTTTAATTTTAGACCAGACAGAGCAAGAGAAATAACCAGAACATTAGTTGATAAAGAATTTGAAACATTTGAGACAAAAAAAGATTTGAATTTGTATTACGTATGTTTTACACAATATGATGAGGAAATGCCAAATGTTAAAATTGCATTTAAACCTACAGCTTTAAAAAATACATTTGGAGAATATATATCAAATAAAGGATTAACACAATTAAGAATAGCAGAAACAGAGAAATATGCTCATGTAACGTTCTTTTTTAATGGTGGAGAGGAAAAACAATATAAAGGCGAGGATCGAATATTAGTACCTTCACCAAAAGTAGAAACATATGACATGAAACCAGAAATGAGTGCATATGAAGTAACAGAAAAAGTTGTAAATGCAATTAATTCAAAAAAATATGATTGTATAATTTTAAATTACGCAAATCCAGATATGGTAGGACACACAGGAAATCTTGAAGCAGCAATAAAAGCACTTGAAACAATAGATGAATGTGTTGGCAAAGTGGTAGATGCAGTTCAAAAAAATAATGGAACATTACTTATAACTGCAGACCATGGAAATATAGAACAAATGATAGATTACAAAACTGGAGAACCTCATACGGCACATACAACAAATCCTGTTCCACTGATATTAGTTGGCAAAGATGATGTAAAATTAAAATCAGGCAAATTAGCTGATTTAGCGCCAACAATGTTAGATATAATGGGATTAGAAAAACCGGAAGAAATGACAGGAGAATCATTAATAATACAATAAAAGAACTGCCAATATTTTGGCAATTCTTTTTAATAAAATTTATAGTTTAGAACTAGATATTTGAAAATTAATACAATAATGAGAGGAGAAATGAAAATGATTTATTCAAAGGAAGTAGAAGAAATGTGTAAGGTAGCAAAAGGTGTTGACCATGGACCTGCTCCAATTCCCGAAGAAGGAAAATGGGTAAAAGCCAAAGAAATAAAAGATATATCTGGTTTAACACATGGTGTTGGCTGGTGTGCACCACAACAAGGAGCTTGTAAATTAACATTAAATGTTAAAGATGGAATTATACAAGAAGCATTAATAGAGACAATAGGATGTAGTGGGATGACACATTCTGCAGCAATGGCAGGTGAAATTTTAGTTGGAAAAACATTGCTAGAGGCGTTAAATACAGACTTAGTATGTGATGCAATTAACACTGCAATGAGGGAATTGTTTTTACAAATAGTATATGGAAGAACACAATCAGCATTTTCAGAAAATGGATTACCAATAGGTGCAGGAATGGAAGACTTAGGAAAAGGAAACAGAAGTCAGATTGGAACAATTTATTCAACCTTAGAAAAGGGACCAAGATACCTAGAATTAGCAGAAGGGTACATAACTGAGATAGGCTTAGATGAAAATGATCAAATAATTGGATACAAGTATGTAAATATTGGAAAAATGATGCAAAATATAAAAGCAGGAATAGAACCAATGGAAGCAATAGAAAAAGCAAGTGGCAAATATGGAAGATTTGATGAAGCCGTAAAGAAAATAGATCCAAGAAAAGAATAAAATAATTAAATAGAAAGAGGTAATAATAATGGCATTATTTGAAAGTTATGAAAGAAGAATAGACCAAATAAAACCAGTAATGGAGAAATATGGAATAAAAGATTTCGATGAAGCATTAAAAATATGTACGGATAAAGGATTTAATCCATATGAAATAACAAGAAGTATTCAAACTATTTGTTTTGAAAATGCTTGTTGGGCATATACATTAGGTGCTGCAATAGCTATAAAAAAAGGTTGTACAAAAGCACATGAAGCTGCAAAGGCAATAGGAGAAGGACTACAGGCATTTTGCATACCAGGTTCAGTTGCAGATGACAGAAAAGTAGGCTTGGGGCATGGAAATTTAGCATCAATGTTATTAAGTGAAGATACAAAATGTTTTGCTTTTCTAGCTGGACATGAGAGTTTTGCAGCAGCAGAAGGAGCAATAGGAATTGCAAAATCTGCAAATAAAGTAAGAAAAGAGCCTTTAAGAGTTATATTAAACGGATTAGGAAAAGATGCAGCACAAGTTATATCTAGAATAAATGGCTTTACATATGTTAAAACAGATTTTGATTTTTATACAGGAAAAGTAAATGTTGTAGAAGAAATTGCATATTCAAATGGAGAAAGAAGCAAAGTTAGATGCTATGGAGCAAATGATGTTAGAGAAGGAGTTGCAATAATGTGGTTAGAAGATGTTGATGTATCTATAACAGGAAACTCAACAAATCCAACAAGATTTCAACATCCAGTAGCAGGTACATACAAAAAGGAAAGATTAGAAGCAGGAAGAAAATATTTTTCAGTTGCATCAGGTGGAGGAACAGGAAGAACTTTACATCCAGACAATATGGCAGCAGGACCAGCGTCATACGGAATGACAGATACAATGGGAAGGATGCACTCAGATGCGCAATTTGCAGGTTCATCTTCTGTACCAGCACATGTAGAAATGATGGGATTGATTGGCATGGGAAACAACCCTATGGTTGGAGCTACAGTCTCTATAGCAGTTGCAGTAGAGGAAAGTATGAAATAACAAAAAACAAACATAAATAAAACAAAAAACGCACAAAGTATGTGCGTTTTTTGATGCAGACAGAATGGCGGAATATATAATTATTCTGTCTGCTATGTAAACAATCAATATCATCCTTACATACGGAGACTACAAGAATGATTTGATTGCTTTTTTTGAGGAGAGAAGGGAAAGCCGTATGGCAAAGCAGAAAAATAACAACTTTCCCAATACCACATGTGCATGCCCCGAATGCACTATGCGGTTTTCTCTCCTTTGGGAAGATGTGCTAAAAATGAAATAAATTCATATGTATAACACATCTTCAATATGTTACAAAAGCGTATTGCTTTGTAACAATACAATTATACTACAAAGAAAACCAAAAGTCAACATAATCCACGCAAAAAAGACACACTTGCGTGTGTCTCTTTTGCAGAGGCGTATGGCTGTCCTTTCCAAACAACCATTTTAAAAAAATGCCTCTTTTCGGGGTACTCACCTGTGATGATACACAGGGGGGATACAAACCAAGGTGAATAAGGAGAACGTGGTGAGTACCCCGAAAAGAAAGAAATGAGCAAATTTGTGAGGTGACTTCGTACCACCAAGACGTAAAGTGGCACGATGAAAGCTCATTTCTTTCTTGGATGAGAGCATCGCTCTCGACGAAATCTACCAGATATATGTTCTGGTAGACAGAATACATATGTAAAAATATATACATATATATGTTTACATATGTGGGAGTGATTACTCCCAAACTAGTTATTATTATAATATATAATAAGACAAAAGTCAACATTATTCACCAAAATTATGTTAAACAATTGAAATTTTAAATAAAAAATTAATAAATAGATATAATATATTTAAATATATCATATAAGAAGGGAGTATTAAAGAATGAAAGATTTTTTAAAGATCGAAAACATAAAAGCAATGGAAATATTAGATTCTAGAGGAAATCCAACTGTACAAGTAGAAGTAATAACAGAAGGAGGTTTTACAGGTGTAGCAATGGTACCATCAGGAGCTTCAACAGGGAGCTTTGAAGCAGTAGAATTGCGAGATGATAACAAAGAAAGGTATTTGGGTAAAGGAGTATTGCAAGCAGTACAAAATGTAAATAAAAAAATTGCAAGAGAAATAGAAGGAATGAATGTATATGAACAGGTAAAAATAGACAAAAAACTAATAGAAATTGATGGAACAGATAATAAAGCTAGACTGGGAGCCAATGCTATATTGGGTGTTTCTATAGCAGTTGCAAGGGCAGCAGCAAATTCTCTAGGAATGAGTCTATATAATTATATAGGTGGAATAAATGCAAAAGAACTTCCTATACCTATGATGAATATAGTAAATGGTGGCAAACATGCGGATAGTAATTTAAATATTCAAGAATTTATGATAATGCCTGTTGGGGCTCGAAATTTTAAAGAAGGGTTACGAATGGGAGTGGAAGTATATCATAATTTAAAAAAAGTGCTAAAAGCAAATGGGTTATCAACTGCTGTAGGAGATGAAGGTGGATTTGCCCCTAAAGTAGAAAATGAGGAAGAAGCTATAGATATAATATTAGAAGCGATAGAGAGAGCAGGATACATTGCTGGAAAAGACGTATGTTTAGCAATAGACGTGGCAGCAACAGAAATGTATGAAGAAGCACAAAAAATTGAAAAAGAAGGATATTATTTTTGGAAAACTAATGAATTTAAAACAAGAGAAGAAATGGTAGAATATATAGTTGATTTAACAGAAAAATATCCAATAATATCTGTGGAAGATGGATTAGCTGAAGAAGACTGGGAGGGTTGGAAGATGCTAACAAATAGAATTGGAGAAAATATTCAACTAGTTGGGGATGATTTATTTGTTACAAATACTAGAAGACTACAAAAAGGGATAGACAACAAAATTGCAAATAGTATATTAATAAAATTAAATCAAATAGGTACACTAACAGAAACATTAGATGCAATAGAACTAGCCAAAAAAAATGGATATAAAGCGGTAATATCACATAGAAGTGGAGAAACAGAAGACACTACAATTGCAGATTTAGCAGTTGCAACAAATTCGGGGCAGATAAAAACAGGAGCACCATGTAGAACAGATAGAGTATCTAAATATAATAGACTATTAAATATAGAAGCAGAAATTGAATAAAACAGGAATTCTAAAGTAAGCAATGAAAGAAGCAACTAGTCAAATTAACTAGTTGCTTTGTGGTTGGGGTACTGTGATTCGAACACAGGAATGTCGGAGTCAGAGTCCGATGCCTTACC
>OLPV01001037.1_pt1 | contig 21707 bp, 16 predicted proteins | sample 1671961 | NCBI WGS metagenome assembly OLPV01 (sample SAMEA3136630, study PRJEB25190) | human gut metagenome | biome: human gut; feature: human-associated habitat; material: faeces | place: Austria | collected 2013
TGATAACATGTAAACCATGTGCTTGCACAAAGTGTAAACCATGTTACTCTTGACAGTATGCCGCAGCATACGGTGGTAACTCCCCCGATCAACAAGGAGATCATACTCTTTCTAAAACGGTGAAGCCTGCGTTAAAACGGATAGTGCCGTCTTCCGCTTCATTTATTTCAGCAAATGAAGAAACAGGCTCGTCCATAACAGTACCGTTTATTTTTGTATCATAGAACAACTTACCGTCTTCTTCCTTCCACACGGTAGTGTCGATCACTCCGTAGTTATCTTTTATCTTAGCTCCCTGCTCCTTTGCCTTTTCCATCATTTCTTCCGGAATAGGCATCATTATTTCAACCGTGCCGTTTTCGCAAAATTCGTAAATAAAAGAAGCCTGCTGCATATAATCATTAAGCAGATCCTCGTCAGTGATATACTTCGGGAAGTCTTCAACCGCTACGAAAATCATTTTACCCGGTTCGGGATAAACCGGCAATTCTTTAACTTTCCATTTACCGATAAGATTCATACTATTCATCCTTTCATACTCTGAATTTTCCTGATTTATACGAACATGAGCCGTTACAGCTTATGCCCAGGGGTCTGCGGATTTGGGTGTGCGTATACCTGTAAGCAGGTACTGCTCCCATAAGAACCATTTGCCGTCGCCCTTCATACGCAGTTTTATGGGTCTTGGGCTGTCTGCGCCGCCGCAAGGAATAAACAGCTTCATATAGCCCTGCTCCTCGCCTGAAACGTGTGTGCTCTGCACTGTTACTCTGAACGGCTCTGAAGGCGTGTAATCATTATCCGGTGTTGCTCCCTCAAAATATGAGAATGGGATATAGGTCTTTCCGTCACGGAAACGGTCATTGAGGAATGAAATTTCAGCGCCGTTTAGCGGGCGCGGTCCTCTCAGCCAGTTGAGCATTTCCGTACCGATATTTTTGTCCGCCGCATAAGCGCAAAGTGCGCATACTGTAAGAGCGGCAGTTTTGAACGGCGAATCAAGATTTGCCTCAGGCAGTGCCTGCATTTGTGCAAGACTTTCCGGAAGTGCCGTGAATGTAAATGTTTCGCTCTTATTGCCCAAAGACATTGCGGCATTGTTTACCGCACTTCCTACAGCGCTTGCCGCTGTGTTTTTAAGTCTGTCAAAAAGTCCCATTATATTCCTCCTGTTTCATCTTTATTTAAGCTTATCAGCTTTTTTACCTTATAATTATTGTTTGCATATTTACGCAGTTGACTATCGTCATATCTTATTAACAATATAGGAGACTGTAGTGTTATCCCTGCAAAATCAGGAAGCCTCTTCCTCTCCGTACTTTTCTGCCAGAGCATAAAACAAATCCTTAACATTTTCGCTGACCTTGCATTCTGCATTAAGATTAGTGCCGTCTGCAAACTTCAGGTTGCTCGAATACATCGTTTCATCGCATACAAAAACCACACGGCTTAACGGTCTTGGTCGGTATTTCTTGATCTTATCCGCAAGATCGCTTTCCTCTGCCGCTTTGATTACGTTTTCTGCTTCTTCCTGCGTTATCTCACGGTTATTCGATTTGACTCTTTCTTCTTTGTCGCTTACCGAGCAATTACAGCTGAACAGCCATTTATCACCGCTTTTAACAAGATCGAAGTTATAGCTATAGGTGTAACACATATGACCGCAGGACGCATAGATCTCAATTACATCATTATAATTGTATTTTTTCATTCTTTCAAAAAAGCCCATATACTCCGCCCCTTTTTCAACTCATTTCTGCATACAGACCTTGACTTTAGTGTATTTCTCAGCCAGCTTTATAAATGCAATGCGATTATTTATCTGAGGTTATTATACCATACCGTTCCAATTAAGCCATTACCCAAATGGGTAAATTATAAGTAAATGCTGAAAATTTATGTCAAAATCCGTTAACAATCAGTTTTTTTGAGGTTACAACTGCGGCAAGCTTGGTCTTTGAGGAATAACCTGTTTTAGAAAGCATACTGCTGACGTGCGCCTTGACGCAATCGGGAGTAACGCAAAGCTCCTGTGCCATCTCCTTATATGTCATACCTTCCACAAGAAGACGCAGAACTCTGATCTCGGCTTCGGAAAACTCGTAACTGGTAGCGTTACCGACCGATACTTCCGGCATTTTGTCGGGATATACGCACTCCCCGTCTATCGTCCTCGTTATAACGCTGAGCAGCTCTTCTGCGCTTGCATCTTTGAACCAGATGCTTTCAGCCCCAACATTCCTCGCCTTATCAAGATAGCAGTAATCAAGCATAGATGTTATGATGATTATTTTTATTGTCGGAAAACGTTTCTTGATCTTTTCTGTAGCGACAAATCCACTTTCGTCATTTTCTGTGCAAATATCCATAAGTATCAGGTCGATATCGCCCCGCATACAGTATTGCTCGGCAAGTGCAGCACAGGACAGAGAGCCTGCAAGTCTGAGGCCGTCTGTCTGTGTAACCATATTTTCAAGGCTTTCCCTTATCATTTTCTGATCTTCAACTATCAGTACCTGCGTCATAGCGTTACCTCCTTTTTAAGCGGGAAAGATATTACAAGCTCAAAAAACGGATATGAGTTTATGTTCATTGTCCCGCCGCTTTTTTCTATTCTGTCACGAAGCGATGAAAGACCGCCGCCCTCCGTAACGGTACTATCCGGAACTCTTCCGTCATTTGACAAGGCTATCCATTGTCTTCCGCCGCATTTACTGCATTTTACGTTCAGCTTTGCTGCGCCTGCATGACGTACTGCATTCGTTGCGCACTCTCTGACAGCCGTTATGAATATTTTATAATAAAACGGGTCGGGAATATCTCCTTCAACGTTTATTTTGATTCCGAGAACGGAAGATGTTTCCTTTAGCTGACCTGATATATCATAGCTGTATGTACCGCTGTTCTTTTCGTTATCCCTCATAAGAAGCCTGACCGCATTTTTCCACACAGTAAGGTCAAGTTCATTTGTCGGACGGTTATTGTTAAGCAAACTGCGGGTCGCGATCACGCTCCTGCCTATATCATCATGAACACGGATCTTCATACCGAGTATTTCTTCCTCGCGTATGACCGTTCTGATGTTCTCGGTCAGCTTTCTCATACGCTCGCCCGCCCGTTCGAGCTTTCTGCTTGTTTCTTCGAGTTTTAACCTGTATGCATACAATTCGTCTACATCTGTAGCGGTTATCTGCGTATAACAGTCTTCGTATTCATCAATAACGATATCCGGTCTGAAACGCCATGCTTTACCGTCGACCATAATGACTGTGCCGCCCGAGCTTCTTTCTTCACCGAGCAAATTAAATATGTCGTCTATATATCGGATATCGTTCCCGCTGATCTCATACACAAGCTTATTCATCTGTGTATTACATAATGTAACCATACCGTTTCTGTCAAAAAAGCATATACCGATAGGAAGATTATCGAATGCTTCTTTTACAGCTTTTCTGAGCCTGAATTTTCTGCCTATGTCAAACATTTTTCCGCCTCCCCGGTATATGTTATCTGCCACTCTCCGTCATCATCGCGCACTGCGCTTATCCTGCTGCCGTTTAATATGCTCAGATCGGATACGGCATCGGATATTACAGTCATTTTACAAGCGTTTGCGCTACGATTTATAACAACGTTGACTGCAGTTATGCTTTCAAGCGACAGCTCCAGAATTTTCTCAAAAGTATCAAACATTTCAGTGATAGTACACGATGGCAAAGGAGTATCCGCTTTTATATCAAGCCCACAGGTAACGCCATACAATTCAAGGTTGTCAATCAGTTCGCGAAACGCAAGATAAAGCTCTTTTTCGCTTATCATATCGGATTTCTCGGAGAGGAATATCAGATTATTTCTTCGTTTCAGATATGCGCCTATTATCACCATTCTGCCAAGAAGCTTTTTGCGTTCATTTTCATTTTCTTCCAATTCAAATCTGTCAATAAGACTGTTCAGAGCTTTTATCTGACCTGCGGTATCTTTCTGTATTCGGTCGTATATCCTATCTCTTTCAAGAATATGGGCTTCTCTGTTCTTAAGCTCATATTCTTCACATAAAAGATCATATTCCTCCTTCAGATCATCTTTCATTTCAGCCAGCTTTTCGTTGATCTCCTCAAGTTCTGACAGATCATCAAACCAAAGGACATGACCGCCCTTGATCTTTGTTGATGAAAGGCGTTTACCGCGGCTTATTGTTACCGGCATTTTTTCCGCAGACCTCATCTCCTCTTTGGACAGCATTTCCGCACAGTCCGAAGCTAGCAAAACATTGTAATCATCATCGGTTATCAGCGTCTGAAGCGTACACGGACATAACAATTCGATATAATGGGTATTGGAACGAATCAGCCCACTGTAAATACAACATTCAAATGTAAGCATTATCAGCAGACTTGCTGTAATCGTCATATCACCCGAGATCTTATGCAATATCGTGCCGCTTGATATTGCACCGCAAGCATATAAAACACTGTATATTACCATCAGAGCTACAGGAATGACAGGCAGAACGATCATTTTTTTGGTCTTTGGTATGCGGCATTTGTATATCAACACCGCAAGAGCGCTGACAGTGCAGAAAAGTATAAAAATAGCAATAATGCAGTATCCGAACGAATAACTGTAATCACTGTCGCTCCACACCTGTACATTTTCCGGGAACTTGAAAACGAAGCAATGATAATCGTTTGTAAGCACTGTTGCAACCAGTATGGCAGAAAATGAAAACAACAATATCTTAACTCCGGATATTTGATAATTTTCCGATTTTTCCAATGAAAGAGTAACTAAAAGCGAAAGCACGGGAATAAATATCATAGGTATATAGTAAGAATACCACAGCAAGCGGATAACTGTAGGGTTTTCAACAAAAATGAATTTTACGGTTCTGACCAGTACCCAAAAAACTATAAGAAACGAAATGGCTGTCATAAACCGCTTTGCCTGCACCTGCACTATACGCTTTCTTAGCATAACTCCCCACCACAAAAACAATACGATGTATATTAAGCTTCTGCAGATCCGTAATACAGGAATTTCGGCAAGTCTGTCAAAGCAACGACACAGTGCCGCACATATTACGGCAAGTACAACGATCGCAATATTCAATATCGTATTTCTGTTTATTTTACGTTTCATACGCTCACCCCTGTTTTCAGTATAACATATAAAAGGTGGGTTTTCAATAAATGTAAACAAAAAAGCGTTTGTCAACCTTCACGGTCAACACACGCTTATTTTATATTAAAACATACTATGCGTAATTGCACAAGTCAATATGTTTGAAATTTTTAGTTTATAATGCTTTTTTTATTTTACCGAGCGCGCCTTTTTCGAGCCTTGATACCTGCGCCTGGCTGATACCTATTTCCTGTGCTACTTCTACCTGTGTTTTTCCACGGAAAAAGCGGAGTTTAAGAATATTCTTTTCTCTGTCATCAAGCCCTATTATTGCCTCTTTCAAAGCAATTTCGTCAAGCCAGTTCTTATCATCGTTATTGTCGCCTATCTGATCCATCATATATATTGTGTCGCCCGATTCAGAAAAAACAGGCTCATACAGCGATATCGGATCGCTTACTGCCTCAAGTGCAATTACTACGTCCTCACGCTTTGCGTCGATCTCCTTTGCTATCTGCTCTATCGTCGGTTCTTTCGAGTGTTCGTTAGTCAGCTTCTCCCTTGCCTGCATAGCTTTATATGCAAGGTCCCGCATTGAGCGGCTGACACGGATCGAGCCGGAATCACGCAAGTACCGACGCAATTCGCCCATTATCATAGGCACGGCATACGTACTGAACCTGACATTAAAATCAGGGCAAAAATTGTCAATTGCTTTCATAAGCCCTATACAGCCGACCTGAAACAGATCGTCAGCGTTCTCCCCCCTGCCGGAAAATCGCTGTATAACGCTCAGTACAAGGCGGAGATTGCCGTTTATAAGCTCTTCTCTGGCATTAGGATCTCCGTCACGCATTTTTTGCAGAAGTTCCATCTTTTCAGACTCCTTGAGCACCTTTAATTTTGCTGTATTGACACCGCTTATCTCAACCTTGTTGTAATACAAAAAACCACCGCCCATGCTTTCATTTTCCAATAAAAGTATGGGCGGATAGCCTTAAATATATACTGTCATTTTTTGGAGAACAATGACGGTTTAAGCAGTGACATAAATATCTTCTTCAGCCTCAGGAGTAATGCTGTGCTTTACTCTATCCTGAACTTCAGCTTTTTTAGCGTTATTAAATCTATCAAGTGTACCAACAAGATATCCTGTGATACGGCGGATGCGATCAAACGGAATTTCACCGAAATGATATGTAAGATCGACATAATCACCGTCAAGATTTATATCAAGTTCGGTTACCAGTTTTCCCGGATTAGCTTCAATCGCATACTGAACATAGGCATCTATCTCTTTCTGATCAAGCGTGCCATTCTTTACATTTACTTTTACCATAATTATCATCCTTTCAATTTACTGTATATAAAAGCAGTAAGTACATTCGTTTGTTGTTTTTAAATTATACCACAACATATAGTGTTTGTCAAGAGAAAAAAGCACAATTTTTTGTAAAAAGATAAAGTATGTAATTATCCGAGTAAGCTACACAACGCAACTTTCACGGATAATTCACGTTTCGTCCGGGTAAGCTCCTCCCAACACAAAATATTACCACATTTTTCTTATTAAAGCAAGTTCCACTCAAATTACCACTGTGGAACTTACTTTGGGAATTTACTCTGAAGAACTTTTTTCAAAAAGTTCTTGACAATGCAACTAAAATATGATAAAATATTTAAGTCGTGGAAAGATGGCTGAGCTGGTCTAAGGCGCACGATTGGAAATCGTGTAACGGCTAATACCCGTTCGAGGGTTCGAATCCCTCTCTTTCCGCCATACGACGCTGAACGTTCAGCGTCGTTTTTATATACGGGTATGGTGGAATTGGCAGACACGCCAGATTTAGGTTCTGGTGCGAAAGCGTGCAGGTTCAAGTCCTGTTACCCGTACCAATTACAAACCGCACAACAATGCGGTTTGTTTGATTATGGGAATACATTGTACGTTAATAAACCTGTCACGGTGTATCTCCTTTAAAATTCGTAAATTTTCCTTGACAAAGTCGATATGATATGATATAATAAATAACCGTCAGGAGTTTGCTAATATGGCTCAGTCGGCAGAGCACATCCTTGGTAAGGATGAGGTCCCCGGTTCGAATCCGGGTATTAGCTCCAGATAGAAGCCCCATTGCATTTAGTTGCGATGGGGTATTTTTTATGTTCTAAAAAATCTTGATACAAAGCCATACCCGGCGGCACAGGTTTGTCTGACGAAATAGCCAAGCAGAAATACCTAATTCTAAATTGATATGTGGTATAAATAAAGGCTATTTGTCAATAGTTAGGATACGCAAAATAGAATAACTGCGTTAGTGGATTCGGATTAAGAATTCGCTGATAATTTTTGAAACAGCAAAAAACAATTGGTGAAAATTACAGTAATTTTTGTCACGGATTGTGCAAAATGGTGCGACATAAGTTAATATCGTGCAATTTTGAATTGCGAATAACTTACACCTTGCTACAGAATTATGCTGTGGCAAGGTGTTTTTTATGGGTGCGACATTGTGGCGCAGTTTTCTTTTGATGGGATTGTGGGACTACTCTGCTCGGTGAAGATTATGAGAGATGTAACCGCTGAGTAGGCACACTGCCCTTTATTTGATACTTAAATATGTGCGACACGGTGACGCAGTTGGACGGTTTATGGGACAGATGTGGTGGTAGAATTCTATATAAACAATAAAGGTGAATTTAAATGTTATCAAGATTGCCTAAAAAGAAATCGAAGTCAGGTGAGATTGTTGGTATGTTATAAGCGTATCCTACTTAACATTTGACAGAATTTAGATTTATTATTTTATTTCCATTATATCTGATTGAAAGTACAGCGGAAATGTGCTATAATATTCTAAACAAGAAAATAGATATCATTTATAAGCAATTAACAAAAGGTTGCATCAGTGGTTCATACGCATTTTTTGAAACAGGATGCCTCTAATTAAAAATACATTTTATTTATAATGTAGAAAAGCAAGTCGTTTATGCGCATTACTTCCGATAATTTTGCTATCTGGAAGCAAAAATGTTATAAGGGGTTGATGAAATGTTACCGGAGGAAAAAGCAAGAATAAAAATAGATAAACAACTTCTTGATGCCGGCTGGAATATTGTTCCGCGTGATGAGTATATTCAAAATGTTCCTTTGGCTGTAAAAGAAGCTCCTATGCAAGGCAGAAAAGAAAGTGACTATCTGCTTTTTGTCGATAATAAAGCAATAGCTGTTTTAGAAGCAAAAAAAGAGGAAAATCCTCTAGGAGAAGAAGTAGCAGAACAAGCAGAAATTTATGCAAAAACGCCTCAGAACTGGTATGGTACTTGGTATAATTGCTTAGTACCACTTGTCTACCTTGCGAACGGAAAAAAGATTTTATACAAAAATATGCTGACCGATCCGGATGGCGACTACATTGAACTCAATGAGATGCATTCTCCGAAAAAAATGTTGCAACTAATAAATAAAACATCTGAATACGGAGCACTCCCCAGAATAGAACCAAAAGGACTTCGTGACTGTCAATATGATGCAGAAGAAAACTTTGAAAAAACAATTAAGCAAGGGTATAAAAAAGCACTTGCAATTTTGGCTACAGGTTCGGGAAAAACCTATCTTGCTTGTCTTGCTGCATATCGTTTGCTAAATTACACCAAAACAGGACGTGTTTTGTTTCTTGCCGACAGAAATAACCTTGCCCGTCAAGCTCAAACAGAATTCAATTTATTTGACAGAACAGAAAAACAGCAGGCATTAAAAGATCTCTATACAATAAACAGACTAACCGGACCGGATAAGATAAACGGAGATATAGTTATCTCAACAATTCAAAAGTTATTTGCAGTACTTACCGAACAGCAAATAGACAACTCAAATGAAGATAAAGATGATGAAATTGGTTTTAACTCTGATGCAAAAGATGAACCTGAGGTTGAATTGGGGAATAATCTTCTGCTGCCTCCTGACTTTTTTCAATTCATCATTGTTGATGAATGTCATCGTTCAATATACGGTAAATGGCAGTCGGTGCTTAAATATTTCAAAAATGCGATAATACTCGGCTTAACTGCTACCCCTACACCAGAGGCATATGCGTTTTTCAACGATAACATTATCGAAAAGTACACTTATGACGATTCAATAGTGGAAGGTGTTAATGTTCCGAATCGAGTTTACAGAATAAAAACCGAACAAACCGAACACGGCGGTGCAATTGAAGAAGGAGTTACAGTCATCGAAACAAACCGCGACGGTGAGAAAACAGACACATACATTGCAAATAAACGTACGGATTACAGCGAAACTCAACTTGATCGTTCGGTGGTAAGCCCGGAACAAATCCGTATGAATCTGAATGAATTTAAAAAATCCATTTACGTCGACTTATTTCCTGAGCGTGAAGTATCTTGGGCATACATTCCTAAAACACTGATTTTTGCTAAAGACGACCATCATGCCACACAAATAGTGAATATAGCAAAAGAAGTTTTTGCTGATGAATTTGAAAACGGTACAGTTCCCGAAAAATATGTACAAAAAATTACATACTCTGCCGGTGACACTGATGCTCTTATCAGAGATTTCCGAACTGATAAGGAATTCAGAATTGCCGTTACCGTAACACTTGTTGCTACCGGCACTGACGTTAAACCATTAGAAGTGGTTTTCTTTATGAGAGATGTTAATTCCGATGTTCTTTACACACAGATGAAAGGCAGAGGCTGCAGAGTTATAAACGAAGATAAATTACGCGAAGTAACGCCAAACGCCGACAGAAAAGATTGCTTTTATATTGTGGACGCTGTCGGAGTAACAGAACATGATAAGAAAATCCCGAAAGCCGGAACCGGCGGTGCAGGTCCGGCAAATAACAATCCTAAATTAGATCAGCTTTTAGAATATCTTTCTCACGGATATGTAAGCGATGATAATTTAGCACTACTACGCGATTATTGCGCAACTATAAATCACAGATATGAGGAAAATGCTCTGTTCGGTCATCACTTAAAGACGTTCATATCCGATTATGGATTCTCTCCTCAGGAGTTGGCGTTTAATATAAACGAAGCGCTGTCAAAAGGAACATTACCGCCTTTTGACAGTCCCTCAGACATAAACTGTGAAAGGAACAATCTTATTGCTTGTTTACTCACAAACCTTGATGCGAGAAAAAAATTACTTGAACTTCATAGAGGGTATTATGCTGTTTCACCGGATGAAGATAAACTGATTGAAAAAGGTTTTTCTAAAGAAGAAGCATTGTCGTTTATTGACAACTTTGAAAAGTATATCAACGACAATTCAGATAGAATTGAAGCATTGCGCATTATTCACAATTCTGAAGATACAGTTATTACTTATTCGATGCTGAATGAACTACAGGAAAAATTGCTTTCCGAAAACCGTTCATTCACTCCGTCTAAAATATGGAACAATTACAAGCTTTTAGATAACGGCGGAAATGTCGAAGAACTGAATGTAAGAAAGAATGCCGATGCGTTAACAAATCTTATTCAGATTGTGCGTTATGCATATAAGAAAAACACAAAACTGACAAGCTTGTTAAAAGGATATTCGCAAAAATTCACGCTTTACTGCGGACAAGCCCAGCGTACAATCACATTAACTGAGGAACAGACAAATATCATGAAATCAATTGCCGATTATGTAATAAACTACGGCTATATCAGCATCAATGAATTGAACGAAATCAATGCTGACTTATGGCGGACAGCAATTAAGTCCTTAGGTGTTACAACACTGAAAGCGGAACTTATTACATTATCGAAATTCTTATTAAAGGCGGCTTAAATTATGACTGAAAATCAGATGAAAACAGAATCGACTCTTATCAAAAAGGTTGGCGACATAGCAAATGTTATGGCTGCTGCGGGTGTCGGTTTTACAGATTATATTACCCAGCTCACCTATATTCTTTTTCTCAAAATGGATGAAGAAAAAGAAGAAATGGGACTTGAAAGCACAATTCCGGACGGTTACAAGTGGAAAGACCTGATTACTAAACACGGAACGGATTTAATTGACAAATATGAAGAAATCTTAAAAGAGCTTGCTAAAGAAGATGGTCTTATCGGCACTATCTTTACAAAAGCGTCAAACAAAATTGACAGCCCTGTCAAGCTTGCAAAAATAATTGAAATGGTTAAAAGCGAAAACTGGTATATGATGGAGGGCGATCTAAAAGGCGCTATCTATGAATCTATACTTGAAAAAAACGGACAGGATAAAAAAAGCGGTGCCGGTCAGTATTTCACACCCCGTGCTCTTATAAAGGCTATAGTTGATGTAACCGATCCGAAAATCACCGAAACTGTTGCGGATCCGGCGTGCGGAACTGCAGGATTTTTGCTTGCGGCATATGAGCACATGAAAAATCAAAGCAAGGATATTGCTAAGCAAAAATTCTTAAAAAACAACGCATTTTTCGGAGCTGACAACACACCACTTGTTGTAACGCTTGCGTCCATGAACTTATACTTGCATGATATAGGTACACGCAGCAGTCCGATCGTCTGCCAGGATTCTTTGCTTGATACTTCCGACAGAATGTTTGATGTTATACTTGCAAATCCGCCGTTCGGTACAAGACCGCAAGGCAGTGGAGAAGTATCAAGCGTCCGCAACGATTTTATAAAAACATCAGATAACCAGGTTAATTTCTTACAGCATATTATGTCTATTGTTAAAACCGGAGGTCGGGTTGCAGTAGTTCTGCCTGATAACGTTCTTACAGATGGAAATGCAACAGCAAAAGTAAGACAAAAATTACTGAAAGAATTTAATCTACATACAATTTTGAGGCTTCCTACAGGCATTTTCTATGCAAATGGTGTTAAAACAAATGTTTTATTCTTTGAAAAGGGAAAGCCCACCGAGGATATATGGGTCTATGATTACCGCACAGGTGTAAAGCATACTCTGGTACAAAAACCTCTTACAAGAGAGCATCTTGATGATTTTGTCGAGTGTTATTGTTCAGGTCATATTCAGGATCGGATACCTACATATTCTGCCGAAAATCCGAACGGCAGATGGAGAAAATTCACTAAAGATGAAGTTTACTCGCGTGACCAGTTAAAATTAGACTTCAAGTGGATCGTAAGCGAAGAAGACGATGACCGTACATTAGCCGAAATAATTACACAGATAAAAGAGGAATCGGTTAATATAGCTAATGCCGTAGCTGAGCTTGAAAAACTGATTGGAGAGGTGAACGAGTAATGGATACCAAAGCTTTAAGACAAAAAATCTTGGATTTGGCTATACGGGGAAAGCTTGTCCCTCAGGATCCGAATGATGAACCTGCCTCTGCCCTTTTGGAGCGAATCCGTGCCGAAAAACAGCAAATGGTCAAAGACGGAAAACTAAAACCAAAGGATATTAAAAATGATACTGTCATCTTCAAAGGTGATGATAATTTACATTATGAGAAATTCGCCGATGGTACGGTTAAATGTTGTGACTTTGAATCGGATTATGAAATTCCTAATAACTGGGCGTGGTGTAATTTGGGCTTGTTATTTAACCATAATACAGGTAAGGCCTTAAATTCAGCTAATAGTGAAGGCAAAAGACTAACATATATAACAACATCAAATGTATATTGGAACCGATTTGAATTAGATGATTTGAAATCAATGCCATTTACAGATTCCGAAATAGAAAAGTGCACCGTAACAAAAGGCGATTTGTTAGTGTGTGAAGGCGGTGATATTGGACGAGCCGCAATTTGGAATTTTGATGATGAAATCAGAATTCAAAATCATCTTCACAGATTAAGAGCGTATGATGATATTCAAGTTATATTTTATTATTATGTTTTGTACATATTCAAGTTAAGCGGAAAAATTAGTGGTAATGGCATAGGTTTACAAGGGCTTTCTTCGCATGTATTACATAATATTATAGTTCCAGTCCCGCCAATTGATGAACAAAAAAGGATTGCACGGGCAGTGGAAAAATCACTGTCGCTAATCACAAGCATAGAAAATCACAAAGAAATCTTATCTTCATATATTGATTGTGCCAAATCCAAAATCCTCGACCTTGCGATCCGTGGAAAACTTGTACCTCAGGATCCGAATGATGAGCCCGCTTCCGTTCTGCTCGAACGTATAAAAGCTGAAAAAGAAGAACTAATAAAGCAGGGCAAAATTAAGCGTGATAAAAAGGAATCTGTTATATTTAAAGGTGATGATAACTCTTATTATGAGAAGATAGGCGATGAAATCACTTGTATTGATGATGAATTGCCATTTGAAATACCTGATAATTGGTGCTGGGCAAGCCTATCGCAAATAAGTTCACAATTATTTGCTGGTGGAGATAAGCCAAATGTTTTTTCAAAGGAATATACAGAAAAATGTACAGTACCTATTTATTCAAATGGCATTGAAAACAATGGTCTATACGGATATACTGATTTACCCAAAGTTACAGAAAAAAGTTTAACTATTTCTGCTCGTGGTACAATCGGATTTGCCTGTGTTAGAAACGAGCCTTTTGTTCCGATTATACGTTTATTGACTATCGTTCCTGCAACCGGTGTATATGCCGAATACATAAAGTGTGTATTCCAATATTTTCTTGAAGCGGGAAAAGGATCGAGCATACCCCAATTAACTGTTCCTGAAATCAAGCCAAAACTAATTCCTGTCCCTCCGGAAAAAGAGCAATCAAGAATAGTGAAAAGAATAGATAATGTATTTTCAATTCTCAATATGCTTGAACCAAGTTCAACATAAGCACATACTTTTATTTACTGCATATTATCTAAAAGTACATCGTAATAGTCTAATTTAGATAAAATTCTTCCTTGTTCTTTTAGTGGCGGTAAAGCAATCTCTTCCTGACTATATGTCGTAATCCAATATCTTTGATGATTATCATGATCAATTTCCGTTGCTTGCATAAGGTAGAAAGCGTATTTCGGAAGCACTAAATTATGATTTATGTGTAAGATTTTCATAGCAGATGATTTTACCTTAAATGGAAAATCAACAAATTTGCTTTCGGTAGTAAAGTCATCAAAGATTATTACAGGCAATTCAGAAAAAATATTTTCTTTTTCATCAGTGTAACCCAATACGAAAGATTTTCCTGCTGTAAGAACCGGTGTTTCATATTCGGAGTTATAGTTTGTATCTTTAACGATATAATTAGTCGGTTGCTCATACGAAAGCAATGTTTCAAAGTTTGTTACAACCCAACCGGAAGGCAGCTTTTCTCCATACTTCTCATAATAAGAGAATCTCTCACATCTCTGTTATAATATTAGAGCGAGTTTCATCGCTAATATTATATCGGAGGTGTCTTTTTATGAAGACAAAGCAAACATTTGAAGAATTTTTGAGAAAGGGTAATCTTTCTCAAAACACAATCACATCCTACCTTTGGACTATAAGCTTTTATTCTGAGCATTACGATGCTGTAAGCAAGGAAAATTTACTTGCTTACAAAGGCTATCTGATGGAGTTCTTTAAGCCCAAAACAGTTAACCTGAGAATACAGGCGATAAACAAGTATCTGGAGTATCTGGGCAAAGAGCAATTGCAGCTCAAAGCTGTCAAAGTACAGCAAAAGAACTTTTTGGAAAATGTTATAAGTAATGCTGATTACAATTTTCTGAAAAAGCAATTGAAAAAAGACGGAAATATGGAATGGTACTTTGTTGTCTGGTATCTGGCGGCTACAGGAGCAAGAGTAAGCGAGCTTATTCAAATTAAAATTGAACACATTGAAATCGGATATTTCGACTTATATACAAAGGGTGGAAAATTGCGCCGTCTTTACATACCTAAAAAGTTAAGAAAAGAAACTCTTGAATGGCTTGAAGAAACAAACCGTTCATTTGGCTATTTATTTCTCAATCGCTATGGTGACAGAATAACTACCCGGGGGATTTCACAGCAACTCAAAAATTATGCTGATAAGTACGGCCTTGATAAAAGGGTGGTTTATCCTCATTCTTTTCGTCATCGTTATGCGAAGAATTTTCTTGAAAAATATAACGATATTGCATTACTTGCCGATCTTATGGGACATGAGAGCATTGAAACAACGCGTATATATCTTCGACGTACCGCAAGTGAACAACAAGAACTTGTTGATAAAATTGTAACTTGGTAAAAATCAGAACCGCCCTCAAACGAGAGCGGTTCTGTGTTTATGTGACTTGTTTTGAAATTTCATCAAGTTCGGCAAAGATTGTTTCAATAGCTTCTACAATGCGCTTTTGTTCGGCGAGAGGTGGTAAAAGCAACTGAAGATTGATAAGATTATTTTTGCTTATTCTCTTTCTTGTTGTACCCGTAGCATTTAATAATACCACGCTTTGAAAAATCGGTGACGCAAGTTGATACATAAGAAATTTAACATTGTAGGATGTATTTGAGGGAGCAATCCAACAAGTATCAACTGTTGTTATAATAGTGCCAGCAATATCAGGCACAATGCAACAGCACATTTTATCGCTGATAATACGATTTATCAATAAATATCCCGGAAAAATTTCCGTACAAGAGAGTTTATTAAATGTGCTTTTGGTCAGATACTTAAAACCATTATCAATATAAATCATATTACCTATAGAACCAAGTTGAAGTAGTTTTACTTCTCCGTTAGCGGTCATATTTTCAGATAAAATCCAATCGCCGTCATTAAGTGTAAGTGATGAGGTTAACTCTCTTAGCGTAGTGACTTCCCAATTTTCAGGCAAATTTTGATAGTAAGAGTTATCATCACCTTTAAATATAACAGATTCCTTTTTATCACGCTTGATTTTGCCCTGCTTTATCAGTTCTTCTTTTTCAGCTTTTATACGTTCGAGCAGAACGGAAGCGGGCTCATCATTCGGATCTTGAGGTACAAGTTTTCCACGGATCGCAAGGTCGAGGATTTTGGATTTGGCATTTGCAATATTACTTTGGAGTTTTCCTTTGAGCAAATCAATATCATTTATATTTGATAATATTATTTTTATCCGCTCAAGAATTTTTTCTTGTTCTGCCTTTGGCGGAATGGGTATAAGTATTCTGTTCATATTATCTTGATTCAATTTTGGTTGTGCTGAACCAGTTATATACTGGAATAAGTTAATAGCATTGATATAAATACAAATAAATTCAAGCAATCTTTTGTCAATAGAATCAATACAATGTGCATGATTATTAACCCAATATTTGCCATCAGCTAAAAAAGCTATTGGCTTTGTTCGTGTCAACAAATTAGCACCATCTTCTCCAATCAATAACAATTTTTCATCAAATAGGAAACTATCTATTTGGTCAATAACTCCTGATGCACCATAGTAATCATACATTTTTTTTGCTTTTTTTCTTTGGACTGAGGAAACTGGTTTCCTTTCGTTATCACGATTTAAGGTATATGAACCAAATCTACACCACTCCCAATTATCCGGCACATCAAAAGGTATCTCATCTTCAATACATTTAACCGTACCATCGGCGAATTTCTCATAATGTAAATTATCAATTGATTTTTAACTATCTCTCAAGAGATAAAAAGTACAAGTTCTCTTTGTTATTAGTCAAGCTTCAAATCCACATCAGGTAAAATAATAGCTGTTTCTCTTTCGTCATTTTCGCCTTTCCATGCCACAATATACCTTATACGAGCGGATTTAATCGAATATCCTTTCTGTGTTATACTTTGTATTCTGTTACTGCAATCCCTTGAAAACTGAGCAACTGGATATTTTTTACCGCAATAATTACAATAAAGCCGCCTGCCTTCAACTTCAAGCTCAGTACCGCTTTTCAGCTTTAAGATAAGCTGTTTTTTATCCTTAAAAAAATCAAGATAAACATCTTTATACGAAAGCTGCAGTGTTATATCGGTAGGTCTGCTGTATTCTTTTTCATCAACGGAAAAATCGGTAGCACAGTCTTTGTACTTGTCAAAAGCTGTACCGGAGTAATGAACACACAGCTTTGACTTGGCCCTGGTAAATGCTACATACAGCTTACGCTTGTTCTCGTCAGATGCAATATCCGGATTATTTAGCAAAACATACACATTATCAAATTCTCTGCCTTTTGAACGGTGCATTGTTGATATTGTGATAACGCCCTGCTCTGCTTTGTAGAAATCTTCAAGCCTTGATTCGTGAAGGAATATCTCAAAATCCGAGCGATACAGCCTTTTGTTGTTCTCCTTGAAAGTATTTAATATATCAAGCATAAGCGGTAAGCAAGTGCTGTCTGAATATGCTGTTTGAAGCTCATATACGGCATTGTCCCATTGTTCGTTACTTATTACCGCTGTATCATCTGTAAGCTGTAGCTTTTTGATAAAATAGCGTAGTTCCGCTATATTATAAATGTCAAGACTGCCAATCGATTGTATTAGCTTAGCCTCTACCCCACGTTGTTTCAAAATTCCGAGCACAACCAGAGTTTCATCATTTGTATTGGTAAGTACACAGGTTGTCCCACCGTCATATGTACTTATAACGTCATCTATCAGTGCATTTTCAATATAGCTTCCTTTATGCTTTACAAATCTGACTTCGCCGTTTTGACTGGTAACGGCACTTATATCGGCTGTTTTAAGTCGTTCCGTTATTTCTTTGACAAAACAATTTGCAAAATCCACTATACTTCTGCTACTCCTGTAGTTTTCCACAAGATCATACTGCTTGGCATTATAATCGGTTATGAGCTTTCTGAGATACTTTGAATCAGAGCCACGGAACTGATATATGTTCTGATCATCATCACCGACAGCTATTACTCACAGTTCGTCGTTTCGTTCCATAAGAGCCTCTACAAGTGAAAACTCGTTTGCGTCCATATCCTGCGCCTCGTCAATAACGAGAACCGTTTTAGTTACCTTACCGAGATCTATATCATCGCTTCTGATCAATGCGCCTGCATCTCTGACAACATTTTCAGAATCCTTGATATTGCCTATTTTTCCAAGTAAGTCAAAGCAATACGAATGAAACGTTTTTACCTCAATGAAATATGCGGCATTACCTATAAGCTCACGTAGTCTGTTCTTGAATTCGAGCGCCGCCGCTCTTGAAAACGTCAGCATAAGCAATTGTTCATGCTTGACATCTTCAAGCAAAAGCAACGAAGCAAGCTTATGCACAAGAACTCTTGTCTTTCCGCTTCCGGGACCTGCAGTACATACTATGTACTGTGAGGTGTCATCCTTGATTATTTCAAGCTGACGTTCAGAAAGTGTGTCAAAGAGCTGTCTGTATTTTTCGGGTGTAATATTACGTTCGATCTCTGTCGCTCTTTCACCTTTGAAATACACGGAAAGAAACTTCTTATAATCCATTTGGAAATAATCGTTGACAAATTTCAATGCGGCTTCATAGCTTCTGACCATCATATTTGCATACTCGCCGACTATATGAATCTGCTGTATCTTCTGCTTGTAGAATTCGTTGAGTTGCTTATAATCCTCATTCTTATATCGGATTTTATTATCCATCACAAGCCTTTTGAGCTTCATTCCGCTGTAAAGCACAAGAAATCCGCCTTCAAGCTTAACTGAACTTATTTTTGAAAGGAAAAGCAATGTTTTCTCTATATCCGTTGTTGAAACATCTTCTCCGCATTTTTTGCATACATTCTGTAATTCAATAATAGAAAAACCTACAAGTATTTCGTCATTTTCCAATACTCCGTGATTACTGCTCTTAAAAAGATAACGGATAATGATATCGGCTAGTTTGTAACTTTTTTCTCTCTGCTTCTTCATAAGTTCAACATCGCATTTGGTTACAACAGTTACCTTGTTTGTAAAAGCGTCTTGTTCTTTATCGATATAGTTACTTATAGTCCAATAATAAATAAGAGTTTTAATAGAATTTACTGTAGAGCTTTTAACCCCGGCAGAAAGTGCCTTGTCATTAAGCTCTTTGTAATTAAGTGATATTTCACTGTCATCGAGTATATTTAACAGGAAATTTTCAAGGACGTGATACTTTTTTAATATCAACAGTGATTTATTCTCGGTGTCGGTTTTCTTTATGTATGCCGTCAGATCCTTGGTATCGGCAAGAATACCGTCATTGCGCATTATCTGTATTGAACGTATAATATCCGCACGTTCAATGCCAAGTCTGTCTGCAAGATAATCTATTCTGGATTCTGCTTCGCCGTTATCTGCTTCGGCAATACTTCTGCTTGAAATAAGAGATTTGATTATTCGTTTTGCGGTCATTTTATCCGTATCGTTATCAAAACGTACTGAACGTTCTATCCTCTCTGATGCTTCTATCATATTCTTTACCAGAATACTTGTTGCATATATTCGCGGTACATTCTTTCCACGTTTTAGATAACCGGCATTTTCAAGTGCCTGCAATGCTGTTTTGACGCGTGTTTCTATATCCGACACACTGTCGTCCCAGCCCGCCTTTCGAGCTACTTCCAGAGGTGAGCAGCATACCTCCTGGCGTATTTTCGTGAGATCTTTTACCGCCTTCCAAACCTGTTGTATTTCGCTGATACTGAGCTTAGTCTGATTAAGCAATATAAAATGCTTATCCAAATCTGAATCATTAAACAAAACAACGCACTCTGCCTGCAAGGACTGATCTCTGCCTGCTCTTCCCGCTTCCTGAACATAGTTTTCGAGAGAATCGGATATATCGTAATGAATAACAAGCTTTACATTAGATTTATCAACGCCCATTCCGAATGCGGAAGTTGCTACTATTATCTGAATTTCGTCATTTATAAATGCTTCCTGGTTTTCCTGCTTTTCACTGCTATCCATTTTCCCGTTATACGGACGTGCTTTAAATCCGTCGGAACACAGCTTTTTAGCTATCTCATATGTTCGCCTTGTTCGTGAAACATAGATAATAGTCGGGCATTTTTTTGTTTCTATCAAATCACGCAATGCTTCGTACTTATCATTATCATTTTCTTTATATAATACAGCATACCTTAGGTTTGTTCTTGAGGCATCAGTTGTGAACAGGTTAAGTTCTATACCAAGCTTATTACGGAAATAATCTTTAATATCACTTACAACCTTTTGCTTAGCAGTTGCGGTAAAGCATGATACCGGTATCTTACAGTTTGTGCCTTTTTTCTCCTGAAGCTCCTTTATAAAATCTCCGATATAAAGATAATCTACACGAAAATCCTGTCCCCATGCAGAAAAACAATGCGCTTCATCTATAACAAAACGATCTATATGTCGTGACAAAAGCAGACGCTCGATCGTAACCGATCTCAATGATTCGGGTGAAATATAAAGAATTGAAGCAAGCCCAGACTCCACTCTTTCTATAGCTTCGGCACGTTCTATAGGGCTTAGCAAACCATTGATAGTTACCGCTCCTTCAATGCCTTTCTTTTCAAGCGTATCAACCTGGTCTTTCATCAACGACTGTAGCGGTGATATTACCACCGTAAGCCCACGCTCCGTTTCTCCGGATATCAGTGCCGGTATCTGAAACGTCAGTGATTTACCTCCGCCGGTAGGAAAAATTGCAAGCAAAGACTCATGTTCTATAGCGCAATCGACTGCGTTCTCTTGCAAAGGTTCACCATTATATTTTCTGAAATCGGTATATCCAAAATATTTTCTGAGATAGCGATGAGGATCAAGCGCCTCATTGCAATACGCACAATTGTGGCAATGTGTATTTCTGAGCCTTCGTATGATGTTATCAACCTTAGGATAGTTCATCTGAACCCATCTCGGGATAAGCGAATAACGCTCTGTAGCACTTATCAGAGCGAGGCAATATGAAAGTTCCACAGGTGAATTACGGATAAAATCGGAAATAGGTGCATTCTCACATATTTTGCCGTCAAAGTGAATCAAAATCAGCGTTTCAAGATCATCTTTCGCACTGAATCCTACATAGCTCCAGAAACCCGAAAAATGAGGTTCGTCCTTTAAAAGCATATAATAAATCTGCTTCAGTTCATCATCAAGTTCATTAAAAACATTAACCTCGTCATAAAACAAATCCATAGCTTTCTGTGAATCATTAAGCGGATTATTGAGCTCGTCTGTAAGCAATTTATCGTCTTTAAGAAGTGCATGATAAGGTCTGTTGGGAAAAAGCAACGGAGAAAGATATAAGGTGTCAATCAGCTTTGCTTTCTCCGGTATTACAGTATGTTTCGCATCATGATCTACTATATTGTGTCCACAGATAAAATCCTTGTTCTCTATAAAGCTGAAAAACTCATGCGGAACACCAGTGTGAAGCTGTTTGCCTGAGTTATCTATTGCACCGAAATCATACGACTTATTATCTTCCGTGCTGACCTCAGTATCTATAAATGCTATTGACTTCATGATTCACCTCTGAAGTTAAAACTATAATTAAAATATGATTATAATATATTATAGCATTTTTTAGTGCAAGAAGCAATGAGCAGAAATGAAATAATTTAACAAAACAAAAATAAAACGCATTTCAACCGTGCCAATTTACTCATACGAAATTTCTATCTCTATATACTTCACGGTTATCATTAAAGCGATAAAAAGCCATTACAGTACTGCGTCCTGTATGGACTTTACACCTGTCTGCTGTAACATATCAAGTTCATCC
>OLPV01001041.1_pt1 | contig 21676 bp, 16 predicted proteins | sample 1671961 | NCBI WGS metagenome assembly OLPV01 (sample SAMEA3136630, study PRJEB25190) | human gut metagenome | biome: human gut; feature: human-associated habitat; material: faeces | place: Austria | collected 2013
AAAAGTTCAGGCTTGCCACCGGGATCTGCGGGTAACCGGCCTTGACCAGTGCCTTACGCAGCAGATGGATGTAATTGGAGGCGCGGCAGCCGCCGCCGGTCTGGGTGATCAGCAGAGCGGTGTGCTCCAGATCATACTTGCCGCTGTTCAGCGCGTCCAGAAACTGGCCGATGACCAGCAGCGCCGGGTAGCAGGTATCGTTATGGACATACTTCAGCCCCAGCTGCGCCACAGCGCTGCCGCAGTTGCCCAGCAGCTCACATTTATAGCCCTCGCAGCGCAGTGCGTACTCCATGAGCCGGAACTGGGTCACGGCCATGTTGGGGATAAGGATGGTGTGGGTCTTTTTCATCTCCGGGGTAAATTTAGGATAATGATATTCCATAGGTTCCTCCTATGTTGCTCTAAACAAGATAGTCCCCTCAAAGACTTCCCCCACCGGGGGAAGCCTTTCAGCCTATCTCAAGGTTTCTTTTATTCTGCCTTTTCTGCGGCGGCCTCGTCCCGCTCGTCCAATGCGGCAAACAGGCTGCGCAGGCGGATGTTCACGGCACCAAGGTTCGTGATCTCGTCGATCTTCAGCTGGGTATACAGCTTGTTGCCCCGCTGCAAAATCTCGCGGGTCTCGTCGGTGGTAATGGCATCCACACCGCAGCCGAAGGACACCAGCTGCACCAGATCCATATCCTTCTGGGTGGTGCAGTATTTGGCGGCGGCATACAGGCGGCTGTGGTAGGTCCACTGGTTCAGCACACTGGTGGGGAACTTCTGCACCCGGTTAGAGATGCTGTCCTCGGTAACCACCGCAGCCCCGTGGCGGGTGATCAGATGGTCGATGCCGTGGTTGACCTCCGGGTCCACATGGTAGGGGCGGCCTGCCAGCACGATGATGCGCTTGCCCTGACGGCGCGCCTCGTCGATGATCTCACTGCCCTTTACCCGGATCTTAGCCATGTGCGCCTCGTACTCCGCGTAGGCAGCGTCGGCTGCGGCCTGCACCTCTTTTTCAGAGATGCCGCCAAAGTACTTGGGCAGCACCTCCTTTGCCATCTTGTGCACAAAGTCCTTGGGGCGGTGGATGCCCACATAATCATAGATGAACTTTTTGCCTTCCAGCTCCGGGCAGTTGCCGGCCAGAACCTCCGGGTAGTAGGCCACCACCGGGCAGTTATAATGGTTGTCGCCCAAGCCCTCGTCCACATTGTAGGTCAGGCAGGGGTAGAAGATGGCGTCCAGCTGCATCTGGCTCAGCGCCTTGATGTGACCGTGGCTCAGCTTTGCCGGGAAGCAGGCGGTATCGCTGGGGATGGTGGCCTGTCCGGCCAGATACAGCCCGCGGGTGGACACCGGGCTGGTGTGCACCGCAAAGCCAAGGCTCGTCCAGAAAGCGTACCAGAAGGGCAACAGCTCGTAGAAGCCCAGACACAGCGGGATGCCGATGGAACCGCGCTTGCCGGGCACAGGCTTGTAGCTTGCCAGCAGCTGCTGCTTGTAGGCGTACAGGTTCAGACTGTTATCCTCGCTTTTGCCGGTAACGGGCTTATCGCAGCGGTTGCCGGAGATGAACTTGCGGCCATCGGCAAAGGTGTTGACGGTCAGCTGGCAATGGTTGCCGCAGCCGCCGCACTTGACGCTGACCACCTGCTGTGCAAACTTTTCCAGCTCCTGCTCGTCCATCATGGCAGAGGTGGTCTGGTTATTTTTATGGCTCTGGCGCAGGCCGTACAAGGCAGCGCCGTAAGCACCCATCAGACCGGCAATGTCCGGCCGGATGACCTCCACGCCCATCTCCTTTTCAAAGGCGCGAAGCACAGCTTCATTATAGAAGGTACCGCCCTGTACCACGATCTTGCGGCCCAGCTCTTCCGGGCTGGAGGCGCGGATCACCTTGTACAGCGCGTTCTTGACCACGCTGATGGACAGACCTGCCGAGATATTCTCGATGCTGGCGCCGTCCTTCTGTGCCTGCTTGACCGAGCTGTTCATGAACACGGTGCAGCGGCTGCCCAAGTCCACCGGGCGGTCTGCGAACAGACCCAGTGCGGCAAACTCCTTGACGTCGTAGCCCAGTGCCTGTGCAAAGGTCTGCAAAAAGCTGCCGCAGCCGGAGGAGCAGGCCTCGTTCAGGAAGATGTTGCTGATGGCGCCATCCTCGATCTTGAAGCACTTCATGTCCTGCCCGCCGATATCAATGATGAAATCCACGTCCGGCATAAAGTATTTGGCAGCGGTGAAATGTGCCACCGTTTCCACCAGACCGTAATCGCAGCGGAAAGCGTTTTTCACTAATTCCTCACCGTAGCCGGTGGTGGTGACGCTTGCCACCTGCAGCCCCGGGTGCTCTTTGTAAATCTTGAGCAGCTGCTCCCGGATGAGGGGCAGCGGGTTGCCAAGGTTGGGCTGATAGTTGGTGTACAAGATCTGGCTCTTTTCGTCCACCACCACCAGCTTGACGGTGGTAGAGCCGGAGTCGATGCCGATATGCACCGGCCCGCAGTGGGCACTAAAAGCCACGCGGGGCACACTATGGGACATGTGCCGCGCGTGGAAAGCCTCGTACTCCTCTTTGCTGGCGAACAGCGGCGGCTCGCTGGCATAGGTTGCGGTGGCGGCGTACTTATCCAGCGCAGCGGCTACCTCGGTGAGCACAAATTCCTTGTCGGCATACAGGGCAGCGCCCAGCGCCACATACAGCAGGCTGTTCTCCGGGCAGATGCCGGTCACGTTCAGCGCCTCGTCAAAGCTTTTGCGCAGCACGGTGCTGAAGGTGAGCGGCCCGCCCAGATAAAGGATATTGCCCTTGATGGGGCGGCCCTGTGCCAGACCGGCGATGGTCTGGTTGACCACAGCCTTATAGATGCTGGCGGCGATATCCTCGGTGCGGGCACCCTGATTGATCAAAGGCTGCACATCACTTTTGGCAAACACGCCGCAGCGGGAGGCGATGGTATAGGTACGCTGCGCCTGCTCTGCAGCCTTGTTCATTTCATCGGCGCTCATCTTCAGCAGGGTAGCCATCTGGTCGATGAAAGCACCGGTGCCGCCGGCACAGCTGCCGTTCATGCGCACCTCGGTGCCGTTGGTCAAAAACAGGATCTTGGCGTCCTCGCCGCCCAGCTCAATGACGCAATCGGTCTTTGGCATAAAGCGCTTGACCGCCACGCGGGTGGAGAACACCTCCTGCACAAAGGGCACGCCACAGCTGTCCGCTAAACCCATACCGGCAGAGCCGGAGATGCTGAGCAGCGCCTTGCTGCCATGCAGCTGCTCGGCATCAATGCGCCGCAGCAACTCCTGCGCCTTTTCCAGAATATGACTATAATGTCGTTCGTATGTAGAATACAGCAGTTCATCATGCTCGCCCAGCACCACACACTTGATGGTGGTACTGCCGATGTCAAGACCTACTCTCACCTTGTTTTCCCTCCTAAGGACAAATAACCGGAGCATAACGCCCCGGCTGCCATGGCAAACAGCCGTTTGCGGCAAAGACCCGCGACGGCAGCTTTCTCTTTTCAGCAGCCCGCATTGCGCAGCTACGCTGTTTTTAAGCAGCATTCGCTATAAAAAATGTAGCAAATGCGTTTTTGCATACACTATTATTATAATCCAATCGCGGGCGGCATTCAATCCATGTTGTCTATTTTACACGAAAAAAATAGTATTTTTTGCTCAAAAGGCTGAACTTTTTGTGAACAAGTGTCTTTTTTCCCCGCAAAAAAGCCGCCGCACAGAGTTTGTGCGGCGGCCTTGTACCGACGGGATATTGAAATAATTTCTGCATGCGCTTTGGCCATTTCGGGCGGGCACCCTCTCTACGACTCCACGCGTAAAAATGCCTTTGGAGCGTTCCGTTTTCCTTACCGGTTCACGAAGTTCAGCACCAGAACCAGCAGCAGCATGTGCACGGGGTAAAAGGCGTAGCAGGCATACTGGAAAGGCTTGCTGTGATAGCCCTGCCGCCCGCGGTACAGCCAGATGGGCACCAGTGCCAGCAGCGCCAGCCCCTGCTGGCAAAGCTCAAAGTCCATGCCGAAGAGCTGAATGGGGTACATAAGCCCGCCCAACAGCTCCACGTTGACCCAGTACAGCGCAGCCAGCTGCCCCAGCAGACACCACCACTTGCGTCCATGGAAGAAGTAGAAGATGAACACAGTCAGCACCCCTGCGCCGTAGTAGTCCACCATGCCCAGCGTGCCCAGCACCGCGCCCGCCACCACCACAAGGGCGGATACCAGCAGGTACAGTCCTGTTTTTTGCTTTTTGCGCACCGTTTCCATCAGATGGATGCCCAGAATGCCTAAAAGCAGCGTCCAGATGACGTTCTGGTGCACCGGGTAGAACCATGTACCGCCGTACATCAGGTCGAAGGGCACTTCCGAAAGCAGGGCAAACAGCAGCAGCCGCAGGGTGTATTTTTTCAGGTCGTGGGTGTGAAAATAGCCCTCCACCGCCATAAAGGCAAAGATGGGAAAGGCCACACGTCCCGCACAGGTCAGCCATTCCTGTGCCGGCAGCAACGTCGCCCACAGGTGATCCCATCAGCATCAGCGCCATAGCAAGGATATGAAGAGCCGCTGCGCTCAGGTCAAAGCGGGTCGCGGCAGCGGGTTTGATCGCTTTTGTTGACATACTCGTACCTCGTCTTTGTTGAAATTTCGTTGTTCTGTCTGGAATACGAACGAGCCCCGCAAAGAATTGCAGCCCCGGCCAGATTTTTCCACCGCCGGGGCTGCAGGAATGCGTTATTTTTTCTGCTGCGAATACCCCAGACACCAACAGGCGGAGCCAAGGCAGAGCCATACCACCGCCGTAGAGTGATTCTCGCCGGTAACAAAATTCAGCGCCGCAACAAGAAAAAACAACAGTCCACTGAGATAAAACAGGTTGCATTTTTTCATAGTACGTCCCTCCGGTTTTGGTTTTTTCACCGGCTATTTTGGATACGGCAAGCGCAGGGGCGGCTGCCATTTTACTCCGCGTGCAAAGGGGCGCAGAGCGCCCGCCCGGCACGCAGAAAGTGTGTGCCCGCAGCAGTCTGCGGAGCAAATTCATGAAGGGTGGCTTGCCTGCCTGCCCATGGAGACGTAAGCACAAAAGCAGGAATGCGGGAAGGAGCAAGGGACGGTTTCGGCGAAAAAGCGTCTGGCGGTGGCGGAAAAGCCGAACGCAAGATTTTTTCATAATAGCTGGCTCGTAAGGTGAGCCGTACCAAAACTTCCTTGCGGAAATGTGCAGCGTTATAGTTCATCTGCACCTGAACCGGCAGCCGCGCGCCCGGCGCTTGCCGCACCCAAAATAGCCGGTGGAACGTTTATTTAGTTTTTGGCGTTTTCCAGATAGGTCTCAAAGGCTTCGGCAAAGCTGGCATTTACATCAAAGGGGACAGTGTAGTCCACCTTGGAGGTCACAAGGCAGAGGTCCAGCCGGTTGGAGGTCTCGTCTGCCTGCCGGTTCAGCTTGCTCAGCGCGGCATGGATGACCTTGCGGTCGTAGTTGATGGTGGTCACCCGCTTCACATCGCAGCAGTAGGAGATCTGGTTGCCCTCGGCGTTGAAGCGGTAGCCGGTGCCCCCGCCGGAGAGCAGCTGCTCGGAGCTGCGCAGGTCGTTCATCCGCTTGAAGGTGCGGGCGATGCTCTGGCGCGCGGCGTTCAGACTGACCTCGCTGTCCATATCCATGTCCAGTGCATCCTTTGCCTTGCGGATGGCGGCAAACAGGCGGCTTTTCTCCTCCAGCAGATAGAGCATGAACCGGGCAATGTCGGTGATCTGCTCCGCATATTCGGTCTGTGCTACGTCCATAACGGTCTCGTCCTCAGCCTCGGGCATCACCTTATGGCGCAGATAGGTGTTGGCTACCTTGGTCACGTTGGCGTCGCAATCCAGAATGCCCTGTGCCTCGTCCAGCAGAGCCTGGAGCTTGTTCTGGTAGCGGAATGCTTCCTTCAGGTTCATAGTCGTTCCCTCCATCTTGTTTTTTCTGCTTTCAGCTTACCACAGACTATCCGCCCGCGCAAGCTTTCCGGTAAAACAGGCAAAGCGCCCGCCCCGGCATGACCGGGACGGGCGCTTTGCGTTTGCTATGACACTTATGGGATTAAGAGAATATCAGTGGTCAGCCGGCCACGCGCTCGGTGCGGCCTGCCTCCAGCATATAGCGCAGGAAGCCGGTCACGTCGGCAGGGTCGGTCACGGTGAGGTCAAAGCCCTTCTTGGGGGCAGTGTCCATCATCCGCAGCATGGAGCATGCGGTAGCGTCCTTTTTCAGGTCGCAGGTCTTGCCGTTGTCCAGATGCAGCAGCACGCTGCCGTGGCTGGCAGAAAGCTGACGCATGAAACGTTCCTTATCAAAATACTCGATCCGAAGCATAGGAATACCTCCTTGATGAAATGGTTTATGTTACACTTGCCGTCCAGTCCTCTTTGGACAGGCGGCGGGAGAATAGCGGTTTTGCCCGGCAGTGGAAACGCTTGCACAGCTTGCGTCCCGGCCGCCTTGGTGCTATACTGAGCTTGGAAGCTCTGATAGGATAATACCACAAAACAATCGCAAATAATAGAACAGAACCGCATAGTATATGCAACAAAATCGGCATTGATAAAAAACATTCAAAGTATTGCGGAAAGGAATTGGTGAATATGGCATATCAGACAAGCTGTGCATCCTATACCAGTGGCCGGGTGGGGCTGTCCAGCGCTACTGCCGTGGTGGCCGATGCCGCCGGGCGGGAGCAGACCCAGCACGGCAGCCCGCTGTTCCCCATCGCCTGCTATGCCGAGGATCTTTCCTGTTTTTCGGTGGCGTGGCACTGGCACGAGGAATTTGAGTTCATTCTGGCGGCGCTGGGGCCCATTCATGTGGACGTGAACAAGACCCGACTGACCTTGCAGACCGGGCAGGGCGTGTTCATCAACTCCGGTGCGCTGCACGCGGTAGAGCCTGCCGAAGGCAGCGCGCTGCTGCACTCCGGCGTGTTTCAGCCCCGACTGGTCGGCGGCATGGACACCGTATTCTGGCAAAAGCTCATCCGTCCCCTTTTGCAGCCGGGCACGCCGCCCTTCTTTTTGCTGGATGAGGCCGTGCCATGGCAGCGGCAGGTGCTGCTCTGCCTGCGGGAGGCGTGGAAGGGCGTGGCAGACGAGCCTTTCGACTACGAGAACCGGGTGCGCTACCACCTTACCGCCGCGCTGCGGCTGCTCATTACCCAATGCGTCAGCGGCAAGGTGAAGGTATCGGAGCAGGAGCAGATTGCCTCGGAGCGGATGAAGCAGATGCTGCGCTATGTAGAGGAGCACTACGCCGAGGAGCTGACCGTGGAAAAGCTGGCCGGGTGCGTTGCCCTGAGCGAAAGCGCCTGTCTGCGCAGCTTCCGGCAGTTTCTGGGCATCACGCCCATCCAGTACGTCAAGCAGTTCCGGGTGGAAAAAGCCGCCGAGCTGCTGCGCTCCACCCGGCTCAAGACCGGCGAGGTGGGGTTGGAATGCGGTTTTTCCGACGCCAGCTACTTTATCAAGACTTTCCGGGAGATCAAGCACTGCACCCCCCGGGAGTACCGTATCCGCTTCTGCTAAGCGAAAAGTAAAAAATGCCGAGCAGAACCGCAGAACTCCCCCAGTCACGGCTGCGCCGTGCCAGCCCCCTCTAAGATGGGGCCTTTGGCATAGCGATAAAGTTTCCTACTAAAGCGCAAAGTTTCCAAATGCGCCAGAGGCTCCCTCTCCGAGGGAGCTGGCAAAGCCGTTAGGCTTTGGCTGAGGGAGTTCATTTCACTACTCCCCATGAAAAATCAATGCCGGGCAGCCTGCAAGCTACCCGGCATTGATTTATAAAAATTTTCCCTGCCAGCGCTCCGGCGGGATGACCGGCTCGGTGACAAAGGCTTCGGGGTTCGGGGCAAGAACGTGGCGGGTGACCCGGAAAAGCCCCTCGGCGTCGCACAAAATGCAACTTGCATCGCCAAATTTCGTGTCCCGGGCTGCGCCGCAGTCCAGATACGCCTGTTCCAGCTTGACGAAGTCCTCCGAGATATGTGGCTGCTGCGCGTTGTAGTGGCGGCGCATATAGACGTTGTGCTGCGCCCCGGCTTCGTCCACCACGGTCATCTGCATGGGCTTGTCGGTCAGGCGGTTCGGCACGTTCAGCACCTCCTCCACGCTGTGGATAAAGGTGTTGCGGGCGTGGGTGACCCCCAGCAGCAGCACTTTGCCGTGGGCTGCCCGCAGGCGGTCGTAGCAGCCGCCGGGGGTGCAAGGGGTGTTTGCGTCCAACTCTCCTTCCAGATACGCAGCCGCCCCCTTGCCGTAAGCCGCCATGCTGTGGGTGGGGTGCAACGAGCGCACCACGCCGGGGCGCTGCCGGAACAGCTCCGGCAGAATGCCCACGCAGCAGGGGCTGCGGCGCACATCAAACACCCGGTTCTCCTCGTTGATGAACCGCCATGTGTGGGTGGGAAGTAGCAGCAATCCCTCCGCAAAAAACTCCATCAATGCGTCCAGAACCGTGTCTGCGCCGCCCTCCACCGGGCCGATGGACTTCATGGAGGAATGGATCAGGATAGTCTCGTTCCCTGTCAGCCCCATCGCGGCAAGGTCGTGCTTGAGGTCAGCCTTTGTATATGCCATGTCATTTCTCCTTTCCGGGCGTTTTTGTTTACTCCCAGTTTACCGCCTTTCGGGCAGCAAAGCAAGCATGCACGCAAAAAGACACATGCCCTGCCGCATCTGCCGGAGACGATCCGGTATCTGTGGGGTATTTGTCCTTTCAGCTTTTTCAGCAAAATCCTGTATACAATATTTCAACCCGCAGTGTTGCCGCAACAGTCAGCGCCGTGCTTTTCTATTGTAATATTTGACAGTTATTCTCTGTTTTCTTTGTGTATTTAGCACAGCAGTCGCTTGATTTCGGCATTTCATCAGCACTTTTCCCGCATTGCAAAGCGGTATATCCGTTTTTTCGTTTCAGGAGCAGCTCTGTGTGTGAGTACAAATTCTTGTATACAAGTGCTCAAATAAAGTTCCGTTCCAGCATTGACATTCGGTTGCCGCAACGGTACAATGATACTAAGATCATATTTACCGGATAAATGGAGAACGACTATGGCTACATTACAGCACACGGATGAGCTCTATCATATTCTCGAGGACGAGATCTGCGCGTTGAAGATCCTACCCGGGGAAGCGCTGAGTGAGAACCAACTGTGCAAGCGGTTCGGTGTTTCGCGCACCCCCATCCGCAGCGTTTTGCAGCGGCTGGAGCAGAACCGCTTTGTGCAGATCATCCCCTGCAAGGGCACCATCGTCACTGCCATCGACATCGGCGTGGTGGATCAGCTCATCTTCCAGCGTGTTGCGGTGGAGGGCATGGTGTTCCGGGATTTTGTGCAGAGCTGCTCGCCCATGGAGATCCTTGCGGTAGAACACCTTTATAATGTGCTGCTGGAGGCCGCTGCGGGGCGCAGCGACCCGCAAAACTTTGATTTCAACCACTTCCTCAGTTGCGACCTTGCCATGCACGAGTACTGGTTCCGCAAGACCAGCAAGGAGTACCTTTGGGAGCAGATGACCCGCCCGCAGGCAGACTATTCCCGCTTTATCCGTCTGGACATCGTAGGCGCGCGCAACGTGTCCAGCGTTGTCAGCGAGCACGCCGAGATGCTGCGTATTCTGCGGGAGAAGGATCTGGACGCCATTGAGCCGCTGATGCGTACCCACCTATACGGCGGCGTGAGCCGCATGGGCAGCAAGGTCTACTCGGACGAATACCGCGTCTACTTCAAGCTGCCAGAGGGCAAATAATAAAAAGGTCGCTGCACAGTCTCCTGTACAACGGCCTTTTTCTGGTTGCGCCAGCAGGAGTCGAACCTACGATGGGGGAGTCAAAGTCCCCTGCCTTACCGCTTGGCGATGGCGCATCATGCAAGATAGTATAACATATTTTCCGCTTTTCCACAAGAGGTGTGCCGCGTTTTTGCCGCTTTTTTCTGTGCGCTGCCTGCTGCATTTGCGGCGGTTCGAGTCGTTTTTTGGCTTTGCGGCAAAGGTTTTGCTTTTTCCATATCCTGCCATGTTTTTACGAAAGGTAAGTTTTGCGGGATGCGTTTTTCAAAAAGCGCAGTCTACACGGGCATAAATTTTATCTTGCAAAGGTGAAATTTATTTTTTTCTTGATTTTTCTTATTATTTTCTCAAAAGACTGTATTTTTTGTTGCGGTTCTGGTACACTGGATGTGATAAAAATAAGTTGAAGAAACTTCTCCTGCGTCCGGGCTGCACCCGGGCGAGGCAGTGTCTCCATCTTTGTGAAGGAAAGCGAGAGATCTCATGAAAAAATTCCTGAAAACGCTGGTGGTCGGGCTTTGCCTGTTCACGCTGCTGTGCTGCGCACTGCCGGCTGCATTTGCTGCCGACAAAACTTCAGGGAGCAAAAAGGAAGAGAACGTGTACGCCATTGGTATGGATGCCCAAGGCGGCATCTGCTCTACCGTGGTCACCTACACGAACCTGTCCGGCAAACTGGAGAGCACGCCTGAGCAGCCTACCATGACGGGCTACACCTTTGACGGCTGGTACACCGAGCCGGTGGGCGGCAGCAAGGTGACCACCTCCACCGTGTTCACCTCCGATGCCACCATCTACGCCCACTGGACCGCCAAGGCCAGTACCACTACCGTACCGCAGCCCACCACCCAGCCCACCGCCACCCAGTGGCAAAAGTATGTAGGGCCTGCCCTTGTGGCCGGTGCCCTGCTTACTACTCTGCTGGTCGCCACCATGTTCTGAACACTGCTGTAAACGCAATGATACCATTGAAGAAAGGGATCTTACCATGACTACTTCTACCATGAAAATGCCCGCCAGCTATTCCGCTATCGAAGCCGAGGAGATGACCTATCTGGACGGCGGCGCCAGCAACGCTTATCAGGCCTTCTTGGACGTTGGTAAGGTGTTCAACTACATCGCCCGCATCTTCTCCGGTGCAAGCTCCATCATCAACAACGTCAACGTCATTTACCAGTCCTTTGTATCGCTGAACAGCCTGCTGGGCAGCTTCGGCAAGTAAAAGGATCACCCCAAAGTTCGGATACGGGAGCCGCGCTTTTTTCGAAAAAGTGCGGCTCCCGTTTTTCGTAGGCGCACCGATTCAGTGCATTACTGCGCAGAACTTCGCACCCCAGAATTATGAAGGAAAATTTTAACAATTCTGTGGTATATTACCTTCTTTTTGGGTGTTTTACATATAAAATAAAAAAATTTGCGATATTTTTTCGGCTTTATCTCTTGATTTTGTTTCCGATTTGTTATATTGTTGTTACAGGGAGTGTGCTAAAATAAGATAGTTTATAAAAGGTCTCTCCAGCCACGCAAATCGCGTGGCGACAAGCGATTTTTCAGGCATTTTCTTTAAGTTTTTTCAGTATTTTCGAAAGAAATTTCGTTATCTTTACATTCGGGAGTTTGTACGCAAATGGCAGATCGTGAACTGCGGCGGATGCACCGCGCTGAACTAATAGAGATCATCTATGCGCTGAAACAGAGCGAGGACCAGCTCAAGGCACAGAATGCTGCGCTCACCGCGCAGCTGCAGGACCGGCAGCTCCGGCTGGAAAGCGCTGGTTCCATCGCGCAGGCCGCGCTGGAGCTGAACAACGTGTTCGCCGCCGCACAGGCCGCCGCCGATGACTATCTGCATTCGGTACAGGCCAGCGTTGCGGACACCAACGCCACCGCTGCCAACACCCTTTCGCAGGCACGCAGCGAGGCTAAACGCATTCTGGAACAGGCACAGGCAGACGCCGACAGTCTGAAAGCGCAGGCGCAGCAGGAATGCGACGCCATGACCGCCGCCGCCGCGCAAAAGCGCACCCAGACCGAGGCCGACTGCAAGGCCATGGTAGAGCGCGCCGAGCAGGAGGTGCAGCAGCGCTGGCAGGCATTTGACCATAAGGCCAACGAGCTGCTGGACCAGTACCGCAGCACAGACGGCCTGCCTTCGGAGGAAACATGAAAAAACGCGATATCCGGTTCGCTTCCATCCCTTCCACCGAGGAAGTGGCCGCAGAACGTGAGCGTCTTGCGTACCAGAGCCGCTACCAGCGGGTGCTGCGCAGTACGATCTATATTCTGGTGGTGGTGGCCGCAGTAGCCGTGCTGCTGGCTACGCTGTTTTTGCCGGTGCTTCAGGTCTCTGGCGACAGCATGAACCCTACGTTGAATGACAAGGACATTATCCTGCTGGTAAAATCCAATCACATTGAAAACGGCGAGCTATGCGGGTTTTACTGGCAGAACAAACTGCTGCTCAAGCGCATCATCGGGCAGCCCGGTGATGTGATCGATATGGACGTGAACGGCGTGGTCTCGGTAAACGGCGTGGCGCTGGACGAACCCTATGTGGACGCGCTGACCGTGGGCGAATGCGACATCCGGTTCCCCTATCAGGTGCCGGAAAACCGCTACTTCGTGCTGGGCGACCACCGCTCCACCTCCATCGACAGCCGCAGCAGCGTGATAGGCTGCGTTGAAAAAAGCCAGATCGTTGGCAGGGTTTTCCTGAGGATATGGCCCTTGTCCAGCTTCTCGTTGATCCATTGACCCCGGGAGGAGGTATTCCGTTATGAACGACATTCTTAAAACGTACATGGAGCGGTTCCGCGAGAACCGGCACACCCTGCGGCGCTACACCGCATTTATGCTGGCACTTGCCATGATCACCACCCTGTTCGTGAACTGGCAGCTGCATGGCGTGGGCATCTCGATGACCGCGCAGTACCAGTGCGGCGAGGAGGAGCACACCCACACGGCGGATTGCTACACCAAAGTGCTGACCTGCGGTTACGAGGAAGGCGAGCTTGAAAATGCGGACGAGGTGGCCGCCGCCGCTGCTGCGACCAGCCAGCCCACCATTGAGGAAGAGCCCGCGCCGCTGTCGCTGGAGCCGCAGATCGAGTTTGTGCCCCACGAGCACACCGACGACTGCTACACCGAGGTGCAGACCCTGACCTGCATGGAAGAAGAGCACGTCCACGATGACGACTGCTTCGACCCCGAGGACGGCAGCCTGATCTGCGACAAATTTGAGCATACCCACGACGAAAGCTGCTATACCACCGAGTATGAGCTGACCTGCGGTTTGGAAGAGGGCGAGCTTGTGGAGCAGGTGGTGGAACCCACCCAGAGCGCCGAGTTGGCGGCTATGGCTGTGGCCGAGCCCGTGGCGCTGGAGCCGATGGTGAACACCGTGGAGCCCATCTACCACCACCATACCGATGCCTGCTACGAGGAAGTGCTCACCTGCCCCCTGCCGGAGCACCACCACACCGTTGCCTGCCTGAGCGACACCTCCGCCGACCTTGAGACCCCTGAGGAGTGGCAGGCCGCCAACGCCGAGGCCGTGATGACCGGCAACTGGGCCGAGGATCTGGTCAGCGTGGCAAAGACCCAGCTGGGCTACGAGCAGAGCGAGAAAAACTTTGAGATCGACCCCGCGGACGGCGTGACCCTGCGCTACTACTCCCGCTACGGTCAGTCCTACGGCAACCCCTACGGCGAGTGGGACGTGATGTTCCTCTCTTACTGCCTGAAGTACGCCGGTATCCCCCAGAGCGCTATCCCGCAGGAGGCCAGTGTGCTTGCCCTGCGCAGCTCCATGAGCGACATGGACTGGCTGCTGGACGGCGAGGACGGCAGCGCCGCCGATGTGGGCGACATCGTTATTTATAATAAGTACGTCACCCGCACCGTGGCTGTGGACAGCAGCGCCGACGGTGCAGCGGACGGTCTGGACGACCTGTTCAGCATGGACGCTGAGGGCGAGAACGGCGCAGAGCTTGAAACTTCCGGCGCTTCTGCGTTGGATACCGCCCCTGCCGCCGAGGACATGACCACCCTCGATACCCCTGATACCCCCGATATCCCCGACACCGCTGCGTCCAGCGTGGGTTCCCCCGCTGTCGAGCCGCAGACCACTACCGTGACTGACGCTCAGCCCGTAGAGACCGTGGGCATCGTGAGCGCAGTGGACGATGACACGCTGACCGTCATCTCCGGCGATGTGGACGGCAAGGTGGCCGAGGTTACCCTTTCCAACGCCGAGGTACTGGGCGTGGTGAGTGTTGCCGCCGCCCAGTACGCAGATGAGATGCTCTCCTCTGCCGTTGACGGCGCACTGCGGGCACCTATGATGCTTGCGGCGGCGGGTCTTACTACCCCGCTGGACGATAACTGGATCACAGACATCACAGTTAAGATTGACGGCACGCAGTATAAGGTAAAGGATAACAGCCAATTCCAGGATCTTGACCTGACTGTCAAGGATGGCGGCTCTGTTGGCCTTACCTACAACTTTACCATCCCCGATAACCTGCCTGAAGGTACCACGACGCTGACCTACAAGCTGCCCGATGGATTTAAGCTGTCTGAGGATGGCACTGCTGATCTTGAGGATAAAGATGGTAATATAATCGGTACGCTTTCCATTACCAAAAATGGTGATGTTGCTCTTGACTTTAATAGCGACCTTCACGGTCATCAAACCAGCGGACATTTCTTTGTGGAATGTAAGGTAGACAGCGACAAGGTTCAGACCAACGAGGGGATCAAGTTCCCCGGCGGCGGTACAACGATCAAGATCGAGAAAAAAACAAATCTCGAACTTAGTAAGGAGGGCACAATCACCGGACGGACAGAGGATGGCAAGTATAAGCTACATTATGTCGTACAGGCGATTTCTAAGTACGGCAGCGGCAAGGCCATTGACCTGAGCGACTATATGAAGCTAACGGAAAACAGCAGCTTTGCCAATACTGCCACTTATGAGAAGATTACGATCACTAAAAAAGGCCGCAAAACCGATACAGTTCTTAAAGAGCTTAAAGAAAATGTTGATTTCAAGGTGACCAAAGTTACCAGCAGCGGCCTGACAGACAAGGGCATTGCTGATGGTAACCCCGGCATCAAGATCACCGACATGAAGGGCAACGGTCTGCCCGCACTGGAAGAAAACCAGCGCTATGTTCTTGAGTACGATGTGGTCGTGGATCATATCGGCCCGGACGGCGCCGACTTGTACAACTGTGCGCTTGCAAACGATGAAAAGTCCGGCTACAGGATCTATTTCCAAGACGAGCTGAACAAGAGCGGCAGCTACGATCCTGAAAAGAATGAGATCACATGGACTGTCACCATTACCCCCAACGGTGTATCCATGAACGGCTATGTGCTCAAGGATACCCTGCCGAGCGGTTGCACGATGACCGGTTATTTCAAGGTCGATGGCCAGTACGAAACCAACGATTTCCCTGACAAGGGGAAAGGCTCCTTCTCCTACACCTTCTCGGGTGAGCAGTACAAAAAACCGGCTCACAGCTACACCGTTACCTATAAGACCACTGCTCCTGCGAACTTCCAAATCGGCGATAAGGTCAAAAATAACGCTTATTTGGAACTGAACGGCAACAAAAAGTGGGAAGCTTCTGGCGATGCTGCTTACAACGACCGTGGTCAGACCACCGAAAAGAAGGCAACGGCAGACACCAAACTTACAGAGGATAAGGCAAACAACAAGGTTTTCACCCTGCCTTGGAGCTTGAAGGTCATTCCTCCCATCGTTTGGGGTGAAAAAGACGGCGTGAAGGATAACCGCCTTGAGATCAAAGACTGCATCAATGATCCTTGGGTTTCCTCTGGCAAGAATGAAAACAACGATCACTACGCTATCCTGAAAGACTTGCAGGCTGAGATCATAAAGAACCTCGTTGTCACGCTTAAAGATGGCACCAAAATCTATTATGACCAACTCACAAGCAAGGGTCTGCGGCTTGAGGTACGGTACTATACCGGCAGAAATGTTGATACAAGTACCAAAGTCTATACGCTAAAAACCGTAGATACCACCACCAAAATTGTACCGGCTAATCTCGAACAGTCGAAGATCAAGTCCTTCAAGCTGGTGTTCCATAAGGATGGTTTTGACAACAGCAATCCTGTGGAATCCGTTGAGATCACAATATATACCACGCTGGGCGATTCCACCGGGCTGGGCGAAGGACAGACCATTTACTTCAAGAACGAGTCCAGTGGCAGTTCCGGTCAGTACGAGTACACCATCCCGGGTACACCTTCCCCCATGCAGCTGATCAAGATGTCTGCCGACAAGCCGCCTGAGAGTGCAACGTCTGAAGGTTATTACAAGACTGAAAATGTCAAGGTAACCTCCGGCAACGGTGAGGATGGCAAGACCTACATCTACTACCAGCTCAAGCTGGTCACCAACCAAGCTAGTCTGAATCTTCCGGCCACCATCACCGATCAGCTGCCAGATCATGTAAAATATGTTGCTGGCTCTGCTAAGTTGGTTGCCCAATATTATGGTAACCAATGGAATAATTATTACTATGAGTTTGTATCCTACACTGCTACGGGTGGTAGCCATAAAGGATGGAATAATGATGTCAGCCTGAGCGATGACCGTTTCTTTGCTAACAAGTATGATTCCACAAAAAACACCTTGACCTTCAATTTGCTGGACGAACTAAACTACGTTGCGGATAAATATACTTCTTTTTACATCCGCTTCGCAGTCGAGGTGGATGATACCATCTGGGATTCGAACCTTGAAAGTGAAACCAAAACTTTCACAAACTCCGCTGAGTGGACGGGTGTAGGCAAGTCTGAGACTAAAACCGATGTGGAGCACCATTCCACTCTCGCAACAAAATCCGGCCATTATAACCAGAATTCCAATACGGTCGATTATTCTGTTGTCATCAACCCGGACAGAAAAATGATCGGTCATGCAGAAAAGATTACCCTGACCGATACACTGGTTGTGAAGGACGGCAAGAAAAACACCGCAGCACTGGTTCAGTCCTCGGTCAAACTCTATTCCTACGATGCACAAACCAAAACAAAGGGTGCTCTGATTCCCAACGGTGCCTACGATGTGGACTACAAGGAGACCACCAATGCTGGCGGCGACCAGAATTGGTATATTCTCACCGTAAAAGTACCAAACGGGCATTCGTATCTGCTGGAATACAAGTACAAAAACACCAGCAATACCGAATATGAGATGAAGAACACTGCACAGCTTGAGACCTATGTAGTCAAAGAGGTAGATACAAAGGTTGAAAAGCAAACTATGGGCGGCAGCGCAAATACAGTTGGCTTGACCATCCATAAGGTCGATAGTCAAAACATCTCCACCTCGTTGTATGGCGCAGAGTTCAAGCTTGAAATGTTCAATGCTAAAACCGGTGAGTACGAAACACTGCACGAGGTCATTGTCGCAAATAGAAACGATGGCAGTTCCTTCTATCTTTCCTTCTCGGACAGTGGCAGCACCTCCACCGGTGACGGTACTGTTCTGCGTCCCTTCAACACCCTTTACCGCCTGACCGAGACCAAAGCGCCCGAAGGCTATACAGTAGACTCCACCCCGCACTACTTTATCTGGACTACCGATCTGGCAAGTAAGGATACTGCCTATAACACAGCAGTGGGCACCTACGCTGCCAAGACCGATGTCGAGAAGAGCAACATCAACTTCTATTATAAGGGTGAAAGCATTACCCTTACGGTGAAGAACGCAAGCAACCGCCTTGTTATCCAGAAGCTTTGGGAAGATAAGTACGGCAACGCCATTGACGGAGCCGATGCAAAGCTGCCGCCAAACATCACCGTGGAGCTCTACAAGCGCCCCGGCACTACTGGCGAAGGTGAGCATGTAACCACTCTGACGCTTACTAAGGAAAACGGTTGGAAAGAAACCTATGCTGTACCTGTTGGTGACTCCAACTATTACTTCTATGTAAAGGAGACCAGCACCGGTCAGACCTACGACGTGAGCTACTCCAATAATAACGTAAAAGGCACCGGTACCATTGTTGTGACCAACAAGGAAAAAGACAACACTGGCTACGAACTCCCCTCTACCGGCGGCACCGGTACACTCCCGTATACAGCCGTGGGCGGCACAATGATGCTGTCTGCGCTGGCATATAGTTTTATCCACCGCAAGCGCAGACACGAAGGGAGGGCAGATGACTAAACTGCACTTCCCTGCTGGCGTGCCGGGGCTGAGCCCCCGCCCGCCCAGCGCAAAGTTTACGCATTAGTCCGAACACAAACCACACCCCTCTCCGCCCCCTGTGCAAAATGCAGGGGGCGGCAAGGGGCAGAGAAAAGAAAGGAGCTTTTTTCCATGAAAAAAGCAATGAAAAAACTCATGGCTGCGCTGCTGGCAGTTGCTATGGTTTGCGCCATGGCCATCCCGGCGTTTGCGGCAGTAGACATCTCAAGCCACACTTTTGAAGCTTATCAGATTTTCGCCGGTGATCTTAATGAGGGCACCCTGTCAAACGTTAAATGGGGTTCCAATGTAACAGACCCTGACTTCTTGAATGCTCTGAAAACCGCCAACACCGCTTATAGCGCTTGCACTGATGCAAAAGGTGTTGCTGAGGCACTCTCCAGTACTCCTAGTTTAGCGGCCGATTTTGCAAAATTCGCTGCCGAACACGTTACTGGTACAGCTGTGGCAAATGGCACTGGTTCTGTAACCCTGCCGAGCGCTGGTTATTACCTGATTGTCGATACCACCAACGTTACCGATAAGCACGATGCAAAGAATCTGAGCTTGCTGAAAGTAAGCAGTGCAACCACAGTAACTCCTCAGGTCAAGACTGATATTCCTACCCTTGAGAAGAAGGTCAAGGACATCAATGATACCACCGGCGTTGAATCTGACTGGCAGGATTCTGCTGACTACGATATCGGCGATATTATTCCTTATAAGTTGACCGCTACTCTGGGCAAGCTGGACAACTACGATAAATACTATGTAAAGTTTGTCGATACCATGACAAATCTGACTTATGTCACTGATAGTGCTTCTGTCAAAATCGACACTACTACTTTGACCCCTACCCAGTATAAACTCACTTGGGATGCACCCTCCAAAACTCTGGAGATCGAGATTACTGATGTAAAGGTTCTTGGTGCTGTCAACAGTTCTGTAATCACTGTTAAGTACAAAGCTACTCTGGATGATACTGCTGTCCTTGGTTCTACCGGCAACCCGAACGAAGCTCGTCTGATATTCTCCAACAACCCGAATGGCGAGGGTTACGGCAAAACTGCCCCGGACAAAAACATTGTTTTTACCTATAAAGTAGACGCTAATAAGGTCGATCCTGATCTCAATAAACTGCCCGGTGCTGCTTTTGAGTTGTTTAAACATGTCAAAGATTCCAGCGGTAAACTTACTTGGGAATCCAAGGGTGTTGTGAATGCTACCAAAAATTCCGATGGCACCTATACCATCGATAACGCTACAGCTGTAACGGAATTCGCGTGGAACGGTATTGATGATGGCGATTACAAACTGGTTGAGGTTGTAACTCCTGCTGGTTATAACACTATGGCAGAGTTGCTTTTCACCGTCACTGCTACACATAGCGAAACTGCTGATGCCCCCGTTCTGATTACCTTGTCTGGTGATACCTTCTCTGGTGATGTTAACACTGGTGTTTTGACTTCTCAGATTATCAACAACCGTGGCACTACCCTGCCCGGCACCGGCGGCATCGGCACCACCATCTTCTACGTTGTCGGCGGCGGCCTGATGGTTGCAGCAGCTATCCTGCTCATCACCAAAAAGCGCATGGAGAACCGCTAAGCTCTCCTTTTCCCCTGCACAGAGCGGGGCCGCAAGGCCCCCTGCTCTGATCCTGAAACTATAACGTTAGGGAGTAGCCCATGAAAAAGAACAAAAGCACCATTATATTGATCCTCGTCTTTTTCGTGGGTCTATCCGTGATGTTATACCCCACCATCAGCGATTACGTCAACCAGCGCAACCAGTCCCGCGCGGTGGCAAGCTACGCGCAGGACGTGGACAACATGACCGATGCGGATTACAGCGCCTACTTTGACGCCGCCGATGCCTTTAATGCACAGGTGGCCGCCAACGAAAACGCCCTCTACCGCCCGGATCAGCTTACCGGCTACAACGAAACGCTGGATATTACCGGCACGGGCATTATGGGTTACATCACCATCTCCAAAATCGGCGTGGAGCTGCCCATCTACCACGGCACCGACGACAGCGTGCTGCAGATCGCCGCAGGCCACTTAGAGGGCACCAGCCTGCCGGTGGGCGGCGCGTCCACCCACGCGGTCATCTCGGCACACCGCGGCCTGCCCAGCGCAAAGCTGTTTACCAACCTTGACCAGCTGGAAGTGGGCGATACCTTTACCATCACCGTGCTGGACCGGGTGCTCACCTACGAGGTGGACAAAATTTCCATCGTGCTGCCCACCGAGACCGACGAGCTGAAGATTGCCGAAGGCAAGGACTACGTCACCCTGATGACCTGCACCCCCTACGGCATCAACACCCACCGCCTGCTGGTGCGCGGCCGCCGCGTGGAGACCCCGGATCAGTACAAGCACCTCCGCGTTACCGCCGAAGCGCTTAAAATTGAACCCATTATTGTTGCGCCCATTATGGCGCTGCCCATGCTGCTGATTTTGCTGATCGGTATGCTGCTTTCTACACGCAAACCCAAGAAAACGAGAGGAGAAAAACATGAAAAGCATTGATTTGCGTCATCGTCTGGCGGCTGTGCTGCTGGCTGTGTGCCTTGTGGTATGCTGCGCCCTGCCGGCCTTTGCCACCAGTGCCAACATTGTGCTGGGGCGTCTGGGCTCGCTCCACGTCCGTCTGTACGACACCCACAACGATGTGCCCCTGCGCGGCGGCGAGCTGACCCTGTATCAGGTGGCCACCGTCAAGCGCACTAACGGCAACCTGTACTTTGACTATACCGGCGATTTTACGGGCTGCGGTGTGGTGCTGGGCGACCTTTCCGACAGCACGCTGGCTGACCAGCTGGTAAAATATCTGCCCGCAGTGCCCGCCATTGCCGCCCAGCAGGACGTGAACGAAGAGGGTTACGCCGACATTACCAAGCTGCCGCAGGGGCTGTACTTGGTCGTGCAGACCGAGGCATCCCACGGCTACGAGGCCATCAAGCCCTTCCTTGTGTCCATCCCCATGCCCGATGGCGACAACTGGATCTACGATGTGGACGCCACCCCCAAGGTAGGTGCCACCATCCCGGAAACGCCGGACATCCCCGACACCCCGGATGTGCCAGACACGCCGCCGGATACGCCCGACACACCGGACACCCCCGATCTCCCGGAGCAGCCGGACACCCCGGATAATCCGGTAAGCCCGGACAGCCCCGATAGCCCGGTAAGTCCCGGCAACCCGGACAATCCCGTAAGTCCCGAGAACCCGGATAACCCGGTCTCCCCTTCCAACCCGGATAAGCCCGTTCTGCCTCAGACCGGTCAGCTGAACTGGCCCGTGCCGGTGCTGGCTTGCAGCGGTGTGCTGCTGTTTGCCGCTGGCTGGGTGCTGAACCGTCAGGGCAAAAAGGAAAACTGACCCCGTCTCCTTTCTTTTCGGCATAGTTTGGCGTGGCGTTGCCGAATTTGCTCCCCCGCAAGGGGGAGCATTTTTTATGCCCTTTCCCCTGCCGGGCACAGTACGATTTTGAATGCGCTCCGCGTTGCTCTGCGCATAATCAGCGGAAAATATATTTTTTAATTTGCAATTCTGGAAAATCTGCGGATTTTCCAGAATTGCCTTTTCACGGGTGGGGTTT
>OLPV01001047.1_pt1 | contig 21589 bp, 18 predicted proteins | sample 1671961 | NCBI WGS metagenome assembly OLPV01 (sample SAMEA3136630, study PRJEB25190) | human gut metagenome | biome: human gut; feature: human-associated habitat; material: faeces | place: Austria | collected 2013
GCCTCGCCCGCGGCCGTGGCCTCGGCCAAGCGCTCGGCCTCCTGGTCCTTGAGCGCTGCCATGAGCGAGCGAATACGGATACGCGCGGCGCCCAGGTTGGACACCTCGTCGATCTTGAGCACGGTGTAGATCTTGCCGCTGGCCTCCAGAATCTCCTGCACCTGGTCGGTGGTCAGAGCGTCCAGGCCGCAGCCGAAAGAGTTGAGCTGGATCAGGTCCAGGTCGTTGCGCATCGTCACAAAACGGGCGACGGCGTACAGGCGGCTGTGGTACATCCACTGGTCAACGACGCGGATCGGACGCTCGGGCTTCACGAGATGCGCAAGCGAATCCTCGGTAAAGACTGCAAAGCCAAAGCTCGAGATAAGCTCGGGCAGGGCGTGGTTGATCTCGGGGTCGTTATGGTAGGGGCGGCCGGCGAGCACAATGCCGTGGCCGCCGTGGTCCTCGACCCACTTAAGGGCCTCCTCGCCCATGGTCTGGATATCCTCGTGGAAGCGCGCATCGGCCTCAAAAGCAGCGTTGACGGCGGCATCGACCTCGGAGCGCGTGATCTTAGGACCGCGCACGCGACCGCGACCGGCCTCAGCATCGGCCACGCGGTCGACGGCGAGCACCTGGTACAGACGGCGCTTGAGCTCGGTCTTGTCGTGATAGGGCACAAACGGGTACAGGAACTCGATGTTCTGCTCGCGGATCTCGTCGATGTTGAGTGCCAACGCCGTGGGGTAGCTCATGACGATGGGGCAGTTGTAACAGTTGCCGGCGGTCGGATCCTCCTTGCGCTCCCAGCGCACGCACGGCATCCAAATGAAGTCGACATCGCGGTCGATGAGGTTCATCACGTGGCCGTGGCTCATCTTGGCCGGATAGCACACGCTCTCGGACGGCATGGACTCGATGCCCGCCTGGTAAGTCTTTTTGCTCGACTGGTCGGACAGCTGCACGCTAAAGCCCAGGCGCGTAAAGAACGCATGCCAGAAGGGGTAGTTCTCGTACATGTTGAGCGCACGGGGGATGCCGACGGTGCCGCGCGGGGCCTCGTCGGGGCTCAGCACCTCGCGGTTAAAGAGCAGCTCGTTTTTCTTTTTGAAGAGGTTGGGGGCCTCGGTTTTCTGCTTTTTGTGGCCAGCACCCTTCTCGCAGCGGTTACCGGTAATGAAGCGCCTGCCGCCGCCAAAATCGTTGACGGTGAGCTGGCAGTTGTTGGAGCAACGGCCGCAGCGGACATGCTTTTGCGTCACGGTAAGGTGCGCGATGTCCTCAGCCGAAAGGATGGTCGAGGTGCCGTCAGCGCCGGCGCGATCGCGGGCGAGCAGGGCAGCACCATAGGCACCCATGCAGCCGGCGATGTCGGGACGCACGGCGTGGACGCCGGTGAGCTGCTCAAACGCGCGCAGCGTGGCATCGGACATAAAGGTGCCGCCTTGGACGATCACCTGGCTGCCGATCTCCTTGGGGTCGCGCAGCTTAATGACCTTGAACAGGGCATTCTTGATGACGGAATAGGACAGGCCGGCCGCGATGTCGCCCACCGTGGCGCCTTCCTTTTGCGCCTGCTTGACGCGCGAGTTCATAAAGACCGTGCAGCGACTGCCCAGGTTGACGGGGGCCTTGGCATGGATGGCGGCATCGGCGAACGCGCGCACGTCCATGTTCATAGACACGGCGAAGCTCTCGATAAAGCTACCGCAACCCGACGAGCAGGCCTCGTTGAGCATGATGTGCTCGATAACGCCGTCCTTGACGCGCAGGCACTTCATGTCCTGGCCGCCGATGTCCAGAATGAACTCAACGCCGGGCAGGAACGCCTTGGCGCCGCGCAGGTGAGCGACGGTCTCGATTTCGCCCGAGTCTGCCTTGAGGGCCTCGATGAGCAGCGCCTCGCCGTAGCCCGTGGTGGTCACGTGGCCGATGGTGCAGCCGGCGGGAATGTGGTTGTAGAAATCGGCCATGATGACCTTGGCCGTGCCCAGGATGTCGCCGTTGTTGTTGCCGTACCAGGTGTGCAGCAGCTGACCGTCCTCGCCCACGAGCGCGGCCTTCATGGTGGTGGAGCCGGCGTCGATGCCAATGAACACGCGGCCGGTGTAGCCGTCGAGCTTGCCCTTGGGAACGACTTCCTGGTCGTGGCGGGTCTTGAACTCGGCGAAGTCCTCGTCGGTGGCAAAGAGCGGATCCAGACGCTCGACCTCGGCACCCTGTGTGTCACCCAGCTCATCGATGGCCTCGATGAGCTGCGGGAACGTGCTGAGCTTGTTGGACTCGTGCGCCATGGCGGCACCGCTCGCCACAAACAGGTGAGCGTTTTGGGGCACGATACGGTGCTCCTCGTCCAGGTTGAGCGTGAGGTAGAAGCGGTGGCGCAGCTCGGAGAGATACTGCAGCGGGCCGCCCAGGAAGGCGACGTTGCCGCGGATGGGACGGCCGCACGCCAGGCCCGAGATGGTCTGGGTCACGACAGCCTGGAAGATGGAGGCGGCCACGTCCTCGGGGCGGGCACCCTCGTTGAGCAGCGGCTGGACGTCGGTCTTGGCAAAAACGCCGCAGCGGCTGGCGATGGGATAGATGGTGGTGGCGTTGGCCGCGAGCTCGTTGAGGCCGCTGGCGTCGGTGTGCAGCAGAGTGGCCATCTGGTCGATGAACGCGCCCGTGCCGCCGGCGCAGGTGCCGTTCATGCGCTGCTCGATGCCGTTGTCGAAATAGATGATCTTGGCGTCCTCGCCGCCCAGCTCGATGGCAACGTCGGTGGCCGGGATAAGAGTCTCGACAGCGCGCTTGCTGGCGATGACCTCCTGGACAAACTCCAGGTCGAGCCACTGGGACAGCAGCAGGCCGCCCGAGCCGGTAATGGCGCAGGTCATCTGGGCAGCCGGCAGCACGGTCGCAGCGCCCTCGAACAGGTCGCGGGCGCAGGCGCGGACGTCGGTGTGGTGGCGCTGGTACTTGGCGTAGACGATCTGGTTGTCGTCGTTGAGCACGGCGAGCTTAACGGTGGTGGAGCCCACGTCGATGCCCAGATGCAGGCTGCCGCGAGCGTTCTCGGGGTTGAAGATCGCGCCTTCGGGGGCCTGGCCGGCGGCTACGGGCTCAGCGGCGGTGGCGGGCTCGCTAGCGACGGACGTCTCCCCTGCCGCGTTCTTGGCATCGGCAACTGCCTCGGCAACTTTCTCGGCAGCTGCGGTCGCGGCCTTCTGCGCGGCATCCACCACGGCGGGTGCAGCCTCACGCGCGGCAGCGACCATACGGTCCTTAATGCCCTCGACGAGTTTGCTCATTGTCTCTCCTCTTAGTTGTTGGACTCGACGGCTGCGGCGGTGTCGGCCGCGTCCTCGAGCTGCAGGTTCAATAGCTTCATGCCGTATTCCGGTACGTTGATATCGATGGGTTGGCCATACAGGTCACCAGGGCGCACAAAAGCGAGCACCGTCATAATGCGCGCCATGGCCTCGGGCGATTCGGTGAGCCCACGCTCAAACCAGCGCTGAATCATGCCGACCTCGGCACTCACGACGTAGGTGACGTAGTAGTCAAAGAACGTGCCCAGCGCCAGGCCCAAAATGCCCGTCTGCGCACGCGGCACCACAGCCTCACGCGCGGTATCGATAATCCTTTTAATGAAGGCCTGGTCGCCGCCCGGACCCAGCAGCGCACCGATTAAGTCGCGGTTGGCCGCAAGATAACGCAGCAGCTCAACCGAACCGGGTGCCGGCTCGAGCTCATCGATGTTGTGATAGAGATCAGGCAGCTGAGCTGCGGTGATGAGCTCAATGCGCTCACGGATCTCGGCCAGCAAGCCGTCCTCGATTTGATTGATAAAGTCGGGGATATCGCGGTAGTGCGAATAGAACGTGCGGCGCGTAAGGCCGGCACGCTCGGTGAGCGACGCGACGTTAATGCGCGAAAGGTCGCCGCTTTCGGCAAGCTCGCTGGCAAGCGCCTGGCGAAGGGCACGCTGCGAGCGAAGGGACCGGCGATCGCATTTCTCGAGCTGGGACAAGCGTCCTCCTTGTTACTCAGCCTGTGCGCTATTGCACAGTGCGAGTATTATTGCACACCGTGTGCATCAACACGTAAAGGCAATATTTTGGATGTGACGAAGGGGCTGTCCCTTTGTCACATTATTCGATGACGGTGCGAGAGTTTTGCTTATGCATGGTGGCAAGCATGTGTTTGGGGACGGCGTGGACCATGCAGCTGCCGATAGTCGCGCTCGCGGCAGCCTTGGCCGCGTCACTGCCATTCTTGGTGGCATAGCTGTGACGGAAGCGCTTGAGCATGGCGATGTCATTACCGCCGTCGCCGTAAACCGCGACCTCGTCCTCGGCAATACCGTAGTAACCCGCCAGCCAGGCCACACTCTCGCCCTTGTTGCACGCCACGTCCGTGATCTCGAACATCACCGGATCGAACGGTGCGTTGACCACGCGATCCGATCGCTCGGCCAAATACGCCTTAAGGTCGCGCTCCAGCTCGGGCGAGGTCACGCGGCAGTTGATCTTGCACACATCGTGGCGCAGGATGTCACCGATCGACTGGTCGAAATACTGTTCCTCGTGATACCCGCCACGTGCACGCATGCCACGCATCACGATGCGCTTGATAGGGCTGTCCTTCTTAAAACCCGCCTGGTGCATCTCGAACGAACCGCTCGAGAACATGCCGTCGGGCGTGGAGCAGTCGAAGCAAATGTCCGGGAACGCCTTGAGCAGCTCCTCGGTAACCTGCGGGTCGATGGTCCAGGTCTTGAGCACCTCGCCATGACTGTCGCGCACGATGGAGCCGTTAGAGCAGCAGGCATCGAGTGCCAGACCTGTAAAGCCATGCTCGCCGATCGGCAACGTCGAGCGCCCGGTCGCGGGAACCACATGCAGGCCAGCCTCGGTCAGCTCGCGAATGGCACGGCGGATGGTCCCATCTGCCTCGTGCAGGGCGTTCAGCAGCGTTCCGTCTAAGTCACTCGCAAACATCTTGATCATGGGCATGCCTCTCCTTCGTCTGCACGATATTGTAGACGAGAACGGGCGCACCCCAAGAGAGGCACGCCCGTCAGGCGAAAGATTGTCCTACACCGCGGCGGGGCCGTGTTCGCCGGTGCGGATACGGATAACCTCTTCGACCGGCTCGACCCAAATCTTGCCGTCTCCAACGGCACCGGTGCGTGCAGCGTTGCAGATAATCTCGACAATTCCGTCGACATGCTCATCGGCGCAAATGAGCGTGAACTGCACCTTAGGGATCGTGTTGACAAGCAACTCGTTGCCGCGCACGTATTCCTTCCAGCCATGCTGCGCGCCACAGCCCTGCACCTGGTTGATAGTCATGCCACGAACATCGGCAGCAAACAGCGCGTCTTTAAGAACCTCAAGCTTCTCGGCACGAACGATCGCCGTAATCTTCTTCATAGTGAATTCCTCTCTTTAATAAAGAAATAAACCGCTCATTCACATGGCAAGGGTTTTCCAGGTGCCCGAGATTGCCCCGAAAGAGGAGCGCCGCGTACTTCGGTACGCAAGCGACGGTTTGAGGGGCAAGGTCGGGTGCCTGGGAAAGCCGTGCCGCTAGTCGAGTCCGGAGAAGGAGGGGTACGCGCTCTCGCCGTGCTGACTCACGTCCAGACCCAGCGCCTCGTCGGCCTCGTCCACGCGCAGGCTGCCGTGGAACAGCGCCTTGACCACCGTGGCGATCACCAAGTCGAGCACCAGCACAATAGCAACCGTCACCACAATGCCCAAGATCTGCGAGACGAGCAGCGATACGTCGCCCGTGTAGAACAGGCCGCCCTTATCGGTCCACGAAAGCTCCGGCACACAGAACAGACCCGTGAGCACGCCGCCCAAGATGCCGCCAATGCCGTGGCAACCGAACGCGTCGAGCGCATCGTCGTAGCCAAACTTGGTCTTGAGATGACTGATAGCCAGGTAGCAGACGGGTGAAACAATCAGGCCCATGACCAGCGCTGCCCACGGTTCGACAAAGCCCGCGCCCGGCGTGACCACCACGAGACCCGCAACCAGACCGGTGCCGGCCCCACCAGCGTGGGGCGACCGGTGTGCACGCGCTCGACGGCAAGCCACGAGACCATGCCCGCCGCGCTGGCCGTCACGGTGTTGAGGATGGCAAGTGCCGCCACGGCGTCGGCCTTAAACTCGCTGCCGCCGTTAAAGCCAAACCAGCCAAACCAAAGCAGCCCGGCGCCCAGCGCCACAAACGGCACGTTATGCGGACGATAGCTCACCATGCCAAAGCCGCGACGACGGCCGAGCATTAAGCAGAGAATCAGACCCGTCAGACCGGACGAAATGTGTACCACGTCGCCGCCGGCAAAGTCGAGCGCGCCGATGATGTCGCCGATAAAGGAGCCCTCGCCGCCCCAAACCATGTGGGCAAGCGGCGCATAGACCACGAGCAGCCAAATGCCCAGGAAGGCCGTCATGGCGCCAAACTTAACGCGGCCTGCCAGACTGCCCGTAACGATAGCGGCGGTGATCATGGCAAACGCCATCTGGAAGGCGATGTTGATGATCTGAGGGTAGACGACACCGTCCGCGGCATTACCCTCGGCCGTCTGCAGCACCTGGTTGAGCACCGGCAGGCACAGCAGCTGGTCAAGGCCTCCAATAAATGGGCTGGAACCGTCGCCGCCGTAGGCCAGCGACCAGCCGGCAACAATCCACAGCACACCGACCAGGCCAATGGCGCCAAAGCACATGAGCATGGTGTTGATGACATTTTTGCGCCTGGACAGGCCGCCATAGAAAAACGCCAGACCCGGTGTCATTAAAAACACGAGCATGGTGCAGATAAGCATAAACGTTGTCGATCCCGTATCGTACATTCGTCCCCCTTGGTCGCATGAACGTTGTCGGCGCCCATAATGCGACCGAGGGACAACTGGTGTAGACCAGATACGGCGTTGTTAAACGCCGCGTTGTCGAATGGAAACGGTGCCGCAATCTTGGAAACGGCGCGGCAACGGGCGCGAAACGAACGGGAAATACGCGAGCAAGGGAGCCGTGAGCGCGTCCGTCCTGACTAGCGCCGAAACAGCTCGTGGGCGCGGTCACGGAGATTAGTTGCTCGAATGACACCTTCGTAGCGATTGATGCGCAGACGCGGGAAGGCATTGAAAAAGCGCAGGTCGCGACGACTGAGTGACACGCTCGGTACCGGACGGCTCATGCGCTTACCGGCAAGGCGACGGCTGAGCGACGGACGCGGCATGCTCGGCGCGGCATCGGCCACGCGACGGGCAGCGAGCGCCAGACCGCGAGCACCATCCGAGATAAATGTCGGCATCGAAGCCTTCTCACGAAGGGCATCGAGCGTCGCGTCGCCCAGCTCGGCCAGCCACGCGTTAACGGCACGGCTGCGGATATGCGTCTGTGCCACCGAGTCGATTGCCGAATCGGGAATACGTTCGAGCATGGAGTCGGACGCATCGGCAAGCGACTCGTTGATGCGGTCGGCAAGGTCGGCGCGCACACGCTCCAGCTGATCGGACAGACGCCGCCAGCTCGCCAACGAGCACGCCGCGTCGACCATCATCGCGACCGCGACGATAAAGGCGGACAGCCGCACAATCAGCACCGGCAGATGGCCAAGCAGCCCCAGCAATGCCGGCTCCACTAAACGGCAAATGCACAGCGCACCCAGGCCAAACGCGCAGGCCCAGTACAGACAGATGCGTCCATGCAAATTAAACGGCAGGTGCGAGTAATCCCAAAAGCGCGCGCCTGTTGTTTTTTCCAATAGAAGGCCCACACTGTACTCGATTACGCTGCACACAAGCGCCGCGGCGACAAACTGGCTCGGGGCATCCGGAATCCCGCGCAACAGCAGCCAGCAGGCAATGCCGCCCGCGCCATAGATGGGGCAGCACGGCCCCAGCAAAAAGCCACTGTTGGCAAATCGTCCGTGATTGAGCATGGCACATACTGTCGACTCCCATGCCCAACCGCAAAACCCGTAAAAGGCAAACGAGAGCACCAGTGCCGAGAGTGGGCAGGCGGCAAGCGTCGCGCCGCCAAACGCCATATCAATCGCGGTCCCCACCGTCTACCCTCTCCTCTTTTCGCTCGAATCTTTGCTCGAGCCGTCACTCGAGTCCTCGTTCGAATCGTTCGCGCCGCCTTTGCGCCGCAGACGACCGGAGACTGTCTCGCGCAGAGCGCACCATTTATCCGCCAGGCATACAATCCAAGCCTCACGACACGTCGGCGGCACTGGCACCAGCGGAAACATATGCCGCACGATGATATTCCGTTCGCGCGACGTCAGCTCAAAATCTTCCTCGGCACGTTCCAGGGCAAAAAACGGGTGGCGAAAGCCATGCAGCCGATGGCTTGGGTCGGGATCGTGCCAGTCATAGAGAAAGTAATCGTGCAGCAGGGCTCCGCGCAGCAACGAGGCGCGATCGACCGAGACACCGACGCGGCCCAGGTGCTCGGCAAAGGACAAACTTGCCCGCGCCACCGAGGTCACATGCGCATACACCGTCACGTCGCCATGCTGGATAAACTCGTGCGTCAGGTCCAAGCGGCCCGCCTGGGCCAGCTGGCGGGCGGCATAGTCGACCTCGTGCGCGATTTTCTCGGCACGAACGGTATCGGACATGCTGCCTCCTTCCAGCGACTCACGGCGACAAGCCACGGCCTGTGCACAATCGATAAAAACATCATGGAACATATCAGTATGGCATCGGACAAAACGTTTTGCCCCACCAGTTGGCGAATTACCGCGCCGCCGTCACATATCAAACGCCAAAATGTGCGAGACTGTCTTGTGCAATTGTGCCGGCCGAGGGAGTGCCGGCGCACGATTCGCATGGAGTAACCCACAACGATGCTGCTTACGCAAACGACAACGCCCGAGGACGTCAAGGCTCTCGACCGCGCCGAGCTTCCGCTGCTCTGCGGCGAGATCCGTCAGGCAATCCTCGAAAGCTCCGCCGCCGTCGGCGGGCACGTTGCCCCCAACTTGGGCGTCGTTGAGCTTACGGTTGCGCTTCATCGCGTATTTAACTCCCCCATCGACAAGATTGTCTTTGACGTTTCGCACCAGACCTACGCCCACAAGGCGCTGACCGGGCGCGCGTACACTTATATCGATCCGGAGCGTTATGGTGAGGCTTCTGGCTTTGCCAATCCCGACGAGTCCGAGCACGACCTGTTCGCCATGGGCCATACCTCCACGTCGGTGAGCCTGGGCTGCGGCCTGGCGCACGCTCGTGATCTGGCGGACGATACGTACAACGTCATCACCATCATTGGCGACGGCTCGCTTTCGGGCGGCCTGGCGTTTGAGGGCTTTAACAATGCCGCCGAACTCGATAGCAACCTGATCATCATCGTCAACGATAACGACCAGTCCATCGCCGAGAACCATGGCGGCCTGTATCGCAATCTGGCCGAGCTGCGCGCCAGCAACGGCACCTGTGAGCGCAACGTTTTCCGCGCGATGGGGCTCGACTACCGCTATCTGGACGCCGGTAACGACGTGTTGGCCCTCGTCGACGCGTTGCAGGAACTGCGCAATATCGATCATCCCATCGTGCTGCACGTCTCCACCGCCAAGGGCAAGGGCTTTGAGCCAGCCCAGAGCGACCCCGAGCGCTGGCACCACGTGGGTCCGTTTGACATGGCGACCGGGCGCAAGCTCTGCCCGGGCCATCCGAGCGAGCCTGCGCCGCGCACCTACGCCGACATTACGGGCGAGGCGCTCAGCGCCGCCATCAAGCGCGATCCGCAGGTCGTGGGCATCACGGCCGCCACGCCCTACATCATGGGCTTTACACCCGAGCTTCGCGCTGCCGCCGGCAAACAGTTCGTCGATGTGGGCATTGCCGAGGAGCACGCCGTGACCTTTGCCACCGCGCTTGCGCGCTCGGGCGCCAAGCCAGTCTTTGGTGTGTACGGCACGTTTTTGCAGCGCGCCTACGACGAGCTGTGGCACGACCTGTGCCTCAACGACGCCCCCGCAACCATTTTGGTGTTTGGTGCGTCAATCTTTGGCACCACGTCCGAGACGCACCTTTCGTTCTTTGATATTTCCATGTTGGGCGGTCTTCCCAACATGCACTACTTGGCGCCGGCCTGCATGGAGGAATATCTGTCCATGCTGAGCTGGTCGCTCGACCACCGCGAGCATCCCGCGGCGATCCGCGTACCGGGCATTGGCTTGGTAAGCCGTCCCGACCTTGCGCCTGCCGAAGACACCGACTACAGTGCCGTTCGCTACAACGTGGTGCGTCAGGGCCGCGACGTTGCCGTGCTCGCGCTTGGCGATTTCTTTGAGCTGGGCGAGCGCGTGGCAAACCGCTTGGCTGCCGAGTACGGTATCGAGGCCACGCTCGTCAACCCGCGCTTTGCAACCGAGCTTGACCGTGAGTTCCTCGACAGTCTTGCCGCCGAGCATCGCGTTGTCGTCACCCTCGAGGACGGCATCTTGGACGGTGGCTGGGGCGAGCGCGTCGCGTGCTATCTGGCCTGCACGCCTGTGCGCACGCGCACCTTCGGCATCGCCAAGGGCTTCCCCGACCGCTACGACCCCAACGAGCTGCTCGCTCAGAACGGCATGACGGTCGAGAACATGGCCGCCGAAGCCGTAAGACTACTCAACGAGTAAGAAAACCTCCGCAAGGAAAGCACCCCTGCGGAGGTTTTTGTTTTTCGAACTCAACTATCTCGATCTGTAACAGTTAGAACCCATTTCCTCGTCTACCTGTTACAGATTGAGATAAGACATCTTAGTCCCAGACCTTTGTCTCAATCTGTAACAGATAGGGACCTTTTGGCCGTCCAGATGTTACAGATTGAGACATTCGAATTCCCCTGAAGAGAAAATCTCGATCTGTAACAGGTAGAGCCCATTTCCTCGTCTAACTGTTACAGATTGAGACAAAGCAGCGAGACAGGCCACCACATCTGCAAGAACCACCACAAAGGCGCCCGTCCCCTTTGTGGTGGTTTTAAGTCATGGTCGGTGCGAAAAACGAATAACCGTTCATGCGCGATCTCCTTACTTATATATGCGTCGCGTTGCCGCCATTATAGCGACCGCCGCGAGCGACCATGCCGTCCGCAAAACGCTATCTCAGCTGTAATAATCGACGTTTTCCCAGGTAAAACCTGTCAAAATAAACCTGTCCCTTTTTGGTAGGTAGAATTACCCATAAGGTAAGTATGTTTCTGAGTTATTTCGTGTTGACCCATTTGAGCGCGATAGGGTATAACTCTACTCAACCGCTAGGGATTTTATTGAGAAAGGTGTTCTACTATGAGCAAGAACCTCTCCCAGCAGGTCGTTCTCGACCGCCGCGGCTTTGTCGCCGCCACCTTCGCAACCGTCGCCGGCCTTGGTCTTGCCGGCTGCTCCGACACCAGTGCCGAGGCCGACAAGGGTTCCGCCGCCGGCTCCTCCAAGAGCTCCGAAGACACCGAGGCTTCCACCACGCTCGACGCCAAGGCGTTCGACAAGCTCGTCGACAACGGCCCCAAGGCCGATGACGACGCCATCGCCGCCAGCACCTGGGCCACGGCCGTCAAGGACGCCGGCGTCTTTAAGATCGGTGGCGTTCAGACCTCTACGCTCTTCTCCCTCCTCAACGAGAAAGACGGTCAGACCCGCGGCTTCGACGCCGGTATCGCACAGCTCCTGTCCAACTACATTCTGGGCGAGAACAAGGTCGAGATCACCCAGGTGACCTCGGACACGCGCGAGTCCGTCCTGCAGAACGGCCAGGTCGACGCCGTCTTTGCCACCTACACCATCACTGACGAGCGCAAGAAGCTCGTCTCCTTTGCCGGTCCCTACTACTACACCCAGCAGGCTATCCTGGTGCTCGCCGATAACGACGACATCAAGAGCGTCGACGACCTGGCCGACAAGAACGTCGCCGTCCAGTCCGGCTCCAACGGCCCCGCCATCCTGGAGGAGTTCGCCCCCAAGGCCAGCCAGCAGGAGTTCAAGACCGACGAGGAGGCCCGCCAGGCACTCCAGCAGGGTCGCGTTGACGCCTACGTCATCGATAACAACATGCAGCAGAGCGCCCTGGTCCGCGAGCCGGGCAAGTACAAGATCGCCGGCAAGCCCTTCGGCAGCAAGGAGCCCTACGGCATCGGCCTGCCGCTCGATTCCGACGGCGTCGCCTTCGTTAACGACTTCCTTAAGAAGATCGAGGACGACGGCACCTGGACCGAGCTGTGGCAGATCTGCATCGGCGACCGTACGGGCGACACCAATGTTCCCGAGCTGCCCGAGATCGGGGCCTAGGCAGCGAGCCTGGTAACGGCCGCAACGAAACCATACGGAAACGCATGATGCGCTTTATTGCGGTAAACTGTTTCCTCACTGAGTTGTCGGGGCTTCCGTACACACGGGAGCCCCTTTCCTTACCGGCGGGAGGTCCGCATGAGTCTCTCCGAGCTCTGGTCGATCTATGGCCAGAACTATATCGACGCGCTGCTAGCAACCTGGGGCATGACGCTTGAGTCGTTTGCCATCGCCATGGTGCTGGCCGTCGCCGTCACCGTGATGCGCGTGTCGCCGCTCAAGCCGCTGCGCGTCTTTGGCGACCTGTATGTCCAGATCTTCCGTAACATCCCCGGCATCGCGCTGCTCATTATCGTCGTCTATGCGCTGCCGCCGCTCAAGGTCGTCCTGCCCTACCGCACCTGCGTTATCGTCGCCACGGTCCTTTTGGGCTCGGCCTTTGGCTCCGAGAACTTTATGAGTGGCATCAACACCGTCGGCGTCGGCCAGGTGGAAGCCGCCCGCTCGCTCGGCATGAGCTTCAGCCGCATCCTCGCCAAGATCGTGATTCCGCAGGCGCTGCGCTCGAGCGTGCTGCCCATGACCAACCTCTTTATCGCCGTCATGCTTACCACCGCGCTCGGCAGTCAGGTGCCGCTTAAACCGCAGGAGCTCACCGGCGTGGTGAGCTACATCAACACGCGCTCGCTCGGCGGCGTCGCCGCGTTCTTTATCTCGGCGCTCGGCTACCTGGGCACGGCCTTTGTGGTGAGCCACATTGGCAACTATATCGATAAGAAGGTGAGGATCCTCCGATGAGCAAGCACTCCACCTCCGCACTCACCATGCGCGATGCGCTCTACGAGGCTCCCGGCCCCAAGATGCGCGCCAAGATTCGCATCGGCACCGCCATCTCGCTTGTTGCCGTCGCCGCGCTCGTCGTCCTCGTGCTGCAGCGCTTTTATGTGACCGGTCAGCTTTCGGTCCACTATTGGTATTTCTTTACGCACCTCACCACCTGGAAGTTCCTGCTTGCCGGCTTTGAGGGCACCGTTAAAGTCGCACTCACCGCTGGCGCCATTGCGCTGGTGCTGGGCTTAGCCCTTATGCTCGGCCGCACCAGCGACATTAAGCCGCTCCAGCTGGTCTGCCGCGTGCTCACCGATTTTTTCCGCGGCGTACCGAGCCTGCTGTTCATCTACTTCTTCTTTTTGGTGCTGCCCCAGTACAAGATCGCACTGCCGTCGTTTTGGATGCTCACGCTTCCCGTCGCGCTCGCCGCCGCCGGCGTACTCGCCGAGATCTTCCGTGCCGGCGTCAACGCCGTGCCGCGCGGCCAGGTCGAAGCCGCCCAGGCGCTCGGTCTCTCCAAAGCTAAAATCACCTTTAAAATCGTGTTGCCGCAGGCTATTCGGTTTATCATTCCGTCGTTGATTTCGCAGCTCGTGGTCGTAGTCAAAGACACCACCGTCGCCTATGTGGTGAGCTACCCCGACCTCATGCAAAACGCCCGCGTGCTCATTACCAACTACGACGCCCTCGTGTCGGTCTACCTGGTAATCGCGGTCATCTATATCCTCATCAACGTCGCGATCAACAAGGCCGCTGTCTATGTTTCGCACAAGACCGGCGCGACCATCATCCGCTAACGCTTTACCATTTCGAGTCATAAGGAGCCGAGCACCATGGCACAGAGCACCTCTTCCACCGGCAATCAGCCGCTGATCGAGCTCAGACACGTCGATAAGCACTATGGCGATCTACACGTCCTCAACGACATCAATCTCTCGGTCGACCGCGGCGAGGTCGTCGTTGTGATCGGTCCCTCGGGCTCGGGCAAGTCGACCATGTGCCGCACCATCAACCGCCTGGAAACTATCGACTCGGGCGAGATCCTCATCGAGGGCGAGCCCCTGCCGCAAGAAGGCAAGGATCTTGCCCGCATGCGCGCCGAACTGGGCATGGTGTTTCAGCAGTTCAACCTGTTCGCACATATGACCGTACTGCAGAACGTCATGCTGGGACCGGTCGATGTGCTGGGCGTGTCCAAGGAGGAAGCTCGTGAGCGCGCCATGGACCTGCTGAGCCGCGTGGGCGTGGCCGAGCAGGCCGATAAGGTGCCTGCACAGCTCTCGGGCGGCCAGCAGCAGCGCGTGGCCATCGCCCGTTCACTCGCCATGCAGCCCAAGGCCATGCTTTTTGACGAGCCCACGAGTGCCCTTGACCCCGAAATGATCAACGAAGTGCTCGAGGTCATGGTCCGTCTGGCCCAGCAGGGCATGACGATGATCGTCATTACACACGAGATGAACTTTGCCCGCCGCGTGGCCGATCGCGTCGTCTTTATGGCCGACGGCCAGATCGTGGAAACCGGCACGCCCGACGATTTCTTCGACCATCCCCAGACCAAGCGCGCCCAGGACTTCCTCAACTCCATCAAGGGCCACTAACCAGCCTCCCCGTGGGACAAATACATTGAAAGTGTTGTCCTACGTCTCTCATGCGCCCTGTCACCTTCAGATTCGAAAGCAGCACCTATGATCGGAACCCATACTTCCTCGTCCTATACCCCGCACGTCGACGTTGCCCCCGCCGACCGTCCGCTCATCCTGGTGGCACCGCGCTGGGAAGAGGCGAAACCGTTTTTAAGCGAAACGCTCTCCCCCAACGAGGAAATCGCAAGTGTCTTTGTCGATGCCATCCTTGCCGCCGGCGGTCTGCCGCTGCAGATGTCCATCACCGAGGACATTGAGGTTATCCGTCATTACGTCGATATCGCCGACGGCATCGCCATTCCCGGCGGCCCGGACGTCAACCCCAAGCGCTGGGGCGATGATCGACCCTACGACCCCACCCTCTGCTGCGAGATTCGCGATAGCTTTGAGTTTAAGCTGGTCGGCGAGGTGCTCCGTGCCAAAAAGCCGCTCTTTACCACCTGCCGCGGCACGCAGTTGCTCAATGTCGCCACTGGCGGCACCCTGTGCATGGACGTGCCGAGCCTGGGTGCGCGCGAGGGCCGCACGCAGTGGCGCCATACCCACGTGCTCAACGATCCCGTGCATCCTGTCGAGGTCATGCCGGGCTCGCTGCTGGAGCGCGCACTTGGCGGGCACAGACTGATCCAGACCAACTCGGCACATCACTGCTGCGTCGACCGTCTAGGTAAGAGCACGCGCTTGGTCGCCAAGGCAACCGACGGCGTTCCCGAGTGCATCGAAGTCGAAGGCCAGCCTTTCTGCCTGGGCGTGCAATGGCACCCTGAGTACACGTGGAAGACGCTCGAGACCGACTTTAACCTGTGGAAGTCGTTTGTCGAGGCAGCGGCAAAGGTTAAGCTTGCCCGCTAGCTCGCGAATCACACAGACCTAAACCTTCCATGCCAGGGGGGGGCGGACACCAGCCACGGTGCCCGCCCCCCCTGTATTTGGTATGCTCGGTATGATTTTCCCTCACAAACAATCAAAGAAATCTCGACCGCAATCGGTCGACGGTAAAGCAAATGGCAAAAACGCTTGCTACGTTTATTAGGCAGTCAATTAGAATCGAAATGCATTGACTATTCCCCAACGGGGTCACGCCACAAATCCACATGAGCATCGAGGCTGGAAGCGGAAGCATGGAATTGGTCCCGAGCTGTATGTAGATCGCTACGACGTTGACAAGCAACAGCATGCCAATCGGACCGAAGCCGGACCCAAAATAGGAAACAACGATCACGCAAGAGACCACGTATGCAAGGCAGACGACACTCGCCAGAAGAAGTCGATAGCAAAATACATGCAGGTCGAAATACTGCCGAGCATCCAAAACGATTACGCAGTTAAGACAGTACAAAACGACACTCGACAGGACAAACGCGCCCAAAAGGGCAAAAGAAGACAGCACCACTCGCGCAACGATAGCGCACACACGCTTCCCTCCCCGAGCCTCCGACAGCCCCCACGGTTCCTCAATAAAGCCCGAACTGACAAAGCACGGCACAATGCAAGCCGCGATGAACGGAAAGAACAATGCATGAGCCAACGGGGCTACGTTGAACAGCAGACCGCGAAAAACCTCTGCATTACCAAATAGAAGGACATCCTCCGCCGATAGCCGAAGCGTCGGGTCTGGGAAAAAGCCCAAGAAACTGTTCTCACGGAGGCTGCAGAACCACATCGGGAAAGAATTAAGCTGCAATACCACCATGCACGCATAAATTACCAGGATTAAGGCGTACGTCCATTTGCTCACATGCTTCAATTCTGACTGGAGAAGTCTTTTAATCTGACGAGCCATTGAGCACACCCCCAGCGCGAAAGCTCAAGAGAGCGTAAATCAATACCGATAGACAGCTGGCTGCCGCGCCATATCCCAGAAGCGTCAGCTGCCCCATATCGCTATACCCAAGGGCACATCCGACTCCAAGGTACGGCCCCGGAAGAAAGAAGATCCATCGCAAGGACGGTATGGGCGTCTGAAGGTAAGTTCCGTAGAGCGTCAAGCTCATGACAAATCCAATTATTATCGCAGCCCCGCTCAATACAGCGCTGCCTGTAATCCGATAGATGGTCACCGTCTCCAGCGCAACCGATATCACCAATACGGCGTTGACTATCATTGCGGGCAAAAATGCAGTTAGCATGTCGTGCGAGTAGTTATGCCCTCCACGTATTATGGCTATTGCAAAAAGAAGAAGGCAAAGCGCACTATATGCTGCGCCGATTATTAAAGAAGACGAAAGTACATGTGCCAGAGCCCCGTTAAAGCGGGCAAGACCTCTTGCTGAAGAAATTCGGCATCCCTCTTCATAGCCGCGCTCCTGTAAAATCGCCAGGCAAACGATGAGCGGAACGAACAGGGAGGTGCCGGCAAAAGCACTGCGCACAAGGGACTCATCGGGTGCAGAAGGATCGATTACATTCCAGCAGAAACCAATATCCTCCCCAAAAACGCTATTGCCAAAGGCGAGCAACGTTGTTCCGTTTTTTAGAAAGACACAGAAGAGAAGGCCGAACGCCAGCATAAGCGTAAGACCAAACTTCGCCGGAAACATCCTGTGCAAACGCATCATATCTGCCTTTATGGGATGGATCGCCCGCTTCATAGCGAGACCGCCTTCATCAAGCGCCTGTAATACTCTTTTAGGGACGATGCCTCATCCCTTATGACGTCCATCGGTTCCTTTTTCAGCAGTTCGCCGTCATGGATAAACACGCAACTTGTTGCAACTGATGCCAACTCATCCAAATCATGGCTAGAGATGAGCATGGTCTTACCCTGTTCTCGATTCAATCGACCGATAAGGGCCCATATACTCTCGATGCCCAGCGGGTCCAACCCGTTTGCTGGCTCATCAAAAATAAGCAGATCAGTATCACCCAACAAAGCCGTAGCTATATCCAGCCGCCGTTTCATTCCCAGAGAAAAACTGTTCACGCTCTTTTTCTCTTCGACGTCCAGCCCGACTAGGCTCAAAACGCGAGGAATCTCACGATTCGCATCAAGCCCCCATTCCGAACATCGGATTTGGAGATTCTCAACCGCACTGAGGGATTGGTATGCTCCGCTGGAATCTGGCACATAGCCGACACGCGTCCGCATCAGGCCAAGCTCTCTTTTTGATTTGCCTCCAAAGAGCTCCACGCTCCCCGACGATGGCTCGCAGAGGCCCAAGACGATTTTAATAAGCGTGCTTTTGCCCGCACCGTTTGCACCGACAAGGGCACAGAGCTCAGACTGATGCACCTCGAAGGAAACGTCATGCAAAACGTGCCGTTTCCCGTAGCGTTTTGAAACTTTTGATAGCTTTATCGCTGATGCGTTCATTGGACCCCCGTTCTGCTTGATAGAAAAACCGCTCATATCGTTCCTTCTTTCCTTTATCGTTTTCCATGGTTGTTATTGTTTTTCGATAACTCGTATTTGTCAAGATAATCTAAAAGAAGGGACCCGTGTTAGACACGGGTCCCTTCACGCTGATACTTCGTTTTAGTTGTTTGCCTTAAGCTACTCGTCACTCAAATCGACAGCGAAGACTGATGTCGGAAGCGATACCTCATTGCCTCCGCCGTCCCGCATCTGTCTCACGACATTTTTTGCGCGCTCGACAATAAGCTCCTCAAGCTCTTTCTCGCTCACGCGCTGAATAATATCTCCCGGTTGACAATCAAGCTCATCACAGATATCGAGAAGCGTCTTTAGGCGAATAGCTTTTATCTTTCCGTTTCTAAGCTTTGAAATATTAGCCGGAGTATGCCCCGTCGCCCGAATCAGATCAGCGTTGGTCTTTCCGGTCTTAAGCAGCTGCGTCTCAAGCTCGATGATGAGATAGCTCATGTTTCCTCCTACACAAGCTCGTCAGACTGCTCTTGGAGCAGCGAGGCATAACTCCAGATCGCCGAGATAAACAAGCAGACAACTGCGCCGATAAACGACCCCGCATCAAAGGTAGCGCCTTGGCAAATCTCAATAACGAAGGAATGAGGCACGATGTAAAGCTCCAGTCCGCCAATGGTGAGATTGACCGATCCATAGGCACCAACAAACGAAACCGCAGCGTTAACAGCAAAGGCAAGTGCAAGAACACGGATAAGCCGCACATGTGCCCTGGTAAAGGGCGAGACGCCCCGCGAGATGTTACGGCTGACCCCGCACAAAACGACAAGCGAAATACCCACAACGAGTGCCAGGCACAGTCCGCTTGGGATAACGATGCACCCGCCATTGAGAAGCGTCACGACACCAAAAGAATCGACAGAAGCAACGTTTTCAACCGCATACCAAATCACGTAAACAACCAACGCGGCAAAAGCGACGAGCATCCCTGCAAAAACGGCTGCCATGCAAAAACCAAGCTTCCTGATATTTTCGCCCGCCTTGGCCATACGCTGAACGCTGTTGGACATACACTCACCCTCATCGACTCTATCGTTATTCGAACAGTTTATCGAACAACGATATAGATTGCATGCGGAAAGCCCCGCCAGTGCGCATAGGCCATTCACTAATCGGAAGGGGTGAGAGTGGATTTTTGGACACGTATCGAACGAGAGTGGATAATCTCCCACTTTGAGGCCACCACCGAGCCTAAAACGGGAGATTATCCACTCTCATTGTCATCAAAGCACGCAAGCTCTTATTCGGCCGCTTCGCGCAGGGCCGACATCGTAGCCGCATATTGCTGCTGCAACGCATGCATCCCCTCGCGGGCGCCGTCAACAGCATCGGCGCCGCGCAGCGCTTCGGTCACCACAACCGCCGGCTCGTACAGATTATCGAATCCCAGGTTCTGGCTCACGCCCTTGAGCGTGTGCGCTGCCATAAACGCACCTTCGGCGTCTCCTGCCGCCATGGCGGCCTCCAGTTTGTCCATGCTCTCGTCATCCAAAAACTTGAGGGCAAAGCGGGCAAGCATTTCCCCGCCCATCAGCCGAGCGCACGCGTCATCATAATTAGCGCCGATCTTCTCATACGCCTCACGCATGGAAATCATGGATTAAAAACTCCTTTGTTCAAACTAAATCGTGGGAAACGCGACAACGTCGGCGGGGCGTGCCAACGTCTCGGCAATACGGTCTTGTACCTCGAGCAGGCAGTCGAGCAACAGCGGGTTAAAGGTGCCGCACTTACCGTCCAGGATCATCTTGATCGCCTCCTCGTGCGGGATAGCGTCCTTGTACACGCGCACGCTCGTCAGCGCATCGTACACGTCGGCCACCGAAACCACCTGTGCGGCAATGGGAATTTCGTCACCCTTAAGGCCATCGGGATAGCCCTTGCCGTCCCAGCGCTCGTGGTGCCAACGCGCAATCTGGTACGCATATTCCATAAGCGCATTACCGACGTGATGGCGGCCCAGCTCAAGCAGCATGTCGGCGCCGATCGTGGTATGCGTCTTCATAATCTCGAACTCCTCGGGCGTAAGGCGTCCGGGCTTGTTGAGAATCGCATCGTCTATCGACATCTTGCCGATATCGTGCAGAGCCGAAGCCAGGGCGATCGTGGAGCGTTCCTCATTGTCGAGGGAGATCGTGTCGCTACGCCGGACCAGACAGCCAAGCAGCAGCTCGGTCAGCTTCTCGATGTTCGTAACGTGCCTGCCGCTCTCGCCGTTGCGAAGCTCCATGACGCCGGCCATGATGTCGATGAGCATGCGACTGTTCTTGACGCGCTCGTTGTACTGCTGGGACAGCAGGTTCGTCAGGCGGCGCTGTTTGGCGTATAGGCGGATGGTGTTGCTTACACGGCGGCGCACGACACGGGAGTCAAACGGGCGGTTGATATAGTCCGAGGCGCCCAGCTCGTACGCACGCAGAACCATATCATCGGAATCTTCGCTCGAGATCATGATGACAGGCAGATTGTCAGTAGCCGATCGGTGCGATAGATCGGCCAGCACCTCAAAGCCGCTTATGCCCGGCATGACAATGTCCAGCAGCACGAGCGACAACTCATCGCCATGGCGGTCGACCATGTCGAGCGCCGCACGACCGTTATCAGCCTCGAGGATGCAATACTCATCCTTGAGCATCTCGTTGAGAATGGCTCGGTTCATCTCGGAGTCATCGACAATAAGCACCAAAGGCTTTTCGCTTTGGAAGACCTCGATGGAATCGGCATCGGTCACGACCGTACCGGCTTTTGCCTTAGCGCGGCTCAATAACTGGACAGCGCGGCCAACGCCCTCATCGACCGTCTCGCCATGAATGAGAACGCCACCAACACATGCCGTCAAGCTCACGTACTCATGGCCCGGAATAATCGTGGAACGAACGGCATCGGATACCTGATGCAGGCGACGGGTGAAGTCATCGGAGGGAATATTGGGCATGACAACCACAAACTTGTCGCAGCCATAGCGCACAAGCTCGTCAGTCGAACGGATTCCGCTGCGCATGGCTGTCGCCACAGCACCGAGCGCAAGGTCGCCGGCATGACGGCCACACGTATCGTTGAAGACCCTAAAATCATCAAGGTCGATCATCGCAATGCCGGCATTCATGCGGGCGCTACGGAGCTTTTCCTCGTAATATCGGCGATTGCGCACGCCCGTCAGCACGTCGGTGTAGACAAGGTCCTCTTCTGTGGCCTCTTGCTCATCAATCGGACGCACCATCAGCAAGACGTGAGGCTCACCCTCGACCTTTAGAGGGCGCAGACGGGCGCGGTACTCAACACCATCGTTGAGCAGTTGCTCCGACACCTCACCCGAATCTGCCAAGGCCTCAAGACTCGACTGACGCAGACAAGGGCAGCGATCGCCGGCGAGCAAGCAGTTAGGCTCGCTCTTAATCTGGTCGGCCGACAGACACTATGACCCAATCCGAGGGCACTAAAAAGATAGGAGCCCCCGCTC
>OLPV01001051.1_pt1 | contig 21565 bp, 17 predicted proteins | sample 1671961 | NCBI WGS metagenome assembly OLPV01 (sample SAMEA3136630, study PRJEB25190) | human gut metagenome | biome: human gut; feature: human-associated habitat; material: faeces | place: Austria | collected 2013
GCACCGTAGGTCGCGTCGCCCATGGTGACGGCCATGATGTCGTAGCCGGCCTGCTCGGCGATATGGCGAACGGCGTGGCGGCCGAAGGGCACCGTGCGGCCGCAGGCGTTGGCCACGATGAGCTCGGGGTAGTTGTTGGCGAACAGGCTGCCCGAGCAGTCGCCGGCCATGTACAGACCCTCGATCTCGGTGCCGTCTTCGCGAACCGGGTGCATGTTCGTGTCAATGCGGATGCCGTCAAGCGTCGCCAAGAACCAAGCACCGGTGCGGATACCGTAATACGGCGGGGTCTTCAGAGGCATCATGCGATACGCCTCTTTGTTGTAATCCTCGTCCTTGCCGTTCTCAGCCATCTCGTTATAGCGGTTGAACGTCTCGACGAACGCGTTCACGGGAATGTTCAGCTTCTCGGCCAGCTCCTCGGGGGTGTCGGCCTTCTGCAGGTAGCCCTTCTCGAGCAACGGGTCGAAGAACATCTTCGGCATAAGGCTGATGTCCATGTTCGAAGGGGCGCCGTTGTCGAACGGGTACAAGCGGCAGCAACCAACCTCGTTCATCTGCTTAACCTGCGCGACGTAGTCGCTGTCGAAGATGTCGCAATAGGTATGACCGGGCTGCATGATGGTGGAATGCAGCATGTAGTCATAGGGGCCCGACTCGTTGCAGAAACGCTTACCGGCCAGATTGACCTTCATGAACGGCTGCTCGCCGAACCACCACCACTCTCCAACGATGCCATCGCCGGCCAGCTCGGTGGGTTTCACGCATGCGCGGTTGAACGTACACGCAGCGCCCAAGGGATCCATCTCGGCGCCGCACCAAAGAGCGGCCTTGATGCCGTCACCGGTTGGGTTGCCGCCCTTACCGGGAGCTGCGATGCGGATCTTCTGATTCCAAGGCTGGCGCGCCTGCATCATCTCAAGGTTGTTGCCGTAACCGCCGGTGGACAGGATGACGCCCTTGCTGGCATTGATGCGGATGTAGTGTCGATCGTTCACGTCGCGGGCGATGACGCCGGTCACGCGACCGCTGGCGTCCTGCTCGAGCTTGATAAGCTCGGTGTTCCAGCGGAAATCGGCGCCCTTTTCCTGGGCGTACTCCATAAGCGACACACCGAAGTGGAAGTCCTTGTCTTCCTTGCCCTTGTCGGTTTTGTTCGGGCTGTGACCGGTTGCGTACGCCTTGTCGCGAGCTCCCTGGCCCTCGGTGCCGACGGAGCCCTCGAAATCCATGCGCAGGCGGCCGTCGCGCTCGACGATCTCGGTCAGCCAATCGATCATGGCGCCGGATTCGTCTGCCCACAGCTTCACCAAGTCGTAGCTTACGAAGCCGTTAGCGTAGCGGACGATGTCCTCCATGGCTTCCATCTTGTCGATCTTGAACTGAGGGAACTCCGCAAAAGAAGCCTTCTGAAGCTCCGAGTCGATGGAGCCGATGTCCTCGCGCGGGCAAGAAACCTTCGAAGTGCGGTCGACGCCCAGAACCTTCGCGCCGTTTTCAGCGGCGGAAATAACAGCAGGCAGACCTGCAGTGCGGCATCCGACGACGAGAACCTCGTAATCAAGCGTTTCAAGGATCTCCTTCTCGGCAACCTCGGGAGCCTGGCCAAGCCAGCCGGGAACAGCGGGCAGCTCGCCTGCGGTCGTGCGAACCGGAGTCTCGGCGGCGGGAACGACATAGCCGTTGCCGCAACCAGCAAGAGCGCCCATGGCGGCAGCGCCGATGGCGGTAATGCCCGCGCCCTTCAGGAACGTACGACGATCGAATCCGTTACGCTGCATTCGGGGCCTCCCATTCCTCGGGCATGTTCAGGCTGTGGCACTGGTTGCACATAAGAACGCTGGTGCTGTGAGCTTTGTGGCAATCGCCGCAATCAAGAGCCAGATCCTGGTGGCTGCTGTGCGGGTTGTACTTCTGATCGTTGCCGTCGAAGCCCCATGTGTTGGCGATGACGTCATCCATGTTATGGCAGCCACTGCGAGCGCAGAACTCTTCACTGGCGAAGTTCTTCCCGCTTGCAAGCACCTTGTCTGATTCATCCATGGGGAAATTATCGGTTGTCCACTTAATGGCTTCGGTCGCCTGCTCGTCGATATGGGCCTCGTGACAGCTCAGACAATTCTTGCCCTGCTCCCTATGAACAACGGCCAGCATGCCCTTGTCGTCGCTATTGAACGTCTCGACATAGTGATCCATGGGCACGTGGCATACAGCATTGCAGAAGCTGGGCTGCTCGTGCCAGATCCAGAACGCAGCAGCCAGAACGATAACGACGCCCATCACGCCAATGGTGATGATACGACGGTTGTTCTTGCGCTTGCCCTGAGGAGCGTTGCCCGCAGTTGCGCCAGCGGACGGTGCGACGCCGTCGGTTTTGGCGGATGTCTCGGACTGCGCGGGGGTGGTCTCGTTTTCAGCCATGATTCCTCTCCCTTCAATTAGAAAATCAGCTTTGACGATGACCGAACTATGCCTTTCACACGCGTGCGCGCCTAGTACCCCCCGCGGGGTGATTTTACTGTTTCCGCAGGTCAGACCCGCGCAAAAGAAAACCCGCCCTCGCAGTGCGAGAGCGGGTTCTTGGACAGAAGGACGGGAGGTTCCTCCTGCCCTAAAAGAGCTGCAAGCAAATACTCAGGGAGGGTTTCACTTGCAAAGAGAAAGCTTACTAGCCAAGCAGGCCGAAGACCAGCTGCGAGATCGCAACGCCCACAACAAGACCAATGACGATCATGATAGGGAGGATCTTCAAGGCTGCCTTGGTCATGGTCTGAGCGTCAGCCATCTCCTGAGTCATTGCGACGGCGGTAACCGGCGAAGCGGCAGGGGTTGCCAGAGCGAACTGAACCATGATCCACAGAAGGACGATGATCATCGTCGGGCTGATGCCAGCCTGGGTTGCGAAGTTAACCAGGAAGGGCATGACCATAACGCCGATGAGCATGTTGTTCGCAACGTTGGTGAGAACAACCGAGATGACAAGGGCAATAACGATGAAAACCCACGGAGACATACCCATGAATGGCATGAACAGCATAGCCATGGCGCTGGTGATGCCGGTATCCTGACCACCCAGATAGGTGGAGAAGACCATGATCAGACCCATCATGAAGACCTGGCCCCAGTTGCACATGGTGTACATCTCTTCGAGGCTGGCCAACGGTCCACCGTTCTCGGACTTGATAATCGGGACGAACAGAGCAACAGAAAGGCAGCTGCCGAGCAGGCCGAACTTCTTCAGGAAGTCGGAAACCGGACCGAAGTTCAGAGAACTTGCAATAACAATAGCCAAGAAGACAACGAACAAGATAAGAGCGATCTTCTGGTCGCGGCTGCACTTCGGGGTCTCGCACTCGTTGCAGTACTTGGCAACGGGAGCAGCGTCAACACGGAAGATGATCTTCATGATAAGAAAAACGTACACAGAGATCATTGCGACGCCCATGAGGATCATGAACACGATGTAGGGCACGAACTGCATGCTGAGGTTCGGGAACATGGTCATGAAGCTGTAGTAGAACGTAAGGCCAGTGCCCATGAACGGCAGCAGGATCTGACCAAGCATCAGGGAGAAAGCGCAGCCAAGGTACCAGAACACGGCAAGCTTGTCATTATGCTTAACACCGCATGCTTTCAGGATACTGGTGATGAAGGCACCGAAGACGACCATCATGATGATGGGGTTGAATGCACCGAACGGCCAAGCAATGAGCATAACCAACCAGATGGTGAACCAAGGCTTGCCCTGCATGGCTTTGTTACCCAGAAGCAAGGTGACCAGCCAGTCGAAAGCGCCAGTTTTCATGGCAACGCCAACAACACCCATGCACAGGATAAGGCCAAGAACGGGCAGGGAGCCGAAGCAGGTTGCTGCGACCTTCTCCATGCCGATGGAGGTAAGGCCCATGCCGAACAGGCCCATAAGGCTGGGCCAGAGCATATCAATGGTGATCCACCCGTAGACTGCACCGATGAAGCAGCCCAAGATGGCCATGCCGAGCGGGGTGATGCCCGCAAAGCCCGGCACAAAACGGAAGAACAGACAGAATGCCGCGACGATGATGTAATGAATCAGCGCGGGCGATTTTTTAGTTGCATCCATGCTATTTAATCCATTCGATCGGGGCGAAAGAGCGCACTAATCTAAACAGTGCGTTATTTCGCTCTGTTTCATCAGAATATGAAATGGTGATTTGAAGTCGGAATCCCAGGTGAAGCGCCTTTCTAGACGCTTCACCTGTTTGTTCCTAGATAAAGCCCTTGAGCAACGCGGCCCGCTTGTTCCTACAAACTCGCGCCCGCTGCCTAGCTCTATGGGCTCACCCACCGAGAACGGCGACGTTATTTAGACGCGCTCGGTGAAGATGTCGTACGCAGGCGAACCCTCGCACTGAGCAGGGAAGTCGACGCCCAGAAGGACAGCGGCCGTGGGAGCCAGGTCGACCTCGCGGATATACATGTCGGTACGATAGCCTTCCTTGATGCCCGGGCCGGCAACGCAGAAGATCGGGCCGAGCGAGGTGTCGTTATGACCGGTAGCAGTGGACAAACCGGCACCATGGTCCTCGGCGTAGTTCTCGTTGACGAAGAACACGATATCGGAGCCCATCGGGCCGCCCAAACCGAACAGAACGGCTTCCTTGTTGTGGACAGCCAGGTCGAAGATGCGATGGCCGGTCTTGGGGTGCTTGTAGCCGTACAGATCGGTGATGATCTGCTCCTCGAGCTCGTACTTGTCGGCGGGGTCGACGATACCGTGCGGGTCGCGGCCCTTGACGTTGATGTAGATGCTGTTGGAGCGGGTCATGATAGCCTTGGTCTTGGTCCAGTCGACCTCGGGCAGCTCCTTGCCGTTCTCGTCGGTCTTAAGAACGGTGTAGCCCATCTTGTGCAGCGGCTCCAGCGAAACGCCGGTGTTGTCGCCCATGGCCACGGCCTCAACCTCGCAGGAAATGAGTGCATGATCGGAGAAGATAGCCAGCGTCCAGCCCTCGTCGATGAGGTGCATGAAGCTTCCCAGATAGTCGTCGGTGACCTTGTAGGTGGCCTCGGCGAACTTGCGAACCTCAGACTCGTCGTAACGAGAGGTCTCGCGGTTCTTCATGTACTTCATGTAGTTGTGGCTCTGAAGGTCGACGTTGTGGAAGTGGCTGAAGACGACCTCAGTGCCCTTTTCCTCGATGAAGTAATGGATGACGTTGGACTGCCACTCGGCGGCTTTGATCCACTGCTCGTTGTTGCACTTCAGGATGAGGTCGGCGTCGTTGCCGCACATCTGGCTGGTGGGCTGCGGAGGACCGAAGCGCTTGACGATCTCGGCGAAATTTTCCTTGGGGAAGAAGACGGAGTCGTCGGTGCAGCTCATGCCGCGAGAAGCCCAAATACGGACGTAGTTGCCGTCCTCGCCGATCTTGAGCAGGCGCATGTTGCGGTAAACGGGCTCAGGGCCTTCCTTGGAAGGAACCTCGTCATAAACGCCAACCAGGCCAGCATCCTCGGTCAGAACGGTAACGGGCTCGGCCGTCTGCTTGTCCTTGTAGATGGCAACGGTGTCGTATGCGCCGGACTCGCCCTTGGTGATAAGGCCGAAACGCTGAACCTTGCCGTAGAAGGTGATGATCAGGAATTCCTTGGCATCGGCCGGAACATCGAAGCCCCAGTCGTGCGCAGGCCACACGGGCGAGAAAGAAACGCCGGTCGGGAAGTCGGCAACGTTCCACATAAGGCCCTTGCCCTCTTCGTAAAGAACGTTGTCAACGACGAACGAAGAATCGGGCTTGTAGCCGGGAACGTCGATGAACTCCTTGTACCACTTCTGGTAACCCTTCAGGCGCTCCTTGGCCTCGGGGGTAACGCCACCGGAGGACATGGGCATGCCATCGTGTACAGGCGGATACAGGAACTTCAGGGGCTCGTCGCCCTCAAGCTCGGAGGTCAGGGTTGCCATGGGCAGGTAGTTGGGCTTGGGGCACTTGGTGCTGGCGACGTAAACCATGTCGAGGTCGCGGACGCTGGACCATGCGCAGCAAGCTCCGGGCGAAGAACCGTCGATGACGGTGAGGTTCTCGGAATCGGTGGTCGGAGGGAACGAGCCGCCGGGCCAATGCATAACCAGCGTCTTCTTGCCCTCTTCAGCGGTGACGTTCCACAGCGGCTCGGCCTTCAGGAAGCGCGAGCTGAATGCGCCGATGGTGACGTCCTTGTCGTTTTCGGCAGACAGGTTGTAGTCCATGATGCCGTGCGTCATGGGGTATGCACCCGTGGCAAGCGTTGCCCACATCGGCGGCGTGATGGTGGGGTTGGCACCCAGCATGCGAAGATCCTCGCGGCAGGCGCCCCTCTCCATCAGCTTCTTCAAGTTGGGCATCTTGCCCTCATCGACCAGGACGCGCGCAAAACGCGGATCCATGCCGTCGATGCCCAGAAGCAGCATCTTGTCTGTCAGGCCTTTCGATCGAAGCATATTTCCCTCCCTTTTCTCCCTCGATGTTTCGTACGCCTTTTGCATACGATTAAACATCGATTACATACTTTCGTACGATGATTTCATCATACTCGCCTCTTGAACAAAGGTGGTGAAGATGCCCATAAGAGTTTCCTATATCTGAACGTTTGATTGGTTTCGTGCGCTTTGTGCGTACGTTTCTGTTAGAATCAATCGCGCATCAACCAAATGTCATACACCGCCTGCTCTTCATCCCAACAGTGTTTGGCAGAAATCAAACAAGGTCGAAACCATGTCGGAATCGCTCGGTCTCACCGTTCAACAACTGCGCTACTTCCTTGCCATCGAATCGGCGGGTTCTATTTCCGAAGCCGCACGTCAGCTCGACGTTTCGAAGGGAACGCTTGCGCGCGTTCTCTCCCAAGCCGAAGAGAAGCTCGGCTTTCCCCTGTTCGAAGGCAGCAGAAAAGGCGCCCATGCAACGTCGGACGGCGGACGTTTCTTGGAATTCGCTCGTAAGGTGGTCTTCGCCATGGACCAGCTTGACGAAGCCTTTGCCGATCATCCCGACGAATCCGAATCGTTACGTATCTCTACCGTCCCCGTCGGCGTTGGCTTCCAAGCAATCAAGGCAACTGCAGCGGCTTCGCCTGAAAGCAACGACTTGTTCTTCCTCGGCATCGAAAATGCGCCGCAGATCATCGAAGACGTCGCCGAAGGTCGCAAGGACATCGGCATCCTTCAGCTTTCTCATACCAACCGCAGCGCCCTAACCGAGATCATTGCCATAAACGATCTCGAGTTCCACCCTATCATTGAAACCAAAACCTACGCGTTCGCTTCCAAAGGCTCGCCGCTGGCAAGCCGCAGTTCGGTCACCATGTCGCAGCTGGCGCTGTACCCGACGTTTGATCTTGAGCACTACATCTACTTCCGCATGAAACAGCATCAGGATATCCGCATTGCATCATCTGACCTTGACGACAATTCGGATGCTTTGTTCGATCGATTCTTCGCCCCCATACAGGAAGCCGTTGCCGACTTCGCAAGCGGTTCAGGCTGCTTCACCTACTGCGCCCCCTTGCGCGAGGCTGGCGAAAAAGTGCCGATGGACGATTCCATCTCCATCCCCATCTCTGACGCAGAGCCGAACATCATCGGCTATGTGGTAAAGAAGGGCGCCGAACAATCAGACCTCACCCGGCGATACATCATCCAGCTTGAATCGCTGGTGTAAGCCTTCCGCCCAACACCAGGCCCGTATCGCTCGCGTAAACTCACCACTCCACACGCAGGTCCATATTGCCCACGCAGCCAATACCCATAAACAGAAAAGCCTCAGGCAGCTGAATTTGAACTGCCTGAGGCTTTTGATTGAATAATGCGCCGAAACACGCCCTTGCTTCTAGATCTCGAACGACTCCAGATCGTTGGGAACACGCAGCGTGCCCGTGAAGTAATGCGAGCCCTCTTCCATATACAGACGCTGACGATCGGCGCCGTGGCTTTCCTCGGTGTGGTACAGAACCAAGTTCTGCACGCCCGCAGCCTCCGCAAGTTCGCACGCCGTTTTCACCGTGCTGTGGCCGATCTGATACGGATGGTAAATAGCCTCCTCGGCATCAAGGCAGAACGCCTCGTGGAATGCCAGGAAGCTGCCCTGCAGGTAGGGCTCGCCCGCAGGATGGCATGTCTCATCGCCAAACATCGAGATCTTGCGACCATCCTCAAGCACCATCTGGAAGCCGAACTGGCGAACCTTGCTTTCAGGGCCCAAGTCGAAGAACGTCACCGGATGACCGATGATCTCGGCAGTGTCGCCGTCTTCCACGGGAACAAACTTCAGCTTGTCGCCGATGAAGCATGCCTGGCGTTTATCCAGAACCGTTTTGCAGAGATCCTCCATCAGCTTGGAAAGCTCGGGGTGCGAGTAAATGCGCGTTTCGCCCTCGTATGAACCGTGCCACATCTCACTGGTAATGGCACGAACCACCCAAAGAATTCCCGTCATGTGATCGATGTGATGATGACTAACGAACACGTCGTGGATCTGTGAAGGCTTGATGCCCGCGCGCTTCAGGTTGCGAAGGATGGTATTGCCGCCACCGCCGTCGGCCAGGAAAACCGGAGGCAGCTGTCCTTCGGGCGCGTTTGCCGCGGCGGGCTCCGTGGTGTTCTGCATGGTAAAGCACGTGTTATAGTTCTCGGTCACCATTGCGTGGCCGGTTCCCATCATAGTTATCTTCATGTGACCCTCCCATTTCGAAACGCGCAACAGCGCTTCGTTTAGTATGCCAAAGCCTCGCAATGATCCAGCGCGCAGGCAACCTTGCGGGCTGCAGCGGTGATGTTGAGGTCGTCGACGTTCACGACGATGTCAGCGTACTTCTCGTACAGCGGCTTGCGCTCGTCGTACAGCTCGCGCAGGCTCATGCCCATGCCGCCCTTCAAGACGACACCGCGCTCCTGCAGGTCGCCCAAACGACCCTTCAACGAGTCGTAAGAGATCTCAAGATAAACAATAACGCCGATATCGGAGAGATGCCTCATTGCCTCATCCGAATAAATAGCGCTGCCACCGGTTGCGATAACAGTTTCCTCGGCTTCAAGATCGGACAAAATCTCGTTCTCAATCTGAATGAAACCGTCGGGACCCATCGCGTCGATGATGGTCTGCAGGGTTTTGTCCATCTGCTCCTGAATAACCAGGTCGGCATCGACGAATTTCAGGGCCATGATCTTGGCCAGAACGATGCCCAACGTGGACTTGCCCGCACCGGGCATTCCGATAAGAACGACGTTGCTCTTCTCTTCGGCCATATGGCTCTCCTTATTCGGTGGCTCTTTAATCAGCTGAAACAGCGGCTCCGTCCATTCTAAGCCCCGCGGCGTGAAAGCCACCAGCTTGAAACGGCATTTTATCGTTTGGACTTATTCTTTTTGAAGCGACCGGGCATATCGCGAAGTGCAGCAGCGATTCGGCTTTGCCTGCGATGAGCAAGCTTGAAGAACGACGGGATCGCACGCTCGACGGCATCCGCAACCGCGTCGGGGTTGCAAGGTCCATCACAGTTCACGCTTAAACCCAACACGCTTGCATCAAGAATCTCTCGCTGATCAAACTCGTCCTTCTCAACAAGCGCATCGGCGTACGCATTGAAAAGCGCAAGGTCGTCAACGGTCTTCTGCGTGAAGCGCTTAGTCTCGGCAGAAGCGACGAATACGGCAAAGGACGCGACGACAAGCAGCGCTGCGGCAAGGATGCAAGTGGTAGCCACAAGTGCGACAAGCGCAAGGAAGACGAGCACGACGCCGAAGCGGCGAAGGCGCTTACCCCAAGCAGCGCCAGAGAGGTCGACAAACTCTTGAGCGTTGAAATCGCGCGAGACAGCGGCTTCCCACATGCGAACAGCCTCAAGGAACGCAGGGCCATCAATCGCGGCATGAGCTGCAAGCGGCAAGACAACATCACCTTGGTCGCTGGCAACCGCATCGAAGATGGCCATAGCTGCCTGATCGGCTTCGTCATCGAAGAGGTCGAATGAAGCGCGGCTGATCTTGATAGAGCCCTTATCGGCAGCTTCGCCTTCTGCTGCGGCACCTTCCGCCGCAGCGCTCGAAACCCTCAGAACCCCGCGATCACACAAGCTCATAATGGTCTGGGCGAACTCCCGATCGGTCTGCCTGCCGCCTTCCCTCAGACGAACGGCAACCGCAGGATGCATTCCGCGCAGCAAATCACGGCCGCGTGAAACCGATTCTTCGGCACTGGCATCGACCAAGGATTGCGGCTCGTTCCTGAATCGCAAGCACACAGCAAGGGATGCGAACAGCGCGAGCAGGGCAACGGCGGCCAAAACGATGCTGACGCGGTCGTCGGTGATGGCGCCGTAGCGGAATCGGTCCTGCCAGCCCTCTTCGTTGTTAAGGATCCAATTCAGATGCATCTCGTCGCGGTGCAGACGCGAATCGCTTCCCGAAATGTTCCTAAGCCAGTTCGACGGAAACACGACGTGAGCTTCGGCATACTGCCCCGCCTTCACGAACTCATCCGTGTACACTACCGCCGCGCCTTGATTCTCGAACGTTCCGTTTTCAGGGCCGTGGCCCCATGCGTAAACGTTCTTGCCCGGCACCGCCTGAACCGACTCAAGCACAGGAAGCGTGATAGTGAAAGTCACGTCGTGCGAGTCGGCTTGGAACGAATCGCCAACGTACTTGATGCTGACGTCGGCCACATCCTTATAAGCCAGAGCGCCGTTGACTACGGAGTAGTCGAACTCGACGACGATGTTGTCGCCGGCATGCGCGGGGAAGTACATATGCGTGATGTGCTTGGTCATGTCGTACGCATACGAGCCGGATTGGGTTAGCTCGGCAAGCTTGTCAGACGGCATAGTGCGTCGCCATTCCGACTGAAATGCCACAGGCGAAAGACGCTGCCAGTCGCCCACGACGTTTCCCAGTTCGTCGACGGGGGCGATACGGACGTCGTTGATGACCAGCTGCTGGTTTTTCTGCAAGCCGTGGTACTCCTGCTGATACTGATCGCAGTCGCCCGAAAACGAAAGAACGCGATGCTCAACCACGCGCACACTGGCATCGGTTTGCACCTGAGCGTTGATGCTGACATGGGAGTACTCGTACGGCGCGGCATAGGCGCGTTCGGCCGAGACCGGAATCAACAAGAGGGCGAAGGACACCAAAAGCGCCACCAGAACGACAGCGAGCGCAGGCATGAAAGCCACGCGCGTTGCGCGACTTGCCCCCGCTGATGACCTTTGTGAGAACTGCCCCGTCATTGCCTGCTTCCCTAAACGAAAATCAGCTCCCCATTATAACCCGTTTGGCATCGGCTCACATCGCCTGTCGCCAACGCGCGTGCCCACCGCAAGCAAGGTCGCACATGCGGCTCATATCGCCGCAGCTAACGTTGCGCACGCGATACCTCACCTGTCACCGCTTTCAGAGCAAAAGAAAAGCGCCCGCGAAACGCGAGCGCTGTTAAATACTGGCGGAGAAGTAGGGATTCGAACCCTAGATGCCCTTTTGGGGCATACTCACTTAGCAGGCGAGCACCTTCGGCCTCTCGGTCACTTCTCCAAAGCAGGTAGATATGTTACCTGACTTCTTGATATCGCGCAATTGGAACTTTGCCGAAACAAGTTAATCGCACAAGGTCGCACATATATTCCGCGATCACTTCCGCCACGGGAACTTGATGTTCGAGAAAATGACGTTCAGCGGCCACGGCAGGTTGGGAATAACATGAGCGCGCGGATTGGACACCTCGAACTTATAGTTGGGGTGGTTTTTCTTGAAACGCCACTTGCACACCAGGGTGATAAGCAAGCCGATGATCGCCGTGGCCATGAAGGTGCCCCACAACTCGGCCACGCCGATGTTGGATTCGGCAAGTGCGTACACGGTAAGCAAGCCGAACAGCACCGACTGAATGCCCATCAACCACGTGAACAGCTTGATCAGCACTTCTTTCGCTCGATTCGGCGACGAGCGGTACGTCACGACCAGGTAAACGATGCCGGCAAGAACAGCCAACACCGCCAACAGGGGGATCGTTCTGGAAAGACGGGCAAGAACAGCCATGACCAAACCTCCGATTTGGCTTTAGGAAATCACGGCCGCGCGAATGGAGCCAAGCGACGTGGATCGCGACCACCAACCGCGCTTCTGGGCCTCGGCAACGATGCGCGCCGCATGAGCAAGCGAATCACACAACGCGAACGTGCACGAGCCGCTGCCGCAAAGAAGAACATCGCCCGCATTGGCAATACCATCCTGATCGGCCAGCCAAGAATGAATCTCGACAAGCTCAGGCATAAGAGCCTCTGAAGCCGTGGCAAGGTTGTTGAACAACGCAAGATCGCCTGCGGCGCTAGCAGCCAAAGCGGCATCGATCACGCCGCCGTCAACCGGCTGGCAGATCTCATCGAACGTGCCATACGCCTGAGACGTGGATACACCACCCTGCGGCTTAACCAAAACGATGCTGCTCTTTGCGGGAGCAATGGAGTGAACGAAGCGCTCGCCAACGCCGTCATAGAAGCCGCAGCCGCCGCGCAAGAAGAAAGCAACGTCGGCGCCAAGACCTTGGGCCACCAGTTCCACGTCCACGCCGTAAGGGTCGAGGCCCCACATGGTAGCGGCGCCCACGATTGCCGCCGCAGCGTCAGACGAACCGCCGCCAAGACCAGCCTGGAACGGGATATTCTTCACAATGCGAACGGTCAGCTGCTCATCGGCGGCGTAGCCAACATGCTGAGCCAGCTCACGAACCGCCTTCGTTGCAAGATTCTGCTCGGAGTCGATTTCAGGAACCTGAAGACCGGCGCGGCCCTCAAGCGTGGACACAACCTGCAAGCCCGAACCCGGAGCGATGGGCTCGCGACGCAAGTAAACCACGTCATGCAGGTTGAGCGCGTGCATGACGCTGGTTGCCTCGTGGTAGCCGTCTTCGCGGCGAGCGCCGATCCCCAGGACAAGATTGACCTTGGCAGGCGCGACTACCTTCAGCCAACCAGGCCGATCAACCGAATCAAGCTTCTGCGTGGCGATTGCCGTGGCAGTCATATCGATCTCGTTCACCATTGTTACGTTGGGCAACGTCGTTTCGTTAGCCATTGCGTTTCCTTTTCTTCTTGAAGAAGGAACGCAATTCGTTCGCGCATTCCTCCTGCAGAACGCCGGGAACCACCTCGAAGTTGTGGTTAAGGCGCTCATCGTTGTTGATGGAGTACAGCGACCCCAAAGCTCCTGTCTTCGGGTCGGAGGCACCGTACACGCACCGGTCAATGCGGGCCTGATGCATAAGGCCCGAGCACATAATGCAGGGCTCGAGCGTGACATATACCGTGCAACCGGTAAGGCGCCAAGCGTCCAGCTCTTTGGAGGCTTTCAGCATGGCGATGAACTCGGCATGCCCCGATGGATCCTTGTCGGTTTCGCGACGGTTGCAGGCTTGGGCGATAACTTTGGGCTGATCAAGAACATGCCGCCTGGTTGCAGGGTCGATCGGGTCGTACACAACCACAGCGCCAATGGGAACTTCGCCCATTTCGGCAGCTTCGCGTGCTTGATCAAGCGCCATCCTCATGTAGTCTTCATCGGTCATGCTGCCATTATATGGTATTCTTTGGCTAAGTTTGGGCAACGTCTTCGATACAGACACGCCCAGCAACATACGCGGAGGAATGGCCGAGTGGTTGAAGGCGGCAGTCTTGAAAACTGTTGAGCCGCAAGGTTCCGTGGGTTCGAATCCTACTTCCTCCGCCAGAACGCAACAGCGGGCCGGGGCATACGCTTCGACCCGCTTTATTTTTGCCTTGGAATACTTCTAGTAATAAAAAGAATGGACCGGGGGATCCCAGTCCATTCTTTGTCTGAATCTCTGTCTTTAACAGGCAGCGATTAGTTGTTGAAGCGACGACGGATCAGCGCAGCAGCGGCAGCCAGAAGGCCTGCGATGCCAGCGACACCGGCGACACCAGCGGCGTTGGTTGCGTCACCGGTCTGAGGGATAGCAGCGGCCTCAGCCTCGGCTGCAGGCTCCTCAGCTGCGGAAGCGTCCTCCTCGGTAGCCTCCTGCTTGGGCTCGTCCTTCTTCTCGGTATCAGCAGGTGCCTCTGCCTTGTCCTCGGTGTAGAAGGCGTAGTAGGTCACAACGCCGTCCTCATCCTCGTCAGCAACGACCTTGCTGAAATCAACAGGGGTGAACTTAGCGTTACCCTGCTCATCGGTCAAAGTAGAGGACCAACCCTCAAAGCTCCAACCCTTGTAAGAAGGATCCTTGGGCTGAGCAACAGCCTCGCCCTCGTTGACCTCAACGGTAGACTCGGTCTTATTGAAGTTGTCAACGAACTTAACGGTGATCTTCTTCTCGGCCGGGGTCACAACCTTGGTCCACTCGGCGTACATGACGGCGTCGCGATCAAGAGGCTTAGAGAAATCGACCTTGTCGGCTTTCTTAGCCTCGTCGGTATAGCCCGACAGGTCCGCATGCCAGTACCAGCCGTCGAAGGTGTAGCCCTCGCGGGTGGGCGCAGGAGGCTGAGGCATCGTGCCATCGGAGGCAGTAACGCCAACCATGTAGTTGTTACCGTCTACGAACTTGCCACCGTTAGCGAAGAACGTGACGTTAGCCTCGTTCTGATCCTTCTGCTCGTTGGCCTTGTAATAAACATTAAGCGTGGTGATGCCCTCGAGAGAAGAGGTCATGTTCACCTCGACCTCGCTGGTTGCGACGCCGGAGACGATCTTCTCGGCGGTGTAACCCTCGACCTCGCCCTTGACGCAATCAGAAACATAGCTGCCTGCAGGAACCTCGACAACGGTGGTCTCGCTGGAGCCATCGCGATCGCCGCCAACAAAGTGGCTCACAACCTCGATGCTCTGGGTTGCATTCTTCTCCCATGCGGCAAACCAAGGACCGGCCTGAGGAGCAGTCGGCTTGTACTCGTTATACTCCCACAGGTTTTCGGGAATGTCGCTCATGCCTTGAAGGTATAGCCGGCACGAGTGGGCTCGGGATAAATAAAGTCGCCCTCGTTTCCGTTAATCACCAAGGGTTCGGTGCTGCCGTCGGCGAACTGACCGTCATTCGCATCGAACGTGAGTTGGCCGAGCGAACCCTGCTGTGCAGCATCGCCGTCATTGCCCTCGCCAGCATTGTCGGCGAAAGCTACTGCAGGCACGCTACCGAGAGCAAGCGTCAAACTCAAGCCTGCTGCTATTGCTTTCTTCGAACGTGGATCCTTCATTTATTCTCCTTTTTACTCTGCATCAGCCTGCACGCCTAGTTTTTTCTTTCTATGCAGTAGTAATCATACAGCCGTCCAACACGGATTCGTTGCGCAACATCAGGCACTGCAGTTTTCTGCACAATAGGTACACGCGGGGAATAACTCGTTTCATGAGTTCAATGAGGATTTCTTGCTTTTATTTACACGTTCGAATGTCGTAAATAGCATTATTGAATAGGCGCGCAGTTTTGAACGGTTAACAAATTCGCGCAGAGGGGCACGGGTGCAGATGCACACTCCAAGTTCATATATGTATGCTGATCTTCGCAGCTTTGGCGGCATTTCGAACAAAGCAGCGGCGAGTGATCTCCTTACCGAACACACCTTGTACGGCAATGCCGTCCTTCGCGATCGAATCAACGAGCGAACTTTTTTGTCGCGTCAGATCGTGCATGCAACCCCCGATCGGGTGCATCCCGAGTTTTTCGCCGACTTCCACAAAAGCGCACAGACAATCACTGGCAAGATCGTCTCGAATCTTGGAAGACCAACCGCTTACGACGAGGTCATACATCACTACGGGGAAGTCGCTTCGCGGGGCATGGCGGCTCTTCTTGATAAGTATTCGCTTGACGGAAATCTCTACGCCAACGGCGTCCATAGGATCAACGTGTCGCCCATGACGAAAACGCACGATAAAGCGGTGCTTCTAGTCATGATGTTCGTAACAACGGGATGCCTGGCAAACCCCGAACTTGCCATCGAAATCACACGCAGTTTCATGAAGAAGACAATGCCGTTTACCTTCTCGACGCTTCAACCAACGACGATGGATCCAAGCACCCTCTTGCAGCAACCGGATAAGCAAACTAAGCTCGGGCTCATTCGAATCTCGAATGATACGGTTTGCTCGTCTATTTACCCTCTCTCCACCAGCAAAGAAGGAACCACCATCGGCCTTCTTGCTACGGGAAAGCAGAACATAAACGACGTCGATGTTGACGTCTCGCGAAAGCACCTTCGTATTTTCAGGGATGGAGATGCCTGGTACGCGCAAGGGCTTGGGTCTACAAACGGAACCACGCTGATCTCGGGTGCTGACAAATCTATCCGCGTCATTAAGCCACCGAAATCCGCCAACGAGAAACTCCCGCAGGTCGAAATCAACAACGGCGATACGCTCTGCCTTGGCAAGACAACGCAATTCCTGGTATTGAAAATCGCCAATTAGCCAACTTGCTACCTTATACGGGGTCCATTGGCTTCATTACCTTGTTGCGCAACATCGCAAACTCACTGAATAGGAACATGGCGCAATCAGACAATCTTCAATGAAAGGCAAATTTTGAAGCATGTCGATCAATGCGTCGAAAGTATCCCCCCCCCGTCCGTCTAGCCAGCAGACAACCGTCCTTTCATTGGATTCTTTCACGCCCGCTTTCATAAACCCAAGCTATACCAAGAATGAAATTAACCGTCGGTTCATGACGTTCTTTCTTGACGACGACTCGAGATCTTCCAACAGCATGATTTTCCGCAAGGCGCGCAACACCGCCAACGAATGCTGCACCCTTGAATCTCCCCTGTTCTACAAAGGCAGTCCCGAAGAACGGTTGCTTAAGACGTCTCCCGAAGAAACGGCTCTTTTGCTTCGCGAAACCCAAAAGCTTCTCACGCTTGAGGAATACCGCAGCTCTCTTGCGGTCTCTCATTTGAAAGGGTTTCCTCGGGTTTTCGGCTTGGGGCACGCGCAGAATGAACCGATCATCATAAGGGAATACGTAGAAGGGCCAACGCTTGGAGCTTCAATCGAAGCGTTGCCTCACACCGACGTCGAACCGTGCATCGGAATAGAGCCGGCAACGGTGGCATCTGTCGCCAAGTCTATTCTAAGAGCACTCTTGAACGCCCAGTCGCTCGACGGTTCCTTCGTTCACCGCGACCTGTCTCCACGCAACATCGTCTTCAGAACCGACAAGAAGTCCCTTCGGGAGGAAATCGACTCCAACCAATATGATGTGTGCCTTGTCGATCTGGGCAGTTCCTCTTATGTCGAAGCCAACGATCCGTTCGCAACCGCCAAATACGGCGTCCGGCGATTCGGAACAATCGAATATGCGCCGCCCGAAATGCTCACGCGCGACGTTGAGGACGTCGACGAGATGAGGCATTCCGAAACCATCGACACGTACGCCCTTTGCAGCATCATGCATTTGCTGCTTACGCTCAAAACGCCTTACAGGCTTGCTGCAAGGATCAACGACTCGCCTTATCTGGTTAAGACCAAGGAACAGCCGCTAACGGGTTCCGATTCTTCTGCCTGCGAATTACTTAAGCTGGCAGATAGGGGGATCACGCCGAAGCAAGAAGACCGGTTCACTGTAACCGAGCTGTACGACGAGTTAGGCAAGTTCATGTAAGCATTCAGCGAAACGCGCACCACGGGTGCGCCGACCGCAAGAAACCGAACTAGCCAATACCCAGAATCTGCATCACCAGCAACGCCACGGTAAGAATGGTGACGATCGCAACCGTCGACCAAATCAGGACGGTCGTGATCTTACGTGAGCGGTACTTGCCCATGATTCGCTTGTCAGACGAAATGATGGCCATGAACACCAGCAGCACGGGCAGCACCAAGCCGTTCATGAACTGAGCCATAAGCATGACGCCCATCAGATCGATGTTCGGGATAAGAACGATGATCGCCGAGAACGCGATGACGAAGGTCAGAATGCTCTTGAAAATGGGAGCCTCGTGCCAGCTGAATGACACGCCTGCCTCCCAGCCGAATGCCTCGCAAATCACGAACGAGGTGGTCAGCGGCAACACGCACGCAGCCAAGAACGACGCGGCGGTCAGGCCGACGGCGAACAGGGCCTCGGCATGTTCGCCCGCGACCGGGGCAAGCGCACGAGCCGCATCGGCAGCAGAATCGATCGAGATGCCCTGCGGGAACAACACGGTGCCCGTGGTGACGATGATGAACCAAGCAACAAGGCATGCTGCGACGGTGCCCGAAACAACGTCGATTTTCTGCGCGAACAAATCCTTCGGGGTGATGCCCTTCTCGACGACGTTGCTTTGCTCGAAGAAGATCATCCACGGCGCGATAGTGGTACCTATCATGGCAATGACCAGCGAAAAGAAGCTTTGCTGCTGAATGACCTGCGGCTTGAACGTTTGGGTCACGGTGACGGTCCAGTCGGGGCCGGCCATGAAGGCCGCAACCACGTAGGTCAGGAACACCAGCGACAGAATGAGGAAGACCTTCTCGACGCGTTTGTAACTGCCGCCAACAACCAACAGCCATACGGCAATGGCGGCAACCGGCACCGAAAGGTACTTCGACAAGCCGAACATCTCCATGCCCGAAGCGATGCCCGCAAACTCCGAGAATGTGGTTGCAACGTTGCCGATAAGCAACGCGGTCATGGCAAGTGCCGTCAGGCGGATGCCGAAACGCTCTCGGATAAGGGCAGCGAAGCCCTTGCCCGACACAGCGCCCATCTTCGACGCAGTCATCTCGACCACGATAAGCAAAATGCACATGACGGGGATAACCCAAAGCGTCGCGTAGCCGAACTGCGCGCCAACAGTGGAGTACGTGGAAATGCCGCCGGCGTCGTTGCCAGCCATGGCCGTGACGATCCCGGGGCCCAAAGCCGCTAAGGCAATAAGGAGCTTGCTACGCTGCTTGGTGGCTGCAACCTCCTGCGAAGCGTCTTCGGCAACCGCCACCGCAGTGGTGGACCCTGCAGATGCGGGCGCAGCAGCAGGTGCCGCGGCGGCAACGAGCGCAGACGAAGACGCACCCTTCTCGGCGCTGCCCGTCGAAACGATGTTGAACGCGGTTGCGCTGCGCACGGCCTTGGCGGGATCGGGCTTGGCACCCGCCTTCTTCGCCGCAGCCTTGCGCTTGTCTGCCGCGATCTGGGACTTGGTGACTGGCTTCGCAGTTCCGTCGGGAGAGCTCTGGGCCTTCAGCTTCTGAACCTTCATCAAGAAGGCCGCGTTTTCCGGGTTTCGCTTCTGCTGACCAGCCATGCTAATGCCCCAAGATCTGCATCAGGATCAACGTGTACAAGCCAAGGATCAATACGCCGGCAAGAACAATGCCCGCAATCTGAAAGTTCGTGAACAGGCGCTTCTTATCGCTTTGATCGTCTTCCAAGGCATCCCACGCATCGTCGACGGTGATGATGCCAAGCAGAACCTCGCGCTCGTCCACAACAGGCATGGCGGTAAGCTCGTACTTGAAGATGTCCTCAACAGCGTCTTCCTCGGGCTCGTCGGGCGTGACCGAGATGATGTCGGTGTACATGATATCGCCCATCAGGGCGTCGTCCTTGTTCAGCACCAGCGTGCGCACCGATGAAACGCCCACCAAACGATGGTCGTCGTCAAGGACGTACAGGTAGTAAACGGAGGGGGCGTCCTCGGGAAGGGCGCGCAAAACCTCGATGGCGTCGCGCACGGTGTCGGACGAATGCACGGTGACGAACTGCGTGGTCATCATGCCGCCGGCGGTGCCGTCGCGATAACCCAGCAGGGCACGGATCTCGGAAGCGTCCTCGACGCCCATCAGGCGCAGAAGGGTTTCGGCTTTCTCGTACGGAAGGTCGCGAACGATGTCGGCAGCGTCGTCGGGGTCCATGTTGCCCAACAAGCCTGCAGCGCGATTCTCGTCCAAGTCCTCGATGAAGTCGGCCTGAAGCTCGTCTTCCATCTCGGCCACGGCTTCGCCTGCCTGCACGTCGTCCAAATGCTTGAACACGTTGGCGCGCTGCTGCGGGTCAAGCTGCTCCAAAATGTCAGCAACGTCGGCGGGGTGCAGCTCGTCCAAGCGCTTATGCGAAACGGCCAGCTGCACGTCGGACAGATCGCGGTCGAGCAGATCCATATAGTTCCATGCAATGATGTGCTCGTCGATATGACGGTGGAAGGCCTCGGCAACGGCGACAACCGCGCGCTCGAGCCACGGGGCAAGACCGCGAAGAATGCCGCGCACGCCCACTTCAGCGCCCAGAAGACGCAGCTGCGTGCCCGACACCGACAGCTTAAGGTCGTTCACTCGCACGACCTTAAGGCCCTGCGTGTCGACGATCTGCCTATTCAGAAGGTCGCGAGCAAGAAGAACCTCGTCCGGCTGTAGATAACTGAAGCGAATATCCTTCGCAGGAACCTTCAGCGTGATGCCGTCTTCCGAGAATTCGTCGACGTACTTGCGCCACGAGATCATGAACGGGACTTTTCCCGGGCCCTGGAAGGCCATGCTCGTGATACGCGGAAAAACCTCGCCCGTGGAAATAGCAAGATCGGATACGGTGCCCAGTTCTTCGCCAGCGGAATCCACCACCGGCTTGTTCATCATTTGAGAGAGATAAAGCATTACATCCCCTACGTCAGCCATCTTCGGCTGCCGCAACGGGGAGCCGAAGTTCTACATACTGTGAGGTTTCGGTTCTCGAACCTTCAAGTACGTTCCTTTCCTTCGACTAATAAATCGGCGTGCCGCGAAATAAGGGCGGCAGCAAACGCGAGCACAACGGCTCAAGCGTTCTCGCCGCAGATCATTAAACCACTATAGACTTGTATCTAGCCAAATCTTACCTGATTTTTAAGAGTTAAACAGAAGGCGGTCACAGCGCGCTTAAAGGCGAACGCCCGAGAACGCGTAAAAACCAGGGGTGTCAACGAGCGATTCCAGCTGGAACAGGTCTTCCCACACCGCGCTTTCCTCGCGCACGGGGCCAAGCCCCGAGCTTACGCCCGCAGCGTGCGCCTGATGATGACCGTTGATCTCGTCTTTACCCGACCCATGAGCCACGGCGAAACGCCCGCCGGGCTTCAATAGGCGGTGGACCTTCTTTGCCAGCGCGGGCTTGTCGACGAAATGCGGGTAGGCGTTATAGATAACCACCTCGTCGAACTGGTTGGCTTCGTCCAGCTCAAGCGCATCGCTTGCCACGAAATCGACGGCGGGATCGTCGGCGTAATTTTTGCGTGCGTTCTTGACCATCTTTTCGGAAAGGTCGACGCCCAAAACGGAACCGGCGCCGGCCTCAAGATAGTACGGAACCATAACGCCCGTGCCGCAGCCCAGGTCAAGAACACGATCACCCGGCTTGACGCCCACAAGCGAAACCACGGCGCCTTGCACACGGCTTTTCCCCACATGGCTCGAGGAATCCCAAGTATCGGCCCGCTCGTCAAAGAAGCGCGCGACTTTCTCAAGTTTGCCGCAGGTCGCTCCGTTCGTTAGCTGCTCTACGGGATTGTTTTCGGTATCCATTGCAAACCCCCCTTATAAAGGAACCACCAAACGGCGGCCACGATGCTCGATGACATCGCTCTTCAT
>OLPV01001056.1_pt1 | contig 21532 bp, 13 predicted proteins | sample 1671961 | NCBI WGS metagenome assembly OLPV01 (sample SAMEA3136630, study PRJEB25190) | human gut metagenome | biome: human gut; feature: human-associated habitat; material: faeces | place: Austria | collected 2013
TACTTATATATTGGAGAATAGTATGAAAAAACAATTTTTTTCATTTATACTTGTGATTGCAATGCTTTTAAGCGTAATTCCTGTAGCTTTTGCCGCTGAAATTGGCCAAATTTTTACTTTAACTTTTGATAATGTGACTCCCCATGCGGGGGATATAATAACCGCGACTATCTATATGGAACAAGCTCCATCTGACTACTATAAGGTCACAAGTAGTATTGAATATAATATGGACACCCTTACTTATGTGGACTATACCTGTTCTTGGGAAAGCATGAGCTGTTCCGTCACACAAAAACGATCCGGCGATTTTAAGTCCTATGTTGATTTCAAAATTGACAGCAAAAGAGGCACTGATACAGTTATTCTTAATGAAATTCAAACGCGACAGACCGGCGCATTTGCCACAGTTCGTTTCAAAGTAAATGAATCATGTGAGGTTGGACAGGCCATCAAATATAAAATTAGAGGCACATTTTACGATGCAAACGCAAAGGCCGTTATCAACAATCCCAATGCCGAAGCTACACTTGTCGTTACTGAGCAGGGTGGCAGTATAATCACCGTTCCAAAAACTGAAACCGGCTATACTGTTTCCATGGCTACTGACCAGCAGGTTGCTGCAGGCCAGCAGGTGCGTATCCCTGTGGCCGTCGCCTCCGGGGAAAAGGGCATCACCGGCTTCAACGCTTATGATATGACCTTCACCTACGACCCGGCAGCCTTGACCCTGAACACCACCTCCGACTCTGCCGCCAACCTGACGGTGGAGGACAACAACGGTACCGTTCGGGTCCGCCGCTACGGCGATGCCGTGCCCTTGGGCGAGGCCCTGGCCCTGCAGTTCACCGCCAAGGCGACTGCCACCTCCACCGTGAAGCTGACCAACGCCAAATTTGATCTGGATGCCAACTCCATCAACTTTGACGCTCCGGAGGCCACCATTTCCGACGCCGACACCGTGGTCAACGCCAATAACTTCACCGTGACCCTGCCGGATGCGTTCACCTCTGACGAGACCCGCCTGGTTCCCAACGGCGGCAGCTTCACCTTCAAGCCCGTGGACAGCCACTATACCTACACCTTCACCGTGAAGATGGGCGACACCGTCACCGAGGGCTTGACCTTCGGCGCAAATGACACCTACACCATCGAGAATATCTCCGGCAATGTGGAGATCACCTGCACCGGCAAGACCCCCAAGCAGTACGATGTGACATACAGGATTGACGAAGATGTGGAGCAGGATGTGACCAAGGGCCCGGAGACAGTCACCTATCTGAATGACTACTCCTTCGTCGTCACCCCGAGGGCCGGCTACTCCTACCGTGTAATTTACGAAGTAGACAACGGGGATTCCTTTGTCCATACAGTCATAGCGGTCCCCACTGCCAATGACGATGGCACCCTCACCTACACGGTCCCTGGAAAAGAAATCGTTGGAGGTGTGGAAATATGGATCTCCGCCAACACAGAATCTGGTATTCCGGTCGTGTTCACCGGCAACGGCGCTGAGGACGCAGCCTCCGGGAATGCAAGCTCTATGGGCAAGAATATGCCCTACTACTTCACGCTGAACCAGCGCGAGAGCTGCGACTACACCGTCACGGCTTACTATCAGCCCCTCAGCACTCCCACAGCTTCTAAGAGGCCCGCCACCGTGCGCAGCCTTGGCAATGGGAAATATGTGGTCGAGGCCGTGAATTATAACGACGATCTGTATGTATACGCCAGAAGCTGGAACCTGGTCGTGAAGGTGGAAAAGGTCTCCCACAGCGCGGAGGAAGTGACCGTGTCCAAATATCTGGAGCTGAATGACAAGACCATGATGCTGGTCACGGTCAAGGGCACCCCCGAGGGAGGCAAAGCCTTCACCTATGACGGCAACACCATGTATAAGGTCGAGGGCTACGGCACGGACCGGTATGCATGGCTGGTGATCGTGGACAAGGGTCAAACTCTGACCCAGGAGGAGGCCGCCGCCAAGGTCGCCATCTCTGCCGCAGACAATGTGGTTACCATCACCCCGAGCTTCGATGTGAATAGGACCGGGAAGGTGGATGTCAACGATGCGCAGCTGGTCTACGATATGTATAACGGCACATACAGTAACTTCACCCAGGTTTCCGTGGAGAAGTTCCTGCGGGCCGATGTAAACGCCACTAAGGTGGTGGATCACACCGACGCTGTGGCCATCGTGAATCAGTTCAAGTAAGGCCCTGCCAGCCTCCCTTCCCCAGCGGGAGGGGAGGCTATCCCCCGTTGGGGACTTCGCACCGGTCAAGCCGGGCAAAAAACGGCCCAACCGGGCGGAGAGAGAAGGAGATCAGCATGAGAAAACGCATTTTTACACTATTGGCAGCCCTGTGTCTGCTGCTGTGCCTGCTGCCCACCGCAGCCTTTGCCTCGCAGACGGGCGGCAAAACGGATGAGAGCCGCAGCTACAATTTTGACCTGTCCGTAGGCGGCGCATCTGAGGTGCGGGCCACCACCGGCGAGACCATCACCGTGACCCTGGTGCTCAAGCGCACCGACGCCCAGGAAAACGCCGATATGTACGGTATGCAGACCGAGATTGAGTACGACGACACCTTCCTCCAGCTGGTGGACGGCAGCGTCATGACCGCCCCCGGCATCCGCTGGAGCGACTTAGGCCGCCGCACCGGCGGGCGGGCCTTCTATCTGAACTTCGTGTCCTTTAAGGGCGGCGAGGCATGGGAGCCGGAGGTGGTAGTCGGCAGCTTTCAGATGAAGGTCATCGGCACGAAGGGTGTGTCGCAGCTTATCCCCACCAACACCCTGGTTTCCACCCAGGACGGCATGGCCGGTTACGCCGTAAAGGATAACAGCGTGTCCGTCATCGTCACCACGGACTGCACCGTTACCTTTGAAAGCAACGGCGGCACGGAGGTCCCCTCCCAGACCGTCCAGTACGGTGAAAAGGTGAAAAAGCCCGAGGACCCCATCCGGGAGGGCTACCACCTGGAGGGGTGGTACAGAGATCTGGACCGCACCCAAAAGTGGGACTTCCACAAGGACACCGTTAAGGGCAACATGACCCTCTACGCCAACTGGGCCGAGGGTGCCGCCGCAGGAAGCGTCACCTGGTGGATCATCGGTGGCGTGGGCCTGCTGGCCCTGCTGCTGATTCTGCTGGCTCTGCTGGGCAAGAAGAAGGTTCGCTTTGAGACCAGCGGCGGCACAGAGCTGGAGGCCGTTTCCGTGAAGCGGGGCAGCGTCATTGGCGAAGTCATGACGCCCACGAAGCCCGGCGCAGTGTTCGGCGGCTGGTATGCAGATCAGGCGCTCACCAAGCCCTGGGATACACAGAAAGACCCGGTGCGCAGCAACATGACGCTCTACGCACGCTGGATGTAATCTACGCATAAATGAGGTAAACAAATATGAGAAAACGCATACTATCTCTGCTGCTGGCACTGACTTTGGCTCTGTCGGCAGGCGTATTCGGCGTCATACCGGCGCTGGCTGCGGATTCCTGCGTTTCCGTGAAGGCGGATGCCGTCACCACCGGTGAGGTTGTGGCCGGCAGCCTGCTGGAGATCAAGCTGACAGATGTCTTTGAAGATACAGACGGCCATACGCTGACCTACACGCTGACCAACGCAGCGCAGTTCAGCGCCCAAACCAAGGTCAAGGACGGCTCACTCTATGTGTCAGAGAAAGACCCCGGCACCTATACGCCGAAGGTCAAGGCGACCTGCTCGGACGGAAAAGAGCTTACAGCGACCTTTACCATCACGGTCACGGAAGCTCCCCACGGATTGGACGCACAGTATAACTACGATGAGACCCCCGCCAAGGAAGTCACGGTGTATGTGACCATCTCCAACGACGGCGTGCCCATCCGAGGCCGCGACGGCACGGTGCTGTGCCACAAGGCCATCACCGTCCCCTACTTTGACTTGGGCCGGTACAACTTGAGCGAATACTACCGCTATCACACGGAAAACGGAGAAGGCAAATACATCGACGAGAACATCGTGGAGCGGCCCACCGGCCTGCACCTGTATCTCTATCTGCTGGAGCGCTACTTCATCGGCCTGCCGGAGGAGCAATGCTGCAAGGGTGCCTATCCTCGTGACGCGCTGGCGAGCTTTAAGCTGGGTGAAGATGTTTGTTACATGGATGAAACACCGGCCTATACGGCAGACAGCTTTGCCGCTCTGACTATCACCGGCTCGCCCACCAGCCTGTATATGGCCAACTTCTGGGGTCATGATGAGAACCTGATGTACTACCGCAACCACTGCTTTCCCTACATGAGTCCCGGCTGGGGCTCCACCTCCGACTACATCGTGCTGTCGGACGGCGATACCTGGGATGTGGCCATGTTCACCAACTGGAGCTTCTGGTCCAGCGGCGGTGCATTTACCTGCTTTGACAAGGACGCGTACAATGCCCGCCCCGGCATGGAGATGACGATCTCCTCTCAGGCTTACGGCACGACCTTTGAGGGCAGCGACTTCTATCCCTTCTCGAACCTGGATGTGTTCCTGTATAACGACAAGTGGGAGCAAATCGAGCAGTACAAGGAAGCGGCTGACGGAAAGAGCACCTTCTCCTTCACCGCCCCCACAGAGGAGGGCACCTACTACCTCGTGGGCATGGACCCCAACCGGACGATCCCCAAGGACGACAGCGGCGGCACGAACTATGCCAAGATCGCACCGGCCACAGCCATCCTGAACGTGGCGGCGGACGCCGAGCTGGAGCGCCCCTTCCAGGACGCTGCCGTGAATGGTGAAAAGCTGGCAGCAAAGAATACCAGCTACGAGGGCATCACCACGCTGACCAGCGCGGACGGCCAGACGACCTATATGGAAGTGCCCAAGTACCATGTGACCGTGCCCGAAGGCGCGGAAACGGTGACCGTGACCTACAACAAGGACGTGGACATCCGTCACGACGGCACCACGGTCTACGCCTATGAGGTGGAGTTCGCGGCGACTGCCGTGAACCGTGCGGCGGCGCAGGCAAGCGGATATACCCTCACGCCCATCACGCTGGAGAACAGCTATACCCTCAATGCGGACGGCACGCAGACCGTGATCATGCCGGTGACAGGGTATGTCCGCAACGCGGACGGCAGCGGCAAGGCGATCACGCTGAGTGCCCCCGCTGACAAGAACTCCGCGCCCGTCGCGCTGTTCACCTTTGAGTATGCAAAGGCAGACACGAAGCCGGATGTGACATATGGGGATGTGAACGGAGATGGCATCATAAATTCCACGGATGCAGCAATCGTCTATCGCTCGGTTAATGGAAGATACACACTGACAGATTCTCAGAAGTTGTCGGCAGATGTTAACGGCGATGGTGCTGTAAACTCCACAGATGCTGCGTTGATCTATCGTTATACAAACGGGAAAATGAGTAAATTCCCCGCAGAATCCTAAATACCATAAGGAGGTTAAACACAAAATGAAAAGAACTCTTTCCATTCTGTTGACAATCGCCATGATTATCAGCCTTATCCCTGCTGTATTTGCTGCTGATGTTCCGACGATGTCAACAACAGTTGATAAGACAGAGGTTCAGCCGGGTGATACGATTACGCTTACACTGTCGATCGACAAGACCATTACGAACCTGAATAACTGGGAGTGGGCAATTTATTTTGACAAGACTGCTTATGTCAAAACCAGCGGCGAGCTTGAACCTGGATGTATGTCGGGCACGGGCACTACTGGCGCAGTGGGAGATAATGTTGATATCCTTGGTAAAAATGCCATCCGGGTATCCGGCCTAAGCACTACAGGCGACCCTGTCACTCTTAACGCCGGCAAGATTGCCACTGTTACCTTTACGGCAACGGAGAACATCACGGCAGAAAACGCTCGCATTGAGGTCAAAACCGAAGCGCTGCCTGACTATGATACGCTTAAAGACAACGATGTCAAATTAACCGGCAACATCATTGATGTCACAGTGAAGTCCAGTGAAGCCAAGGGCTACACCGTGTCCATGGGTGCGGACAAGCAGGTAGCCTCCGGTCAAATCGTGGAGATCCCTGTGGCCATCGGCAACAACGACGGCAAGACCACCTACAGCGCCTACGACATGACCTTCTCTTTTGACCCCGCCATTCTGAAGCTGAACATGGAAGCCACCAGCATCGAGGGTTATCGCGTGATCCCCGGCAACGGCACCGTGCGAATCGTGCGTTACGGCAAAGCCGCCGAGCTGGGCGATGCACTGACTCTGAGCTTTGTGGCAGCCGGCCAGGGTAAATCTGATGTGAAAGTAACGAAAGCGTGTGTGGATACCAATGCAAACGCCATTGACTTTGACGCACCTGCGGCTGCCATTTTGGATGACACCGCCGTTATTACCGTCAGCGGCTACACCGTGAGTTTGCCGGATGAATTCACCCGTACCGACGCGGAGGGCTCCGTGATCACAGCAGGCGGCACTCTGACCTTCAAGCCCGCAGACCCCAACTATGACTATACTGTCACCGTCACCGTCGGCAACGGTGAGGCAACGACAGTTAGCCCGGACGAGGGTGGCATCTACACCGTGCCCAATGTCAACGGCAATGTGGTTGTCTCCAGTACCCAGACCCCCAAGAGTTTCAACGTCACTCTGGGCGCGGATACCACCGGTAATGAGAAGGCCACCTATAAGACCGACTACACCTTCAAGCTGACCCCTGTGGATGGCTATGTCTACAAGATGGCTGTGACCATCGGCGGCAAGGCATACACCGGCTTTACGGCCCAGGTAAATGACGACGGCACCACCACCTACACCATCCCCGGTGCGGATATCACCGGCGAAATCGTCATCAACAGCAACAAGCAGGTCAAGCCGCTGGAAACCTACAAGGTCACCTTTGCAGGTACCGGCGCAGGTGATGCTACCGGCGAGAGCACCGTTCAGGAAAAGGCTAACTACACCTTCACCGTGGCCAAGCAGAAGAACTTTGAGTACACCATCACTGCCACTATGGGCGGCAAGAATGTGACTATCACCGAGGGAGCCGACAACACCTACACTATCGCCAGTGTCACCGGCGATCTGGTCATCACCATCGAGAAGAAATCCACTCTGACCATGGAGGTAGCTGTTTCCGAGTATGTGCAGATGGATAACAAGACCGTGTTTCTTGTAACCGTGACCGGCACCCCCGAAGAGGGCAAGGCTTTTGCCTACGGCGATAATGTCATGTATAAGACTACCGCTTACGGTGAGAATGTGTACAGCTGGCTGGTGATTGTGGACAAGAATGAGGCATTCACTGTGGCTACGGCTGAGGCCAATATCAACCAGGCCAGTGCCACAGCCGAAGAAGTGAAGCAGAGCTATGATGTCAACGAGACAGGTGTTGTGGACATCAACGATGCGCAACTCACCTATGACATCTACAGCGGCAAGTACACCGACTTCGAGAAAGTCTCTGTGCGGAAGTTCCTGCGCGCGGATGTGAACCTTGACAAGGCCGTCAACTCCACCGACGCCGTTGCGGTCGTCAAAAATTCCAAGTAAACCAAGGCGAATCCATAGCTTCCCCTCCCTTTTGGGAGGGGAGGCAATTCGCCATATTTTGGGGCCTTACCATTGCCTCCTGTTTTAGGAGACGATGGTAAGAATCCAAAACAAGCATTTGGAGGATACCCGTATGAAAAAACATAGCGGCCTATATAGCGCTGTGAGTATTTTGCTGGTCATTGTGCTGGTGGCAGGGATCAGCCTCTCACTTCTTTCCTTCGGTCGGACAAGGCCGGAGAATCCCATCAGCACTCAGCCGGATCGGCTCCAGGCAGAGTCGCTGCAAGGCTCCGGCAGCACTGGCGGACAAAGCTCCGGCAAGGATAATACAGAGAATACGGATACTGCCCAGGACCCATCAGAGCCGCAGAAGCCCGACGAGCCGCAGAAGCCCGATGAGCCACAGAAGCCCGATGAGCCACAGAAACCTGATGAGCCACAGAACCCGGATGACACGCAGAAACCCGATGACACCAAGCCGGATCCATCGGGCCCCACAGACCCCACGGATAACCCCGGCAAGGGCGACCAGGGCGGCTCCAAGTCAGACGATAACAAAGGCGGCTCCGAGGATTCCGGTGACCATGGTGATGGCACCGGCGGAGACGACGGGGACCACGGCGGCAGCGGAGGTGACCACGGCAGCGGCGGTGAGGAGGATGATACCCCCCGCATTTATACGACACTGAAAACCCAGCAGCTTACCAAGACAGAGCTGCCCGACAGCAAGCTGACCTTTGTGGCCTATCCCCTGGGTAAGGGCGATCTGCATATCCGTGTCCGGCTGAAAAATGAGACCAATTCCGGAAACGGATTGCTGCTAACTTCTCAGAATAACCAGGACTACGAGGCACAGCTGGATTTCAACGCAGATAACCTCTTTGTGCTGTCTCTTTATGATGGGGAGACCTTTCTGGGACTTGTTCAGTACCGGGTGGGCTATTACGCGAATCTTGCGGACGATACCCACCCGACGGTGGGGGACTATCCACCCTCCATCGTTACCAATCTGGACGGGGCCAGCCTGGACATGAGCTCCCAAACCTTCCCCTTGACGGTGATTGCCCGTGCCAACGCAGAGCTGGGAGCCGGTGTGATCTATTCCAATCAAATTCGGGTCACGCTGGACGGCAAAACCGTGGAAAAGAGCTACGGCGATTCTCAACCCACCTACGAGTTGTATTTCGATCCCCCTCAGTTGGGCGATGAAGAAACCCACATCGTCCGGGTGCTGGCCTGGGATGGTAACGGAAACTCCACCATGAAGGTCTACACCGTCACCTATCACCAGATCAGTGAGGGCGATCCGGCAGGCTCGGTGGATGTGGTGCTGGATGCGACCACCATCGGCCTGGGCATTCTGGATACCGGTACGCTGGACATCGTGGAGGGCGAAACGGCGGCATCCGTGCTGCTGCGCTTCCTGCAGGAGCGCGGTTATGAGCCGGATTACCAGGGGTCCACTACTATGAACTTCTATCTGCGCCGGATTAGCCGGGGCGACATTGCCTACCGTGCCAATGTCCCGGAGCATCTTTGGGAGCTGATCCTGCGGGACGGCATCACCACCAATGACAACTATGACCGGGACAGCATCGGGGAGTTTGACTATACCCAAGGCTCGGGCTGGATGTACTCCATCAACGGCACCCTGTATGAGGGTACCGGCATGAGTGGCTACAAGGTCCGCAACGGCATTACCATTTATGTGCGCTTCACCCTGTCCTACGGCAAGGACATCGGCGGCTACGATTCCACCGGAGGCGGCTACGGTTCACTGAGCAGCTACTGCGGCCTGTGGATCAACGGCGGCTACCAAGCCCTGGGCCACGACTTCGTGGAGACGGACCGTTTGGAACCCACCGAAACAGAGGATGGTTACATCCACTATCGCTGCTCCAAGTGCCATGAGGAGAAAACAGATATTCTCCCGGCCACCGGCGGCGGAACGGAGCCAATAGAGCCTGCCCCTACGGAGCCCGGTCCCCACGGAACCGACGCCCACAGAGCCAACTTCCGAATAGGACCGGCTGATGCGGCGGAGGATGGGAAACGCTCTAACGGGACACGGGAACGGTAAAGTTTTCCTTTGTAGAAGGGCGCTGAAACGAACGATGGAGGATACTGCATGAAAAGAGCAACACGAATATTAGCGGCACTTCTTTGTGTGCTGCTTCTGCTCCCAACGGTGGCCTTTGCGGAAGCACAGCCTTCTTTGGAAAAACAGATTGCACAGAGTGCGGAGGGAATGTCCGCTCTGGGCGGCAAGAAGGGTGAATTGCTGAAAGACCGGGAATTGTTTCCTGCAGGCGATTCCGTCTGCGATTGGCTGGCCATAGCTATGGCACTGTCCGGCACAAGGGAGAGCTATTCCGACTATTTGGCGGAACTGAAGGCCCATGTGGAGGACGCATACGCCAAAAACGGATGCCTGGATCGCAACAAGGCCACGGAATACCACCGGATTTCTTTAACGGTGCTGGCACTGGGGGGCAACCCCACCAACTTCGGCACGAAGCCCGACGGCTCGGCCATTGACCTGATCGCAGAGGGTACTTACAACTATGCCCGTGATCCGGGCGCTCAGGGCTTAAATGGCTGGATATGGGCGCTGCTGACCTTGGATGCCGGGGACACAGAGGTCCCGGCAGACACCCTGTATTCCCGGGAGGACATGGTAAATGCCATTTCCGTTGCTCAGGAGCCGGACGGCGGCTTCGGCCTGATCCCCGGAAAATCGGATGTGGACATCACCGCTATGGCGGTGCAGGCCCTAGCTCCCTATCGGGACCAGACGGAGACCGAGATCGACGCAGCACTTTCCTATCTTTCCGGCCAGCTGACGGGCACTTGCGGGTATATCGCCTACGGCGATGAAAACGCGGAAAGCACCGCCCAGGTCATCCTGGCCCTGTGTGCGCTGGGCATTGACCCGGAGACGGATAGCCGTTTTGTTAAGGGCGAGCACACCCTGCTGACGGAGCTTTCCCAGTTCCGGGAAGCGGACGGCACCTACCGCCATGTGCTGGAGGGGGCCGGCGACGGCCTGGCAACGGCCCAATCCGTCCTGGCCTTAGTGGCTGTGCAGCGTGTGCGGTCCGGGCAGCCGTGGGTGCTGCATTTTGACGGCACTCAAGCGCCCCGTGAGGCATTCGGCACAAATGGAATCATCATCTGCGCCGTGATCGGTGCGGTAGTCGTAATCGCCGCCGGTGCGATCTACATCATCGGCAGAAAGAGGAAAAAAGCATGAACAAGCTGACAGATCAAATTCAGGCAGAGGTCAACAAGGTCGTTTTGGGCAAGGAGGACATCGTCCGCAAGGTGCTGCTGGCCATCCTGGCACAGGGCCATGTGCTGCTGGAGGATGTCCCCGGCGTAGGCAAGACGACGCTGGCCAAGGCATTTTCCAAAACGCTAGGTCTGGACTCCAAGCGTGTCCAGTTCACCTCCGACACCCTGCCATCGGATATTATCGGGTTTTCCGTATTCGATAAGGCAGACGGCAAGCTGAAATATCAGTCCGGAGCCATTATGACCAATCTGCTGCTGGCGGACGAGATCAACCGTACCTCCAGCAAGACCCAATCCGCTCTGCTGGAGGCTATGGAGGAGTTGCAGGTCACCGTGGACGGCGTGACCCGGCCCCTGCCGAAGCCCTTTATCGTGTTGGCAACGGAAAACCCGGTGGGTTCTGCGGGTACGCAGATGCTGCCCGCATCCCAGCTGGACCGTTTCATGCTCCAACTGAGCATGGGCTATCCCAATCGGGCCAGCACGGCGGCACTGCTGAAGGATCGCCATCATGTGGACCCGCTCTCTGCCTGCCAGACAGTGACTTCCCCTGCCGAGCTGGAAAAGCTCATTGCAGAGGTCAGCAATATCCATGTGGCAGACCGAATTTATGACTATATTGCAGAGCTGGTGGATCTGACCCGCTCCAACGCCTATGTGACCCTGGGTGTCAGTCCCCGTGGCGCTTTGGCTGTGACCCGTGCGGCCAAGGCCAACGCCTACTTAGAGGGCCGGGACTATGTGATCCCTGACGATGTGTGCGCCGTGTTCCCGGATGTGTGCGTCCACCGTCTGATCCTCAACTCCAAGGCGCGGCTCCAGGACTATACAGCGGCACTGATCCTGCAAAATGTACTTACCTCCGTCCAGAAGCCGGATGTCCGGGAATTTTCCAGCAAATGAGAAAAACGATCTTAGGCAGCGCCCTGTGTTATCTGATCCTGCTGCTGGCGTTGGCGGCGCTGCTTCTTACAAGCGGCTCCTTCTGGGCGCTGGCTGGACTCTGCTTGCTGCTCCTGCTGCCCCTGGCCTCCTGGCCGGTTAATTTCTATGTCCGCAGGCACCTGCAGGCGGACATTCTGACCCCGGCCACAGCGGCAAAACGCACGGCAGTCAGCTGTCGGGTGCGTATCCACAACGGAGCGTTTCTGCCCGTAATGCGCTATGGCTGTCAGGTCTCTATCCGCAATGATCTCACTGAAGAAGATCAGACAGTGACGCTGACCGGTAGCATCGGAGCCAAGGGCGAAAGCAGCCAAACCATCCTGCTGCAAAGCAGCTTCTGCGGCAGAGTGTATGTGCAGATCAGCCGGTTTACCCTGCTGGACTATCTGGGCCTGCTTCCCATGAAGGCCCTCGTGAAAGCGGATGCCCGTCTGACCATCCTCCCGGACCTGTATCCAATGGAGGCGGACATGACCGCCCGACCGGCCTATGCCGACGACGGCGCTTCCAATCGACGGGGTGAGGACCGCAGCGAGGTGTACCAGCTCCGGGAGTATCGCCCCGGCGATGACATCCGGCAAATTCACTGGAAGCTGTCTTCCAAGTTAGATGAGCTGATTCTGAAAGAGGCCAGCCAGCCGGAGAGCCGTTCCCTTTTGGTATTCTGGGATAAGCGCACCGGCGGTAACCCCCAGCAGATGGACGCACTGGCGGAGGTCGTGTCCTCCGCAGGCATGGCACTGCTGCAAAGTGGTGTACCCTATACCCTGTGCTGGACGGACCGGGACGATCTGCAGGTCCAGGACATTTCAGAGGAAAACCAGCTTTTGCAGGCTATCCCGGCTCTGGTAAAGACCAGGGGCAGCGCTGAGTGCCGCCTGCCCAAAACTGACGGTTACAGCCGAATTCTCTGTTTCGGCACAGCGCCGGAAGAACAGCTGCTCACGGACGGACGGGTGCATTTCATCCTCTGCACCGAAGAACAGTACCCCGGTGCGACCACCTTTGCCCCGCAGAATTATTCCGAGGCCATGCAGCGACTGGAGGTTTAACCCATCATGCGAAAAAATGAAAACGGACTCCAGTGGATTGTCGCCGAAACGGCACAGAAAAAGCTGCACTTTCCCTGGGGCGCTTGGGTGGTCTGTGCCGTTCTGACGGTGGGCTTCTGCTTGCTTTTAACCGCTGCATTTCCCTCTGTTCCCTACCCATGGTGGGCCATGACAGCAGCTGCGATTTTGGTACAGGCGGCGTTGCTGATAGTATACCAAACCAGAATCGGGAACTGGCTCGTTCCAGCGGGCATCGGCGTGTTGCTTCTTCTGAGCTTGGCACTGAACAAGTTTGTCCTACCCGGTTTTGGAACACTGGCAAATGATTTCCTGACCCTGCTGACGAAAAAGACCGGGAAGATCTACCTGGACCTTGCGGCAGCGGATGCCCAATTTCTGCCTCTGGCGGTAACGGTTCTGCTACTGGCGGTGTCGCTGCTTCTCAGCCGTAGCGCATGGAGCGGACGGATGCTGCTGGCCTTGCCGATTCTGCTGCCCTGCTATGCAGCCCTGTTGCTGGGCTTGTTTCCCATAGGCATCGGCGGTGGGCTGCTGATTATTGGCACGGTGCTGCTGATGGTGCAGCACACGGCAGAGGGAGAAGCCCTTGCAGGCGTTCCGGCGCAGCTGATCTTGCCGGTCCTGTGTGCAGCGCTGTGTCTGCTGATTGGCCTGTCCTGCCAAGGCAAGCTGAATACAGACATGGTCGAGACGATGCAAACCCAGCTTCACCAGCGGTACTACGACAGCGATACCAATTCCATGCCGGAAGGAAACCTCAAGAACTTACCCGCCTGGAATAAAAGCGACACCCCGGCGCTGGAAGTCACAATGGAGCAGCCGGAAAAGGTGTATCTGCGTGGGCAGGTCTACGACACCTACACCGGCACCGGCTGGAAAGCAGCCGATACCGAAGAAACCGCCCAATATGAGGACCTTTTCTATTGGCTCCATGAGGCGGGTTTCTACGGCCAGAGTCAAATTGCACTGGCGGATGGCTATACGGAGACGGCCACACCGCTGTCCATGACTATACGAAATCTCTCCGCCTGTTCCGCCCACGGCTACTACCCCTACGCCGTCTACGGCAGCGAAACGCTGGCAGCGGACCGCATCGGGGACACGAATCTGCCCCCGGCAGAGAGCCTGTATTATCTGAAAGGCAGCGTCCCGGACTGGTATCAGATCCAGCGGAACCTCTCCACAGCCCAGGGCCGGGAAAACATCGAGACCTATCTATCCAAGGAGCAGGCCTATGCCGACTATCTCCGGGCCGTGGACCTGCAAATGACCCAGGACAGCTGGGCCGTCCTCCAGCGGCAATTGAAGCTGGACACCCAGACCCGGACCATCAGCGACATCCGCACCATCATCTTTGACTATCTACGGGAAGCCATGATCTACGATGAGACTGCCCGGACCATGAACGGCAGCGGCGACTTCCTGCAATATACGCTGGAGCGCAGCGGACACGGCTACAGCGTCCATTACGCCACGGCAGCGGTGCTGATGCTGCGCTACATGGGCGTTCCGGCCCGCTATGTGGAGGGGTATTACCTCTCGGCAGAGGATGCCGCCCGCTACAAGGCCGGTGAGACCATTACCCTGACGGAAGAAAACGCCCACGCCTGGGCGGAATACTATGTCAGCGGTGTCGGCTTTGTGCCGTTCGAGGTGACTCCCGGCTACATAGACGACGAGGAACTGTCCCTGGGCGGCGACAGCCCGGATGAGAATACCTATGAGAACAACACCCAGCAATTTGTAGAGGTGGAGCAGCCAGAGGAGATCAACGAGCACAAGCAGGACCGATTTACCTTCTCACTGAATGCCCACTACCTACTGCTTCTTCCCTTGCTGCTGATCTTGCTGCTGGCCGGGTGCATTTTCCATCGCCGCAGGGTGTTTCGGAAGAAGATGGCCGCTATCGACGCCGCAAACGACCGGGAGGCCATTGCCATGCGCTATGGCTATGCCGTTTGCCTGCTGCGCCACAGTACGGTGCAGTTCCCGGAGGATGCTGCGGAGGCCGCAGAACTGAATCAAAAGGCGCTGTTCAGCACCCAGGAGATGACCCCGGAGCAGCGCAAGCAGGTTGACTCATTTGCCGTGCGTGTACTGGATGCCTGCAAGGGCAGCTGGACAACCTGGGAGAAAATACGGTACCGGCTATGGAACTGCCTGTATTGAAAACAAGGAGGAAGGAAAATGCACAAAAAAGTAATGGCTCTGCTGCTGAGTCTGGTGCTTCTGCTCTCTGCCGCCATGCCGGTCACGGCGATGGCCGCAGAGGAGTACGCCGGTAGCTTCGTGTTTGTGGCTATGAACGCCAACAGCACCATCGTGGAGCCGACCCGTATCCAGTATAAATCTGGGCAAACCATTCAACAGGCGCTGGCGGATTCAGATATTGACTTTGTCGGCCTGGAAAACGGATTCGTCTATGAGATCAACGGCGTTTCCGCCAATTACCTGCTCTATTATGACAAGGGTGGCTATAAGCTGGACGCTCCGGCTTCTTCCGTCAAGGCCCTTTGCTTCCATGTATCTTCGACTTATTCGGACGCAGCTATCCAGCTGATTATCCAAATGGCGGATTACCTGGACATGACCAACCATGTGCAGAATTATCCGGCAGCGGCCAATGCCTACGCAACGGCGCTGAAGGGCCTGCGGACGGCAACTGCCGACTCGGCAGGACCATTGCTGAAAAACCTGAAAGACGCCATTGCCGAATATGCGGCCCTTCTGGACGGGACCAAATACACCGTCTCCGCCACAGCAACCCAAAACGGCAATGCGGTGGAGGCACCGATCCTCTCCCTTACGGATGTCTATGGCAATGTTACCACCGGCACCGGCAGCGTCCAAGTCGTCGCCGGCGACTATAAGTTCTGTGTGTCCGACGGCGGATATAACCGCACAGAGGGAACGCTGACGGTCTCCGCCGACGCCCAGGTCTCTGCGACCCTGCCCTACGGCGAGTGGTTCGGCAATATCCGGCTGCTGGATGTCGATCAAGAACCCTACCGCGCTGCACAAAACCGTGCGAACCACACGGCGCAGTATTGGATCGAGGATACAGCCAATGCTCTGAGCAGCGTGTACCTGAATGTTGTGATGGGCAATGTTCCGAATACCAAGACCACCAGGCTCCGCACCATTTATACCGGCACCAACGGCAAGGATATGTCGGGCACATCCCGCAGCTGGAACAGCATAGCCACATCCCTTACTTATCTGCTGACCTCTGGCATGGAGGGCAAGACCTTCGCGCTGGAAGCACAGTATACAGGCTCGGACGGCTACACGCAGATTCAGTCCTACGATGTCACCGTGACCCGTGTGCCCACGCTGAAGGCTCTGGCAGCCACGGCGGAGGGGACCAAGCTGCCCCTGAAGTTTGCGCCCAACACCCGGGAGTACAGCCTAAAAACCGTGTCCTCCACTGTGGATATTGACGCCGCACCATTTGGTGAGGATTATACCGTCACCGGAACCGGGGCGGTGCAGCTGACCGGAGACACGCAGGATCACATGATTCAGGTAGCAGCGCCCAACGGGGAGCAGAGCACCTATACCCTCCACATTCAGAAGGTAGCTTCCGTACCGGTGACGCTGGCTGTGCCTTCCGGAACAACGGTGCAGGTGATCAATGGAGCAGGCTCCGAGATTGCCCCGGTGGACGGGATCTATCACCTGGTCCCCGGCGAGAGCTATACCTGCATCGCCACGAAGAACACCTGGTATCATACGCAGATCACCTTCACGGCCTCCAGCGGACTGAATGTGTCCGTCCCGGAGCCTGTCACCACCGACTGGCTGACCGATCTGGCATTCTACAACGGCACCTATGCTTCCAGCCGGATCGCCTACGCCGCCGACAAGACCTTCACGGCGGCAGACCACACCTACAACTATACGGTGTCCGACTGCAACAGCTCCGTTGCCATGCAGGCCACGGCAACCGGAACCGTGACGGCGCTGTATCGGACCCAAAGCACCGTGCCGGAGATTCATAATCTCGCACGGATGGAGACGATCACAACGCCTGTCAGCAAAACGGGTCTTGCTCAGAGCCTGACCTACGCCGTGGCCAAGGCCGGTTACGGCCAGACGGTGACGATCCGCATTTCCAAGACAGAAAACGGCACTACCTACTATCAGGACTACGATATTCAGCTGCTGCGGCAGCTGCACCTGTCCAGCCTGACTATTGCCACAAAGGATGAGACACTGCCCTTTGTAACTCCAAAGGGCGCAACGGCCCGCTTTGATCGAGATACCACGGATTATTATGTTAAGGTAGACCGGGAGGCCGCCGCTCTCTACCTCTCCGGCACCTATCCCAACAGCAGCACAGACACCGCCTGCTGCGGCGGGTACTATGCCAAGGTCAACGGCGTACGCTATGATACGCTGGCCGGCGCGGAAGCGGTCCTGAACACAGGCCTTTATAATGAGGATATTTCGGTACAGGTCTGCCACGCAGATACCGGCAGCATTGAGCTGACCTATACCGTCCATGTTCAGAAAAGTGACCCCATCCAACTGACCATCCAAACGACCCCGGCGGATGCCACGGTGTTCCTGACCAACGACCTGAACGGCAAGCGCATCGTGGAGAAAAACGGCACCTACAGCCTGACCCCCGGTGCCAGCTATTCCTACACTACCACCTGCGCCGGGTACATCGGTCAAACGGTGGAGCACTATACCGCCCCCGACAAGGACGGCACGCTGACCATTACGCTAAAGAAGGCTCCAGCCAACGACAAGCTCATCAATTTCGATTCTGCGTGGCCCCACTTACGCCAAAACAATGAGAATAACGGTGTGGTGGACTACAAGACGCCGGTCTACGCCAAGGATGCCGAGCTGTACTGGGCTACCTCCATTGGATCCGGCTACGATGTGAACGCCTGCGGCTGCCCCATTTTGGTGGACGGTGCCATCTACACCTACTCCGGCTCCCGCATTTACAAGGTGGATGCTATCTCCGGCGAAATTCTCATTGATAAGCCCATGGATCACAACTCCAGCTTCGCCATCAACCCGCCCACCTACGCCAACGGCATGATTTTCGTGGGCCTGTCTGACGGCACGATCCAGGCGTTCGACGCCAATACCCTGGACTCCCTGTGGATCTATCGGGACTCCATCGGCGGTCAGCCCAACAGCTCTATTGTCTATCACGATGGCTACATCTACACCGGTTTTTGGGTAGGCGAGATCAACGAGGCCCACTATGTGTGCCTGAGCGCCACCGACGAGGACCCCACGCAGACGATGGAAGAAAAGCTCCCCACTTGGTACTACACCAGCAAGGGCGGCTTCTATTGGGCCGGTGCCTATGTGTGCGACGACTTCCTGCTGATCGGCACGGATGACGGCGCTTCCGGCTACACCACCGGCAAGCCCAGTCTGCTGTCCTTTAACCCCAAGACCGGCGAACTGCTGTCCTCCTACAAGATGAATGTGACCGGCGACATCCGCAGTTCCATTACCCATTACAACGGCAAGTATTACTTCACCAGCAAGGGCGGCTACTTCTTCGAGGCCACCGTGGACGAAAAGGGCACCATCGAGGATGTCCGCACCCTGAAGCTCTACAACTATGCAGACGACCCGGCCAATCCCGCCATGTCCACCTGTACGCCCACCATTTATAATGGACGGGCCTATATCGGTATCTCCGGCACGGCGCAGTTCGGCGCATACAGCGGCCATAACCTCACGGTCATCGACATCCCCAACTGGGAGATCGCCTACACGGTACGCACCCACGGCTATCCCCAAACCAGCGGTGTTCTGACTACGGCCTATGAGGAAGAGACCGGATGCGTCTATGTGTACTTCTTCGATAACTTCACCCCCGGTAAGCTCCGGGTGCTGGAGGATAAGCCCGGCCAGACCGAGGTTTCTCTGAAAACCATGGAGACCTATACCGCCAGCGGAAAAACGGAGACCTATACGACGCCCTACAACATCTTCACCCCCAGCGGCGCACAGGCCCAGTATGCCATTTGCAGCCCCATTATGGACGAGTACGGCACCATCTACTTTAAGAACGACTCCGCCTACCTGATGGCCGTGGGCAGCACCATTGAACGCATCGAGGTCACGAAGCTGCCGGATAAGACGACCTACAATGTGAAGGATACTTTCGATCCCACCGGTATGCAGGTAACGGCCTACTACACCAACGGCAAGACCCGTGATGTGACAAAGTATGTGACCTGGTCGAAAAATCCGCTGAAGGCCAGCGATACCGATTTCCAGATCACTTTCCCCTACGCCATGTACCAAAACCGAGAAAACAGCGAGACCCTGGAGATGGAATACGGCGTCCACTGTGACAAGCCCATGACCACCCTGACCCTGACCATTGGGGACCAGTCCGAGGTCAAATACGGTGATGTAAATGGGAATGGTAAAATCGATTCCACGGATGCCGCCATTGTCTACCGTTATGCAAATGGAAAATATCAGTTGTCTGCGGATCAACTTTTGGCAGCTGATGTAAATGGTGATGGTGTCGTGAACACGACGGATGCTGCATTGATCTACCGTGTAGCAAACGGAAAGCTGTCAAAGTTCCCGGTGGAACAATAAATCATAGTGGTACACGGAAATAACCCGGATATGAAATGACCTCCCCAGCTTGCCCACCGTGCGCATTGTACGGTGGGTAAGCCGCACTGACGGCAAAAAAACATTTCTGCAAGGAGAAGACGCCTATGAAAAAACATTCCATTGCGCTGCTGCTCCTGCTGGTGCTGCTGACCGGCTGCGGCGCAAAGACAGAGGAGGCACCATGGCAGACCGCCTACCGTGAAACGGGTAAATATCTACAAGAGCAAGATGCGCTTTCCGCAGGCTCTGTTGGCGGCGAGTGGGCGGTGATCGGCCTGAGCCGTGCCGGACTTCTCAGTGATGAGACTGCGCAGAGCTATGAGCAGACGGTAGAGGACTATGTCAAGCAAGCAGGTTCCGTGCGGCTGCACCACGCGAAATCCACTGAGAACTCCCGCACCATCTTGGGCCTGACGGCTGCCGGATATAATGCCGCCAACATGGCGGGCGTTGATCTGACGGCGCGTCCCCGCTGGACGGCCTGTGCGCCTTTGCCTGCGAGGGCGGCGGCTTCCGTCACAGCGATGAGGTATGGCTACCGAGCAGGGCTTCTACGCACTGGCCGCCTGCGACCGCTTCCGGCAGGGCCAGACACGCCTGTTCGACATGACGGATATTGAGGTGAAGTGATATGCGGCGATCCAAACCTCTGTGCACATTGCTTCTGGCACTGCTCCTGCTGACCTGTGCCGGAGGGAAAACCGGCTCCTGTAGAGCCACAGGACAGCGATGTGGATGCGGACACAAAGTATACCTGCATCATATCCATCTCTTGCGAGACGATCTTGGACAATATTGATAAGTGCGTTGAGAGCAAGAAAGCCCTTGTGCCGGAGGACGGTATCATCCTTCCAGCCACAGAGGTAACGTTCAGCGACGGCGAAAGTGTCTACGATGTACTGCAGCGTGTCTGCAAGGCAAATAAGATACACATGGAGTCCAGCTTTACACCGGTGTATAACAGTGCCTATATCGAGGGTATTCACAATCTGTACGAGTTCGATGTAGGGAAGCTCTCCGGCTGAATGTATGCCGTCAACGGATGGTTTCCTAACTACGGCTGCTCCCGCTACCAACTGAATAACGGCGATGTGGTGGAGTGGTGCTATACCTGCGATCTGGGAGAAGATCTCGGCAGTGGTATGGGAGGATAATGGAGGCACCAGAATATAGAGAACGCTGATATAGGAAGCGGAGTTCCCGGAACACATTGGCCTCTGGAGATATTCGAGAGGCCGCCTAACCATGCGACCAGACAACACAACAAAACGGACAAAAAGCCAAGGATGGCCCTTTGCGGCCATCCTTGGCTTTTTGTCCGCTTTTCATTATGCGGATACCAATTTCATTGCTGTGCCCCACCGTTTCTGCCGTTTGCGAGTTCTTCACAAATGACGAAACGGAGGGAATAAAATGCATTTTGACCGAACGGCATACGGGGAGCGAATCAAACGGTTACGCACCGGCAGAGAGCTCACTCAAGAACAGCTTGCTGAAAAGATAAATGTTAGTAGAACCTACATAGTTAAAATTGAGAACGGCTTACAGATAGGCCCGATTGAAATTGCCATTGAGCTGGCAATGTTCTTCGATGTCTCCACGGATTTTCTCTTGCTTGGAAAAGAAAACTATCGCGTGGACAGAAAGCAGTGTTTGAGAATGGCAATCGATATCCTCTCTGAATTGGAAGCGGAACTGTAAAATGTTCCATTTTGGGTATGCAATGTTCCAAACTGTTTCTGTTCCGTGGCTTTCCTTCAAGGTACAATTTACTCAAGCCAAACAAAGGGCCTATTGTACCTTGAAAAACGCCATTCGGCCATATCCGGCAACTGGATCACATCAGCAGATGAGCCTCCGTAAGAAAGAGGACAGCGATGCGGAGAACGCGCCATGACCACCTGCACGGGAGTCTCCCGTGTCAATGCAGGTCCCAGATCGGAAGGTGCCCAGCGATACCCGTTCATCCAAAAGCAGCCGCGGCAGGCTGTCTCGCCATGACCTCATCTGCCTACAATGGTACTTCTGCACAGCGATGCCTTCACAAAATTGGTGCAGCTCGGAGAGATCCTCGGAGGGGTGAGATTCCCATG
>OLPV01001058.1_pt1 | contig 21503 bp, 25 predicted proteins | sample 1671961 | NCBI WGS metagenome assembly OLPV01 (sample SAMEA3136630, study PRJEB25190) | human gut metagenome | biome: human gut; feature: human-associated habitat; material: faeces | place: Austria | collected 2013
CGTTGGCATTTCTGTATGTCTTGCTGTAATTGTAATTGCCGTACTCACTGTGGAATGTGCCGCCTATGCTTATCTGATCGAGTGCTTCCTGAAGAGCTGCTTCTGCGGTCTTCTGAAGCTCAAGGTCTATCGTCAGGTAAACATCGTTTCCCGGCACTGCCGGTTCTGAGCTAATCTCACTGACCTGCTGGCCGATATTATTTACCTGTATCTCTTTTTTGCCTGCAGTTCCCTTGAGTTCAGACTCGTAATATTTTTCTATTCCTTCTTTTCCTTGAGCAGCACAAACTTCTCCACCGGGAAGAGCACAGCCATCTGGAAGGTCCCGGCGGCGGCCGCGGCGATCGTCGGCGCAAGCGCGCTCCACAGCTCCGCGCCGGTCGAGCGCAGGGCATTTGCAATGACGCCCTGGAACCAGGTCGAGAACAGGATCAGGCAGACCATCAGCGCCAGATACACCGCAAAGCACCACGCGGGTGCATCGGACTTGAAGGTCGTCTTTTTGTTCTGGATGTACCCATAGATATTTGCGAGCAGGTTTGAGGCGAAGAACGGGAACACATAGCCCCAGTTGTCGTTCCCAGCGCCGACGACGGACGCGCTGAATATCCCGGTCAGGAAGCCCGGCAGCGGCGCTTTCCAATCGGCCAGCGCCCAGCACAGCAGGTTCACCAGAATGATCTGAAGTATGCCGGCGATCCCGCTCACGAGCAGGAACTTTATAAACTGCCACAGGGTCTTGCGCTCATGCTTGGGCGCATTTTTATTTTCGTCCATACGCTCTTCCTCCTCTGCCGGAATAAAATCAGCGCTTGATAAGCTTTTCGAGCATCGCCGCGTCTATTTGGTTCACGGTCACGAATTTCCCGTCATAGAACACCGCCCAGTTGTTGAACACACAGGGCAACGCCTTTGCCTTTTCAAGCGAATCGACAAGAATAAACTCTGCCGGTATGCCGTTTGAATCGCAGTGCTCCCGCAGCTTTTCAACTCGCTGCGGAATATACGGGCACTGGAGATCATAATAAACCGTCAGCCCCTTGGCGTCAACGGTCATTTGCTTCGCCCCTGCCGCAAAGCGCGGGATGCTGCCGTCGAAGGACAGCGCTAAAAGCTCATAGCCGTTGTCCGTCCTGTCCACCGCCGTGAAGCCGAACTTCTTCGCAAAGCTCTGGTCGGACAGCCACGCCTTCTGCTTCTCCGCGCCGAGCATACACACGCCCGACCTGCCGTGCGCGCGGGCATCCTCAATGCAGCTCTCCATCAATGTGCGTCCATAGCCATGCCCTTTGGGTTCGCCCTGCACCCAAAGGCAGTATATATAATAGAAGTTGTCGCCGACGACCGGCACCCATGCCGTCTCCAGCGGCGCATACTCGATGAACGCGCAGCCCTTGACATTCAGCTTGCGGAACACGTGCCCTTCGCTGAGGCGCTCTTTGAGCCACGCGCGCTTGGCCTCAATGCCGGGGTGTCCCTTCTTCGTGCGGATGATGCAGCACAGGTGTTCATCCCCGATATTCTCCGGAGCAAGGTCGATAAACTCAGCGTCCATATCCGTCCGGTTCCTTTCGTTATTTATAATTGCAGGATGCCGCTGACCTCATACAGCGACGGCAGCACGGCCCATGCCATGCGCCGCACCGCCTCTGACGGTGCTTTTATATCCGGCACACATATCACGTCTATCCCCGCGGCATACGCCGCATGAACTCCGGCCTCGCTGTCCTCCAGCACGAGGCAGTCCTCCGCGCGCTCCCCCGCTTTCTCGTGTGCTTTTAGAAAAACATCCGGCGCGGGCTTGCCGTGCTCGACCTCGGGTCCGAAGACCATATCGTCAAAGTACCCGTCCACGCCGTTTGCGCGCAGCACGCCCACGGCGCGGTCACGGACGCTGGAGGTAGCAAGGATGATGCGCACGCCGCGCGCTCTGAGCTTCTTCAAAAGCTCCTCGGCGCCGGGCTTCAGCGGTATGCCGCGGTCGAAATATACCTTTTCATTTGAAGTATAGAACTCCGCGCCCTCCTCAAGCGTTATGGGCATGTCGAAATCCGCTATAAACTGGTTCACGTTGTCGATAAGCGCCTTGCCGCTGTACCTTTCGGTGTACGCAGAGAGCGTCAGCTCATGCCCGTATTTGCGCACAAGGTCGCCGTATATCTTAAAGCAGGTGGACTCGGTGTCGATAAGCAGCCCGTCAAGATCGAATATAACAGCCTTCTTCATGTGTACCTCACCGTTTAAAAAACATTTTTCATAACGTGTCCGTTAAGATAGTCCCGGAAGCAGTTATACTCCGCCGCGCTCAGTTTCCCCGGGCGGGACATGACGACAAGCTCGTGCCCCTTATACCCCCGGTGATACGGCGGGTGTACATGCGCATACGGGTTTTCCGCGAAGCCGCTGCGCTCATAAAAGCCGCGGCGGCGGATGGATATATCGTCGACCGGCGGATCTATCTCGAGGATCACCTTTTTGTTCTCCGCTGCAAGTAGCTCAAGAACTTTGCCGCCGTATGCTTTATTCCGCATCTCCGACAGGATGCAGAGGTGCTCGGCATAAATGTAGCCGTCCCATTCCCAGTACAGCACCTCGCCCACGAAGGTCTCGCCGTCATAGGCCAGTGCAAAATGGTACTCACTGTCGCCGAGTATCGAAGCCTGAGACTTCGCCTCGCACTGCTCATGCAGCGGGAAGCTGTTTGCATACAGCTCCATGGCCTTTTTGTACATCTCATGCTGTGTGTCCGTAATGCGATCAAATCTCATTTTACGTTCCTCCATGGGGATGCTGTGCCACATATAATACCACAGCACGCTCCGCTGCGCCAGTAGCAGTTATAAACAAAGCGCTTGACAATCAGTACCAGCGATGCTATAATTTTGGTAAACGATCGTTTACCAAAATTATAAAGAAGCGAGGAATTACAATGAATAAAGAAACTTGCACAATAAGACTCGAACGCCCCGAAGAGCGGCATGAGGTAGAAAACCTCGTACGCGAGGCGTTCTGTAACGTCTACCGCCCCGGCTGTCTGGAGCATTACGTCCTGCATAAGCTCCGCGATGACCCGGATTTTGTCCCGGAGCTGGACTTCGTGATGGAAAAGGACGGGCAGCTCATCGGTCAGAACATATTCATACGCACCGTCATACACGCGGACGACGGCAGAGACGTCCCCATTATGACTATGGGGCCGATAGGCATCGCGCCCGAGTACAAGCGTCAGGGCTACGGCAAAATGCTGCTTGACTATTCGCTTGAAAAGGCGGCGGAGCTCGGCGTGGGTGCGCTGTGCTTCGAGGGCAACATAGACTTCTACGGCAAAAGCGGTTTCGACTATGCCAGCCGTTTCGGCATCCGCTACCACGGTCTGCCCGAGGGTGAGGACGCCTCTTTCTTCCTCTGCCGCGAGCTGATTCCCAGCTATCTCGACGGCATTACCGGCGAGTATGCCACCCCGCAGGGCTACTTCGTAGACGAAGCAGAAGCCGAGGAGTTTGATAAGCAGTTCACGCCGAAGGAAAAGCTGCGGCTTCCTGGACAGATATTCTGACGAGGACGGCTGCGGAGTAACACTGAGCGCGCATCAGAGCAACACAGGTCGAACTTGCTGTCTCATAGTCCCAAACTTTTTGAGAAAATTTTTTCTACTTGTTTATAGTGGTTTTTAGCCATTTTCTATTTGTTTTACTTACTCTTTGACGCTCTTATCTCCACTGTTTCCGGGTGTTCCAGCGCCGTCTGTGGTAATCTATGTGGTCAAAAACGCTTCCCGCCCGGTTCCCGGTGAGCTTTCACCGGTGCCGGACAGGAAGCGTTTCTCGTTTCAAGCGGTCGTATTGTAACTCTAAGTGTAAGGTTATGCAAGTGGTTTCTGCGCGGGCAGCGGCGCACGAGCTGCGTCGCAATAGACAAGGAAGAAGCGGGCAGTTCCATACAATCTGCGGATATTAAGATGTCGAAATTGAAAATACCTCCTGAACTTTTCGGAAAAGTTCTTGTCTTTATCCGCTTTGACGATTATAATTATATTGTAATTTTATAAGCAGGCACAGGAGCAAAAACGGGAAATGCATAAAAACCCCGCCGCAAATGAAGAATGAGCTGCAAATCATATCAGCGACTTTAGCTTTAAAATAGGACACGCCTTATCCCTCGCGAGTGAGATTGAATAGAAGTAAACGCGCAGAAGGAAACTGCGCCGCAGTTGAATATGTATTTTTACAGGAAGATAAGGAGTGCAACATGGATAAAGCATTTGAAAACCAGAGTTTGTTGAAAGATATTCGGGACATTGATGATATGCTGAATCAGTACCGTCAAAGCGGCTTGATAAATCGAGAAAAAGTTATTTCCAAAATCAGAGAATTGAGGGTAACGAATAAAGATATTAGAGAAACCACAATGGCGACGCTCCCGTTAAATCCCATTCCGTTTGGAGAAGCAAGTAATAATCAGCTTGTCAGCGAAATAAACGCATATAAGTTAATTCTGCAAGAGAATTATTGGCGTAATAAGCAGGAGGATACCCATACCGACGCTTAAATGGATTGGAAAGAGCAAGGTGATCAACCACCATCAGGAACTGCCGTTTCGGGTGTTTGAGAATGACGAAAATCTCTTGCCGGGTGCAATGAGCATGAGCAAGTTTATCGATACAACCAAGGAACTATAAAGTAAGGTGAGTGTTTTGAAACTGCCGTATGAAAACGAACTGTATGATCTGCGAAAGTGGATAGACAATACAAATGCGACCTTGAATATGCAGTTTCTCCACATGCCTCAGGAAATTCAGCGCGTCCGCCAGTGGATCAATGCAATAGCAAAAGAAATACAAACGGAGTATCCTTTCTACGCTGCTATGCTGCCCGGTATTGCAAATATGCTTTTTCAGCAGAACGATGCGGGCACTGCTTTTCTGAACCCTGGAGCATTTGGCGAATTAGTGGTAATTATTTGCCATATCGAAGCAGAACCCGTCGTTGTCGGGTTCTGGTCTGCGATTCATCCGCAAATTGTGAGTGTTTCCCGTGAGTTATATGTAGATGGTCATTGTTCAACCGCAGCAGAAAAGGCGGTCAAAGAAGTAGAATCACGTCTGCGGGAAAAGTTTTCGGAGTTAAAACCCGGCGCAGCAGCCCCCTCGAGAATCGGTGAAGTAATCGGCGCACTTATAAGCGAGAATGGTGCTTTCAAGTTCTGCGACACAGCCACAGCCAGCGGCAAAGACTATCGACGCGGAATCCAACACCTGTTTGAAGGAATCATGGCAGCCTATCGCAATCCTGCGGCTCATGCCAATCTTCAATACGAAAAACGCGAGGCTATGGAGCAAATTATGCTGGCAAGCCAGTTGATGTATGTGTTGGACAAGCCGCAACTATAAGGAGAATCTATGGATTTTAGAAGACTTCCATCTAATTCTGAAGGTTTATTGCTAAAACTGGTCTGTTCAGGAAACCCTACGCAAGTATTGCGGGAACTATACACCGGGCTTTCTGCGCAACAAGGGCAAGAACTTGACGGCATCATAAGAGAGCTACAAGGACTCGGCTATATTGAGGTTAAATGGGCTGATAATGAGCCATACTTTGTCATTCTAAATAATTCTGCAAGGACATATAGTGAGCGATTGGCTGCGTATAACGCACATAACCCTATCAATGCACCCCAAGGAAAAAAGGTGAGAAATACAATTTTCATAAGCCATCGATCAACTGATAAAAGTATTGCGGATATGCTTGTTGACTTTTTTGCGGGAACCGGAATTTCTAAGGAAACTGTTTTCTGCTCTTCTTTGCCGGGCAACGACATAAATGAACGCATTTCTGATGAGGTCAAATCCGCGCTGAAAAGCAGTGCAGTCAATATTGCGATTCTTTCACATGATTACTATCAGAGCGCCTACTGCTTGAATGAAGCGGGGGTGCTTTGGTATGAGAACGTTCCCGTAATTCCAGTTGCCTTGCCGGAAATCAATTCGGGTAACATGTACGGATTTTTAAACAATGAATATAAGCTGAGACGATTGGATTCCGATACAGATATTTCTTACATTTATGATACCGTAAGCGAAGCGATATCGGCTCCTCACACGAGAGCCAGTCTTATCACATATGAGAATAAGAAGCTTAGAACAAGGTATGCAGAATATTTGAAATCAAGAGAAATGCCTCTGGGCGGTTCTGATATTTCTATTGCAGATACCGTAGCAGAAATAACTACTGATGATGAGCGAATCGTGCTATACTACATACTCCATGAGAACGTACGCAAAGTCTCTGAATCTACTATTTCAAATTGGCTAAACAAATGCGAAATCCGTGGCGTAAATATCGATAATGCGTTTGATTTACTGTCATCTTTTGATAACGGGGCTGTGAATAACGATACTCTAGAGTTTGGCATCGACACTTTCCGCAAATACTCTGCAAACGCAGCTCAGATACTTCCACCACTTAAACAATGCGTGGATCAGCATATAAAATTAGCCGTCAATACATTCAAAAAAATCTGGTCGGATGGCACGCTTGATACTAATATACGGTTGTTTATTGCTTATATTGCGGACGAAAGAATGAGCGCGTTCGGTGACCGTTGGATGGCAAAAGGAGAAATTGAAAATATAAGGCAGTGGGAGAGCAAAAACACACTCGATTCCACCCTTTCAAGCAACTATGGAAGCTGCCTTGAATTTTTTATTCAAAACGAGCTTGTGTACGCAAGTAGTTGGACAAGCTATGGAAACCCACGAGAGTATACTTTATTTCCTTCTCTACAGGAACTCCTTTTTAATTGTCCACACGAGATTATGGAAGAACTGCAGAAAGTCAAAGATACCTATCATTCGGATTTGCCATTTTGAATTTTAAGAAGCCCAGCATCACACCATTTGGCGTGATGCTGGGCTTCTTGCTCAGTTCCATTCCTCAGCTAAGAGGAAATCGCGGATATTTCGGTGCTTGATCCCGTTTCGGCTCATATCGAACTCATCGAGGGAAACGACATACTTCGGGAAGTTGTCACGGATGTTATCATACGCGCCAAACTCACGGTTGACCGTTTCTTCCGATGCCAGCAGATATGTGACCTGAACATACAGCTTTTCGCCGCGCTTGTCACATACGAAGTCGATTTCCTTATCGCCGGTTCTGCCGACAGCCACCTCATAGCCCCGGCGAAGCAATTCGAGATACACGATATTCTCCAAAATGAGATTGATGTCCCGCATATTGCCGCCAAAAACAGCCTCGCGGATGCCGTGATCGGCAATATAATACTTCTCGTAAGATGCAAGAATCTGCTTTCCCTGCAGATCTTCACGCTTCACCTGATAGAACAGGTACGCCTCGCAGCAGTATTTGATATAGTTCAGAATCGTCTCCGGGGCAACAGTGCGCTGTTCGTTTTTCAAGAACTTCGCAAGAGAGGTTGCGGAGAAGGTCGTTCCCACGTTGGCGATCACATAGGCAATGATCCGTTCCAGCAAGTCAACATCCCGGATTTTATTCCGCTTTACGATGTCCTTGAGCTGGACAGAGTTAAATAGGTCGTGAAGATATTGCTTGGACGGAGCATCCGCATAGCGGAGGTTTGCGAGGTAGGGCATACCTCCGGCAAGCAGGTACTTTTGAAAACACTGCTGAATGGACGCATCGGGCATGATCGAATGGTACAGTTCCATGAACTCTCCAAAGGAAAACGGATAGATCACAAACTCCACATACCGTCCGCCCAAGTATGTCGCGAGCTCACCGGATAGCAGCTTTGCATTCGAGCCGGTGATGTAGATATCGCAATCCAGCGAAACGCGGAAAGAGTTGATGCACTTCTCCCAGTCTTTGACCTCCTGTATCTCATCAAAGAACAGGTAGACCTTGCCCTCTATTTTTGCAGCTCTTGCTGTGATCTCGTCATGCAGAGCCTGTGCGGTTTGCAGGTGGGAATAGCTCATATCTTCAAAGTTGATGGAGATGAACTGCGTCGGGCTGACACCGGACTCTGTGAGTTCCTGTTTGATCAGTTCCAGCATGACCGACTTTCGCAGCGGCGGATACCGGTCATGACCTTGATCAGCTCCGTTCCGATAAACGGACGGATGCGGCTCATATACAGTTCGCGTTTAATCATGAATCTTGGCCCCCTTCCATGGTTACTCGCAGTATATCACATTTATAAGTTAAGCTCAACGACTAAATCGCGATTTTATAAGTTATAACTGATAAAATTCAAAATTCGACAAAAGGTTTCAGATAAGCCTGAGGCGCATATTGTGTCCGTGTTGCGTCTCTGGTATAATGAAAGCAAATCAGCTGGGGACGAAAGCATTGAAGATATTACGAAAGCTGTCAAGCGCACATGAAAATAATATGCTCTGCTCGTATTTGTGGAGGGAAAAATGGATCTGACTATAAGAAAATGGAGAATTGATGATAAATCTGATCTCGCAATAATCTTAAATAATCCAAAGGTTTTGAATAACCTTAGGGATGGATTACCTTATCCGTACACGGAAAATGATGCAAATGTAGTCCCGTGTTATGACCTCCTCATCGGAACCAGCGGAGAGAGAGTAGCTTCCCGGAAGGTCTGCCAGTATCATCCGCTGACCGTTCCATTTGCATTCGCCCTCTTTTTGGTCTACCGTTTTGCCCGGCCAGTTGCCAACGTGCTGATGGGAGCCGGTCATCATATTGAAGATCGTCGACTTGCCGGAGTTGGGCTGACCCAGCAGGGCAATGACCGGCGTTCCGTCGTCCTTTCTGTAAAACTGGCTGCTGCCATGGTATCTGCAGTTTTTGCTGGCTGTGCAGGCTTCACAACTGCTCATTGCTCAGCACCTCCCACCATGATTTTTTTGCTTTCTTCCCGCCCGATGGCGACCAGAGTATCTCTGGCAAAAAGCAGAACCGGCTGCTTCTTATAGTTCTGGCAAACCTCTACGGTGCTGCCGCAGAGCAAGCCCATCGAGGACAGACGGTTGACCAGGCGATTCTCTTCTTTGATCTCCATGATGCAATACCGTTTTCCCGGCTGCGCTTCGGAAAGCGTAATTGTGTTCATATCTCGGCCTCCTGCTCCAAATAACGTTTAGTTAGAACTCTCTAATCGTGTATTATCATATCAGAAGTGCAGGCTCCGGTAAAATCCGTTTACATGATTTGAGCCCGTTTAGCAGTAAATGCTCCGCTGCTTCTTGCGATTTGGCGCGCCAACTGATAGAATGACGCTATGAATACACAAAACTACCATCTTTGCTTTCAAAAAGGAAATGAGGGACGACTGGACCTCTATACATTGGCGCCGGGTATACGCATTTCGTTCAACGAGATCTGCACAAGCAGTTGGGAAAAAGGAGACAGCTCCATCTTCGGAGAACGAATGCTGATCCTGAATTTCTGCATCCACGGCAGATGTGATGTTTCCCTCGCGCAGAACCGGTACGCCATCGTCAAAGAAAACCAAGTCTGTGTCAGCACTGTCCTTCCCACAAAGGACTTCTATTCTCCCGGGAAGCTGTACGAGGGTATCCAGCTCTATTTGGATCTGGATATTCTGGATCGGACAGATGGCCGGAATCTGCTCTCAGGCATGGGCGTCCCGCCGGAACAGATCGCAGAGGTGTTCTGCGGAAAGGACGGCCTTTATCTGCACCAGATGAACGATGTGCTGAGCGCACTTGTCAGAGACGCATGGGCGGGTAAGGATAATCCTGAGATCGGTGCGCTGCGGTACCTGACTGTCCGCCTTTTGCATGAGCTGATGACCATGCCCGCTGAGAGCGAACCGGACACATACTTCACCCGCTCACAGATCGCCATTGTAAAAGAGGCGGAGGCGCTGATCCTCAGCGATCTGTCTCAGCGGGTCACCGCCAAAGAATTGGCCGACCGGTTCGGCGTCAGTGAGAGCAGCTTCAAGTTCTATGTGAAAGGGATCCTCGGTGACAGCTACCTGAACTATTTTCGGAAGAAGCGGATGGAGAAAGCGGCCGAGCTGCTGGAATCCACCACGCTGAAGGTCATTGAGATTGCAAGCGCGGTGGGCTATGAGAATCAAGGGAAATTCGCCAAGGTCTTTGCCGAAACCTACGGTGTTTCTCCGTTGGAATTTCGGCGGCTGTCCAAGTGATCACACACGGTCAAATCAAAAAATCCTGCTGTGGATGTCTCCATAGCAGGATAAATTTATATTTCAAGGTGGTTGAAAGGTCGCCTACGATGCCTCACTCCACTGGAGTCTTTTTCAGTTCTGACATGACGCCGTCTTTATCGCAGAACCATATGTAATCTGAATTGCAGCTATCGCAGTGGGCTGTCACATTGAAGCTGTTGGGTGAATGCTCGTTATCAGTTATGCTTTTGATTCTCAGCAGCGTCCCACACGCGGGACAGGTCCTGCTCTGCTTCGCTGGTCGAGTGATTCTGTCTCTCTGCTCTGCTTCAAGCGCCTCCAAAAGCTCCTGCCAGAGTGCTGAATTCGGCTCGTACTCTCCGTAGTCCTCAAAGTGATGCCGGATATCGTTGGTCGCGAGCACAAGAAATTTGCCGTCCAGTAGCCGAATATGCCACTTGATATAATCAGTGACCACCAACGGCATATATGTGTTCCTGCCCATAACATATCGCATCGCCGAGAGCACGATCAAGCGAAAATCATTATCACAGAGAGGGGTAAGGAGCTCCTGCGGGAACAGCAGAAATTCCCTGCCGTCCTTCGTGGACACGCGCAGTGGCTGCCGCTCTTTCGTAGCCTGATCCAGCAGCTTGCTGGACTGACTTTTTAGTTCGTCAATGGTGATCGACTTGCAGTCTTGAAACGGTTTTACTTCATAGTTCATTGCTTTACCTCCGTTAGTTTTGCCTGAATGGTGTTCGCATTGTAGCTCTGAATCTGCAGAGGTTCAACTGCTTGTTTTGAGCCTTTCCCAACCAGAGAAGCGTTGCTTGCAAAATAGCGAAAATGGTTCTATTTGAGTGATTTTTGCCTTTACTGATGAGTCAAAAGGCGCTATAATTTAATATGTATTATTATAGCTTGCGAACACTCAATGTGACGACGTGAAATGTACCATGCAAATTTCACGCAAAATAAGCTGTTTAAGCTTCTCATTGGCAAGATATAAAATGGAAAATGCAAGAAAAAGCAGATACCGGCGCAAGCGTCATCGTGAAACTGGGGTACAATGAGTCTGTTTCTATTAAGTTAATTGGCAGATCATTCCTTACTCTCGATTGTAATGCATGTGATATATTTGACTTTTTCAAGATGAATTTGAAACAACGTCCTATTATTGGACTGTAAAAATCTAATTTAAAAATGAGGCACTATTTTGTGTACGGCAAAGTAGTGCTTCCTAAAGAACTACAGGAAGTGAGATTATGGCCGCCATTAACGACTTGGTAAATCAGATAGAAGATACCGCGCTGCGTGAGCGCATTGCGAAAGAAGTAGATCGCCTTTCCAAACAGAAAAAATTCGGGTTGGTGTTCGAGGAGCATCTACCGGAATGCACGCCGCTTTACGATATCCCCGTGAAGGTTGGCGCACTTGTAGCGAAGAAGGCCGGTGAGGTCAATGATGTTTATAAAGTTCTCGGCATTGAGGACAATACGGCGCAGTGCCTGCATCGGGAATCTAAAGAGATTGCGGATATTCCCTTCGATGACCTTGTGACTGTTGCAGAATTCGGCGAGCCGATTTATCCGTACTTAAAGCCTATTGACACTGTTTGCAATGCTTCGGACAGTGACCTTTGGCATACGCTCATCGAGGCGGACAACTACCATGCCCTGCAGCTTCTGGAGTACCTCTATGCCGGCAAGGTAGACTGCATCTATATCGATATAAAAACACCGAGATTGATACAATTTAATTATTCCTCCGCCGGTTTTGCCGCTTGAGGGGTATGTTGGCGTTTGAGGGGTAAGTTGTGGAAGTCGGGTTGTCCCGGCTGTTTTCTAAAAAAGATAGGAAGTAGCAATATGAAAAATACAGAAATTCGCATTTTTTATTCGTGGCAATCTGATTTGCCAAATAGTGAAACTCGCGGGCTAATCCAAGACAGTATCTCATCAGCAGTAAAAATGTTAAGGGATACAGTTGAGATAGAAGCAGACAGAGATACTAAGGGGGAATACGGCTCACCAGATATCGTACAGACTATTTTTTCAAAAATTGATGAATGCGATATTTTTATTGCAGATGTTAGCATCGTAAATAAATACAGTTCAATAACCGATGAGGGCGAAAATGGCAACGTAAGATATGGTCCAAACCCTAATGTTATGCTTGAACTTGGATATGCGGCGAGTGTGGTTGGCTGGGAAAATGTAATTTGTATATTAGACACCGACTATGGTTCACCAGATGATTTGCCTTTTGATCTTGCTCATCATAGGCTTTCACCCTATTCCTTGAAGGAGAAGACAAAGAAGGATGTTAAAAAGTATATTAGGGACATTATAACAGATACGGTAAGTAATCTATTAGAAAATGGTCCCAGGGTTAAGAGCAATTTTTCAAATCTTGTTGTTGGTTGTTATAATCAAGAGAGCAATGAAATTACCAAAGAAGCATGGTCTTATAGTCCTTTTGAATATTTTGATAGTGTCATTAAGGATCGAGGTATTGCTGGTTGCAAACAATTGATATCTGAAATCAATGATATTCATCTGGAACCGTGTATAGTGGAGGAACCAAAAGAACAACCACAAGTTTCATCAAATATAAGCGAAATGCTCGGAAGCATTAATCTCTTTGGAGACACACCACAAAGAGTAATCATTACTGAAAAAGAAAAGGAATCGATTATTAGTTTTTCTATGGAGTACCCGGAAATAAAATTGATGGATGATTTTTTTGAATTGGGGAATTTAAAGAAAAAAGTATCATTTCATATAGGCGGTAGTGGAACCACATATGAGGGGACAGAAGAGGAAAAACTAAAGTACGAAAAGATCAATGAGCTTGATTACAGGATTGCTCAAATGCAAATGATGGAGATGTATTCGAGAACTTTTGACGACTATTTTTTGTTTCCTTTGGCAATTCGTAATGTATCCACAATTGCAGATGATGAAATCAGTATTTCGGTTATTATCAGTGGGGCAAATACAGCAACACCATCTCGCGAAATTATTAATCCTGACTTGCAGGGTATTGAGGGCTTAATTTATGAAGATGGGATTATTAAAGAATTTCTGTTGATGAATGAAAACTCGAAAATAAAGTATGAAACCAATATTAGCTATTCGATATCTGACAGTATTGATTCGTTTAAGCTGTATGGCGTTAATGGTGCTCATTTCGATGCAAAGGATTATGAACGAGAGCTTTCAAAATATATAGCTGAACCACAGGGATTAGAAAAGAACGAGTATGAGTTTTATATTAAGGCACTTCGTCCAAAGGAAACATGCTGGCTTGGACCAATGATTATGTTAAAAAGAAGCGATGGAGATATTTGCATTAGGTATTCGATAAAATCGAACAAGTCCGATGGCAATTTATCAGGAGAAATAAAGTTTTCTGTAGTGTAACAAAGAAAGCGCCTCCGAGCCGATGTGGTTCAGAGGCGTTGCTGCGTCTATGGGATTATGCCTTGATCTCGGTGCCGTCCTTGAATGCCACCCAGATGTCATCCTTGCTGTGAACTGTGATGTAATCGACCATCGCCAGCCAGTCGGTTTCACGGAACTCCGTCAGCGGCTCCCGGCTCCGCAGGTTCTTCAGGTAGGTTTCGATCTGGTGCTTCCGGGCCATGCGCTCGGCAATCAAGTCGGTGACCTCGGTGTGTCTGGCCTTGGCCTTATCGAACCGGGCTACCAGAGCGTCGTACCGTTTCTGGTATTCAGCCTGATCGATGGCGACGTGAGCGTTTTCCTTGATGCACTCCTCAATGAGCTCGGCAGCGATGTTGATCTCAGCTTCCAGCTCGCTTAGCTCTCCCTCAAGGGCTGTGGTGTCGAGGCTCCTTGAAAGAACCTGTTCGTATATGGCTATAAACTGTTCCTTCTGGTCGATCACCTGATTGGCGGCCCGGAGGAACAGTTCTTTTATTTCATCCTCAGTGAGTGTCGGGGTGGCGCATTTCTGGCCGTCGAACTTGTGATTGCACTGCCAGATGACCTTCCGGTAGGCGTAGTTGCTGTGCCAGACCTTCGGCCCATACCAGCTGCCGCAGTCGCCGCACTTGACCTTGCTGGAGAAGATACTGACCGAGCTCTTGCGGTTCCGGCCTTTGGTGCGGGTGGCCATCAGGGTCTGCACCATCTCGAAGGTCTCTGGATCGATAATGGCCTCATGATTGTCTTTGACATAGTACTGCGGGATTTCGCCCTCGTTGGCCTTTTTCTTCTTGGTCAGGAAGTCGACCGTGAAGGACTTTTGCAGCAGCGCATCGCCCTTGTACTTTTCGTTCGTGAGGATGCTCTTGATGTTGCTGGGGTTCCAGTGGTCCTTGCCCCCGGGTGAAGGAATACCTTCTTCGGTCAGCGTCCGGGCAATCTGAAACGGCGACTGGCCTTGCAGGAACATTCCGTAGATGCGCTTGACCAGCTTGGCCTGTTCGGGATTCACCACGAGGTTGTGGTCCGGTCCCATGTCGTAGCCCAGAAACCGCTTGAACGGGACTGTGACCTTGCCGTCTGCAAACCGCTTCCGCTGGCCCCATGTGCAGTTCTCGGAAATGGATCTGGACTCCTCCTGTGCCAGCGAGGACATAATCGTGAGCAGCAGCTCGCCCTTGCCATCGAAGGTCCAGATGTTTTCTTTCTCAAAATAGCACTCCACATTGTGTTCCTTCAGGGATCGGATGGTGGTAAGGCTGTCAACCGTGTTTCTGGCAAAACGGCTGACCGACTTCGTGATGATCAGGTCGATCTTCCCGGCGAGGGCATCGGCTACCATGGTGGCGTTGCGACTGCCTTCGGGAATGACGATGTCGCCGTAGCTGCCGGAGTCCATGTTGGCGTCGAAATCGTCGTCGGCAAGGAAGGTGGTCAGCGTCATCGGGCCGTCGAAGATCTCGGCCTCTGGCTTCTGGGTCCCGAAAAAGAACCGAGCGGCATCGAGGGCTTTGGTGTCGAAATACGGGAAGATGCTGTTGACCAGCTTTTTCATCTCGCTGTACTGGCCGGGATCGGTGATCCGGTCGATGGCGAAGAAGACGTGGAACTTCGGCCTCTGCGGTCGGCGTCAAAACCTTGTCCGCCCATTCGCAAAGCTCCTGCTTCGGAATGGTGAAAGTGCTGACATTGGAGCGCCTTGGCTGGTAGATCGTCATGCTGACAGTGTCGATATCGTAGATGCAGTCGAACAGCTCCAGCGCACCGAGGGCATATAGCTTCATCTGCGGATTATCGTCGGCTTCCACCAGGACTCCGCGCCCATGCTTGTAATCCACAATGTGTAGCGTCCCGTCTGCGATGATGACGCAGTCGCCGGTGCCGAAGCCCTCTTTTACGTATTTGGAGTAATCAAGTCGCTGTTCGATCAGCACAACAGGGTCAGCGCAGACCTTCTTTGCTTCCGCGACCAGTTCCATTACAAAGGCAACATAGCCGTTGGCGCAGTCCTCCATTTCGGTGCTGTACCAGGTAAGACTTTCGGTCGGGTCCTCTGCTGCCATACAGAGTGCATTTCGGAGCTTATACTCGCAGAGTGCATGGGCGTCGGTTCCTTCGGCGGCAAAATCGCTACCCTTATCGTCGTAGCTTTCACAGAGCCTTGCCGAAGGCGGGCAGTTGAGCCACCTGTGGGAGGAGGATGCGGAAAGCAGAGCATGATTACCCATTGCCCAGCACCTCCGCATCCGCCACAAGACCCCCGTACCGGGTGGGGTCTACCTCGGAGAGCTTGGTTGCTCCATACTTCTGAAGAAGGCCACGAATCTGAGCGGTGAAGCCATCACGAGACTTTTCTGCCAGAATCGCTCTGACCTCTTCGAGGGTGAGTGCCTTTTCCGGTTCCGGAGCAGGGGCCGCTTCCTCGGTACCGCTGAATGCGCCGGTCAGCCAGTTGGCGATGTCGTTAATAGAAGATGCAATATCCCGCAACTCCCTGATGGTCGCTTCCATTTCGCTCATTTTGCTCATCACGTTTTCCTCCTTTCTGAGATTGGCTTGTCTGGTTAAGCTGGATCAGCTTCCTCGCCAGACGTCTTGACACTACGCTGATTGCCGTAAGCACTCCGATGAGCTCTTCATCAGTGACGGCCTTGTTGGGTCTGGACTCACTCATTGGCGGTTCCTCCTTCCTAAGGACCTGTGTTGTTTTGCTGTCCTCAGTACCCACTGGAGGGAAACCGGTGTTTTGAACGAAAAAATCTGAAAAATTTTTTGACCGCCGCAGAATTGCTTCCACGGCGGCCTTTGTTGGGTATTAGATGAAGTCCTTCAGGGCTTCACGCAGGATGGAGAACACCTTGTTCTTCTGGTAGTTGATGGTCGACTGGCGTTTGCCCATGTCGGCAGCGATTTCACGCTCCGTCTTGCCCTGCATGATAAGCTCGCAGATGCGTCTGCCGTCCGGATCAAGACGGTTAAGCTCGTCGTATAGAGCGTCGAGCAGTTCCTTGTCCATAAGGATGGACTCCGCAGACGGTGCGTCATCGGCCAGCGTATCGCCAAGGGTAAGCTCGTCTTCCTCGCCGCCGATAGGCGTGTCGATGGAAACCTTCTTACCGGCAGCGTAGAACGGGCAGCCGGGGCAAACACCGTCACACTTCCAAAGCTGGGCCTTGGTGCAGCGGCACTCGCCATTCTTCTGGGCATGGTAGCGGGTGTTCCAGATGGGCTGGTAGTATGCCCTGTAAACTTCCTCGCTGACCTCGATAGGGGTCCCGTCGACCGGGATAAAGTACTTCTTGTCGTTGTTTTGCATGAAAATTTCCTCCGTTTGATTTGCTTGGAACGGAGGAAACCTTCATGGTCAGCTGCAAAATGGGTATAGAAATCCAACCACAGTCCCGACGGAGATTTCTCCGTTCCGGTCTGCAGCTTCCCGCTCAAAAGGCAGCTGTTGATATTTACTTGTGCCGTCAAGCACCGTTGAGCCACCGGTGATCAGTCGGTGCGGTGCCTGGCGGTGAGCAGTTTTCTGTCATTCTCAGGACGGTCTGTTAGTCGAGATCCGCTTCAATGGCGTACAGTTCGCTGAAGACTTCAGGCAGGTCGCTTGGGCTAAGGTCCCAAGTGCCGTGTGCGCCGTAGCGTTTGAAAACAGATTCAACTACTGCTGAGCCCAACTGAGACTCGATGGCAGCAGCGGTGTTTTCAATGTTCACGATCCAGTTGTTACGTTCACGCTTTGTCACTGCTTGTCCCTCCTTGTCAGGTTCAGCTTCCTAATCCGGATAGTAGGCTGTTGATGCTGCCGACCACTCAGCTCCGGATCGTTCATGGCCGGTGAACGAGCTGAGAGGCGGCTTCTGTTGAATGACGATTGCTTGAAAGTGAGTTTGTGTCGGTTTGTGTCTGTTATTGTACAATACTATTGATTTTTGGGCTCGAGTGTGATATAATTAAATATCAAGGTCCATGGTCCGACGGCTCAAGCTCTCGCATCTCTGCCATCCACTAATAAGATACCGAGATGAAAAAGGACTTCCTATAAGCGCAAGGACCATGAAAAAAGGACTTTCAGGACTTTTGATAGGACTTTTTCTGAAAGGGGTGATTTGCATAGATTTCGCTCATTTTTGCAGGGGTATATACAACTCTACAGAAGGCGTACCAAATCAAGATGCGTTTGTAATTGACGTCTTTAAAGCTGCAGGCAGTAGCTACTCCTTTACAAAGAAAGGTACCTATAGCAACTCAAATTACGGGGCAAAACTGTTCAATGGCGGCAAGCTCCTTTCGAGGAACCACAGAAGCTCTTTTCCAAATCCGATAAATACTACCGGTCTTGCGAAGTACCTGTCGGAGCATATAAAAAAAGCGTCCGTCAGAACCGTGATGAACTACTTCACGATCCCAACGGACGCAGATATAAATGCTTCGGCTTTGACAAAAGCCCTCGCTGACCAGCTTCAGATAATCATACACGAGCCGGATTCCGATGCTGATATCGTAGCGACGAACTATCAGCAGTATTTGTCCCAGCCGGAAACGGACGAGCCGTCATTCCATAAGCCACTCTATGATGGAGATGCTTTCTGGATTGGAACGGCATCTGCCGACCGGCGACATGTCGTTGATTTTTACGAGCACTTCACCCACACATGGAAACTACTTAACTCTGGTAAGGTCGCATGGACGGGCCGAAGGCTTATCTGTATGAAACTCTACGTGATCAGCGTTTCGATGTGCTTAAGGCAAAGCTCCCAGACGTTCTAAACGTCCACAACTGGCACGAGTTCTTGAAATCTATCATGAATGCCGGTTATCTGTCCGGTGATCTGATTCTTTCGGGAAACGCAATCTACTACACCTATGCATTCTACCTCATCGCAAAGTATAGGTTTAATGCGTCGTACAACGAGAATTTGCATTTGACATCGCTGTGGTTTTTCTATGCGTCTCTTGTCTCGCTCTATACTGGATCATTTGAATCCACAGTCGAAAATCACCTGAACTCTATCAAGGAACTAACATCGCTGGAAGAATACAAGCGATTCATTTTGTCGAGGGTTGAGGAGCGGCTTACAAACGACTACTTCGATATTACTCTTATCGGTTCCGAGGGCTTGGCAGTATCGGGCCGAGGCAATAATGCTTGGAACGCCTATGTAGCCGCCTTAAACATTCTGAATGCTAAAATCCTGTTCTCGAAGAGTAATCTGCTCGTCAGCAAACTATTCGAGCCCGGTACCGACGGTAAGAGAAAGTCACTGGAGAAGCATCACCTGTTCCCGAAGGCTTATCTGAAGACGCTGGGATATAACGACGCTAAGATCAACCAGATGGCTAACTACGCCTTCATCGATTGGAAGGATAATATGGAGATACTCGATGAGGCTCCCTCGATTTATTATCCTGTTGTTTGTGAGGGTCGCAGCCCTGAAGAAATCCAGCGTATGGAAGAAGAAAATGCACTTCCGCACGGTTGGGAGAATATGCCCTATGAGGACTTCCTGATTGAGCGCAGAAAGCTGATGGCGGCAAAAATTAAAGCTGCATTTGAACAGCTGAAGAAGAATGTTGAGTGATCACGAATGAAAATCGGACGAAATGACCCATGCCCATGTGGTAGCGGAAAGAAATATAAGCATTGCTGTCTTTTGAAGGAATCCATGAGTACCGGTGATCTGATTAGGGCTGCTGTTCAGAATGCCGGTTACAAAGAGGACATCGCAAATGTCCTTTGCAATTTGAGTGAATATATGAAGCGGAAACAATGGTGGGGCGCTTGCCATGCAAGCTGTTCTGCCTTATATGTTGCGCTTTCTGAACTGGGGTATTCTCCCAAGCTATGCATAGGAGAAATGCTCGGGCAAGGTCTCTATTTCGATCACTCATGGATAGAACTTGATGGCCAAATCCTCGATATCGCAATCAGCATGACTCTTTTGGGAGGCGCACCAGTCTCTGAGCCGATTGTGTTCGGAAAGAATATCCGAAGTGGTAAGGAGCCTGTGATAAAGTACGGGGTTCCCGGACGTGGTATTGAAGGAGAAACGCTGGTCGTTAATAGCCTTCCGTTTGTAGATTACATGGACGGATTCCCAGATGAGAAGAACGGCTTATGGGGAGTGGTTCAAGAACTTCTCGGAAGAAAAGTAGACATACCGGATCTGCGTGAAAAATACAAAGATGTGAAACGTGCTATTGTACGTGAATAAGTGGAGCGGCAAACATTTTAATTATTCCACACTATTTAATTATTCCTCCGGCAGCCGTTTTTGAGGGGTAAGTTTCAAAGGCCGGAGCAGCGGCAAGCAACAATCGAATAAACAGAAAAAGGGCTTCCGAAGCTCTGCTGTACAACACAGCGGAACCTCGAAAGTCCTTTATTTCAAGCCTTTTTCAGCACTTATGTGCCGGAGAAGGCTTTTTCTGTTTGTATCAAAGACAGCGTCTTTATAGACCCGCCCTACAACACCGGCGCAAAGGACTGGAAATATAACAATGACTATGTGGACGGAAGTGACGCTTACCGTCATAGCAAGTGGCTCTCCTTCATGCAGCGCCGCCTGAGGTTGGCAAAGAAACTACTCAATACCAAGGATTCCGTGCTGATCGTGACCATTGATGAAAAGGAATATCTGCATCTTGGCTGCCTGTTGGAGGAAATGTTCCCGGAGGCTAATATGCAGATGATCTCTTCAGTCATCAATCCTAAAGGGTCAATGCAGAGAAAAATATTCCCGAGGACGGATGAATACATTTTTTATGTTTGGATTGGAGAATCCGAGCCACAAGCACTTCCGTTAAATAATGACTGGCTTATCGGAAATGCTGAGAACACAAAACATAACAGGTATAGATGGCAACCATTTGTGAGGGGAAATATACCTCACGCAAAAACACCTACTATGTTTTATCCGATATTTACAAATGCAGAAGGAAAGCTGCAGTTTCTCCAGAAGTTTGGATGGCTTATGCAAGACGCTGATGTAAAAGCATATAGTGCAAAATTCAAACCTAAAAAGTAATATTAACAAAACGCCTCCCAGCCGTAATGGTTGAGAGGCGTTGCTGTATCTACGAAATTATGCTTTGATTTCAGTGCCATCCTTGAGGTCAGGTACTGTCGGTACTGTCAAGAATTATGCGCAAAAAAGTTTGCAGACTCCGGCTGAATGAAGTCAGCCGGCAATAGAGACGTCGTCCAAAGCCGCCTCTAAGTGCTTCGTGTTCATGTATTTCTTATTGTCCCACTGAGTTCCCCGCCACATGGCGCAGTCTCGCACAGACCAGCATCAGGGCAGAGTTCCCATCCGGGAACGTCCCCACCACACGGGTTCTTCGGCGAATCTCACGGTTCAGTCGTTCGATCACATTGTTTGTGCGGATGCGAGTCCAATGCTCGCTTGGGAAGTCGCAAGTAGGTCAGTGTTTCTTCAATGCCGTCCTCGCTGATCGTAGATGGCGAGACCTTACTGCCCCACAGGGCTTCAGTGATGTCCTCCACCCGGCGCACGGAAACGCCTGCCAGATACATTTCGATGAGTGCTTCTTCCACGCTGCTCTCTCGGCGGCGATACCTCTCGATTATGGCGGTTTCAAAGGACACGCCCTTGAGTCTTGGCATATGGAGCGTAACGTTGCCGGATGTTGTGGTGAGGTTGCGGTCATAGTGACCGCTGCGGTAACCCTGACGTGCCTCGCTGCGCTCGTAGCGAGCCGCCCGCGTCAGAGACTCCGCTTCTTTTTCCAGAAGCTCGTTCAGCGTCTCTTCTACGCTTCCGCGAACTAATTCTTTGAGCTGCCCCTTGATAATTTCCTCATTAAGCTGTACAATTTTCTCGGACATAGTTTGCTGTCTCCTTTCGAATGTTTGTCTCGCAACTTCATTCTACCGGAGTCTGCAAACTATGTCTTCTCTTATCCCTT
>OLPV01001068.1_pt1 | contig 21302 bp, 20 predicted proteins | sample 1671961 | NCBI WGS metagenome assembly OLPV01 (sample SAMEA3136630, study PRJEB25190) | human gut metagenome | biome: human gut; feature: human-associated habitat; material: faeces | place: Austria | collected 2013
GAGGATAGGACGTTCTGCTCATACAGGGCATTTCTTTTTTGTTGTTGCTTTATTTGCTTTCCCCTGTATTGTTGCTCTGTTTTTGATGAGAGCTTCAATACGGTGAAAATATTATTCTTCCTCAGTGGACTCACAACAAGGCTATCCAGAAAGCGGGAGAAGCAGAGTAATCCCCTAAGAGCGTAAAGAATATCTCCTTACATTAAAAATAGTATGAAATAGAACGTGTTCTTAGCACCTTTTCAGGCCTCTTTTAATCTTTTAGCAGTTCATGGTCGCATAATGAGTTCTCTCGGTTTTAATTGGCTGGTATTCGTTGAGTTTATTTTTTGTCTTTAAGGTTCAGAAAAGTATTTTAAAAAAATCTAAAAAAAAGACTTGCAAACATTTTTGATTAGGGTAATATTATCTACGCACTAAGGGCGATTGGCGCAGCGGGAGCGCAGGTGCCTTACAAGCACAAGGTCACAGGTTCAAATCCTGTATCGCCCACCATATTTTCCAGGCCGGTTTTACCGGCCTGTTTTTTTGTATAGGGGTGCTTTCTGTATGCACCCTCTCTTAATGCAACTTTGACTGATTAATTAATGACGTATTGGCTGATTTATGCAATTAACGGCGTATTGTGCTGCAACCATTGATCCTTTAAGAAGAACGCTTTCGTCAATAGTGTAATATTCGGAATGCTGAGGATGGATTGCGCCTATTTCAGGATTACGCGTTCCTAAGAAAGCAAATACGCCAGGAACAAATTTGAGGTATTCCGAAAAGTCTTCGCCTGCTAGGGTTCCTTCATATTTTGCAAGCGCTTCAGGTCCAAGGATTTGGACAATAGCCTGTTCTCCCTTTTGAGCACATTCGTAATTATTGGAAAGGCCAGGATTTCCATACGTAAACTCGAATGTGGCTTGTGCATGGAATGCGGTGGTAATACGCTGAACAATGCGTCCGATGCGATCTTCAATCTCTTCACGCATTTCAGTGCTCCATGTGCGAACAGTTCCTTCAAGAACTGCAGATCCTGCCATGATGTTACGTGCTTTTCCGCTAGTAAAGGTGCCAATAGTAACAACTATTGGTTCAAATGGGGAGGCATCACGGCTTACAAGGATTTGAAGCGCAGTAACAAGTTCGGCACCAACCACAAGAGCATCTACCCCTTTATGAGGCATTGATCCATGTGCGCTTACGCCCGTTACTTCAATTTTAAACCAGTCGGTGTTAGCCATTCGTCGTCCTGGTTCACAAGAAATGGTGCCCGCATCGATTTCGCTCCAAATATGGGCGCCATAAATACTGTCAACACCATCGAGTGCTCCTGCTTTAATCATTTGTTTGGCGCCAAGAGAACACTCTTCGGCAGGCTGAAAGATGATGCGAACTTCGCCTTTAAGGTGTTCTTTGATTGAAGAAAGAATGCGCGCAGCGCCAAGCATCATGGCAATGTGGGCATCGTGGCCACAGGCATGCATTACGCCTTCGTTTCGGCTTTTGTACTCAAAATCAGTTTTTTCTTCGATAGGAAGCGCATCAATGTCGGTTCGAAGCGCAATTCGGTACGCAGGATTTCCCTCCTGGTCATAGGCGCCAGGAGCTTCACCTTTAATAGTTGCGATAATTCCTGTCTCTGTAACTCGTTTATAGTCAATGCCAAAAGAATCAAGATAGTTACAGATCATTTCAGAAGTGCGATACTCCTCAGTGCTTACTTCAGGATACTGATGAAAAGCACGTCGGTATGAAATAATATCTTGTTCAATATGAGAGCCAATCTCCTTAATCTGTTCAGAGATATCAAGTACTGGCTGTTTTGTAGTATTCATGATAGTCCTTACCATTATGTAATAAATGTATGGTAGCTCACAAAAAGGTGTCGATTCTTTACCATTCGATAAAAAATTTCAGGGGCGTTTTGTGTTACTCCATGTACTATTCTTATCCTCCTCTTATGAAACTATCAAGAAAATGAGAGAAGAATTAAACAAGAAAAATAAAATGCTGGATATATGTCTGATTTGCAAGGCGAGTGGCGAACGAAAAGGCCTCGAAGCGTTTAACCGCTTGCGTAACTAGTGTTACAACCCAAGATAATTGAGAAATCCATTACAGCCTGAATTGATGTCATCGAAGGTGGTGTCAAAATCTCCGGTATACCAAGGATCGGCAACATCTTTTTCTGAGGAAGAAAACTCTAAAAGCTTATAAATCTTATTATGAGAATCTCTGCCAAGAATACGTTTCATATTTCTAATATTGGCACTATCCATTCCAATGAAATAGTCCCATTGGGTAGCGTCTTTTGATCTTAGCTGTCGCGCTGTATGATGCCCACAAGGAATACCTTGTTCGTTTAGCACCTGGCGAGTGCCCGGATGGACGTCATTTCCAATTTCTTCTTGGGAAGTTGCTGCAGAATCAATAACGAAGAGGTGCGAGAGACCTTTTTTATTAACCTTGTCTTGCAGAACGTATTGAGCCATGGTGCTGCGACAGATATTGCCGTGGCAAACAAAAAGAACGCGGATTTGTTTCATAGGAACCTTTTCTTATGGAATCGAAGGGAAATAATGTTGCAAAACAAGATTGTGTTTCAATTGTTTTTAGCGGCTTTTCTTAAGGCGAAAAACCCAAGTGAAACAATAAGGCATACGAGCATAATAACGCAAATACCTATAACGTAGTTTGGCCAGAACTCGAAGGTAGCGAAGACGGTAGCGAAGGATGTTACAAAACTATAGAAGAAGTTTGACAAGGAAGAAGCGGTTCCTGCTAGGTAGTCGGGTTGGTCCAAAAGTTCAACAAACGAAAGTGGTCGAATGATTCCTTCGGCAAGAAGGTAGGGTATTAGAGAAAGCGTCATGAGAAGAGGACTTACTGTTCCTAAGATAAAAAGAGAAACGCAGCTTATGCCAAAAAGGATAAAACAGCCTTTTAGTATGGTGTGAGCAGAGAGTGTTTTGTTTGCCTTGAGATAAACGTAGGGCGCAATAATTGAAACCAGGCATATAACAAGATAAACAACGCAATATTCAAGATAACTAACAGCAAAAAAATCAAGACAAAGGTACGAGATGACTGCCAAGATTGCAAAGTAAGGGATTCCTGCTAAGCCAAGAATTGCGCATAAGCTTAAAAATGATTTCTTTTTAAGGAGTGTTTTTGAGTCTAAAATCATGTCAACAAAAAGAGATTTTTGTTTTGTGATTGATCCTTTGGTTTCTGATATGAGACAGGACAATGCAACGGAAAGTAATCCTGCTCCCGTCAAAAACGCAAATACTGCTCGCCAATCAAAAAAACTCACCATAAAAGAACCAAGAAAGGGAGCAATTGCGGGTCCAATAATGGCAAGCGATTGAAAAATTGTCATAGCGGTATTCATGCTATCGCCTGAGTACGCATCTTTGATAATTACCGTTTCAAGAGCGATTACGCCACCCATACCCCAGGCTTCAATCATACGAAAAACAATAAGCCATTCGATAGTAGGTGAAAGAGCGCATCCGGCCGACCCCACAGAAAAGAGAACGCAACAGAGAACCAAGGAAGATTTTCTTCCAATTCGATCACTAATCGGACCCATAAAAATAACAGCAATTGCGCTTATCAGAAGAAAGAGAAAAAGGGTCATATTGAGATAACTAACCGAAACGCCAAATGATTTCTGCATGCTTGGCAGGGTTGGTAGATACATATCAATGGCAAAAATGAGAAGAAGATCGATGAGCAGCAAACAGGCTAAAAAAGATTTTGGACCAAAATATTTTTGCGGTTTTGCGAGCTGCATAACATTGCCCCTCAGCGGTTTGGTTTAAGTCGGTTAAAAAAGTGCTTATTTCAACCAGTTCATTCTAGTCTACTTGTTCTTATGTTGAAAAAAAGAAATACTCTTATCAAAATAAGCTCTAGCGCATAAAGAAACACATTCTTACGGACGAAATAATTTAAACAAACTTCTTTATTTGTTTAATAGGATAAGAAAAACCTGTGGGAGTTTGGGTGTTTTCGAAGAAATGTATCACTGTAAAGGTAATACGATTATAGGTTTATTTACCAGGAGAAGTTCTCTAAGCTTACTCAACAAAGTTTATTGAGGAGAACACGGGGCTAAAAGAAAGGAGGAAGAATGGGTAACATCGTAAAACTGCTTAAGCGTGATTTAGTAAGACTTATTAAAGCCCCTGCTGCACTGGTAGTTGTATTTGCGTTGCTTATTCTTCCTTCTGTTTATACCTGGTATAACGTTCTTGGCTTTTGGGACCCTTATGAAAACACGGGTAATGTTCGTGTTGCAGTTGTAAATCAAGACAAGGGAGCTTTTGCCGAACAGGTGGGAGAAATAAACGTTGGCGAAATGGTTGAAGAAGAACTTCGCCAAAATAACCAGCTCGGTTGGTGGTTTTCTGACTACGATCAGGCAATGGAAGAGCTGGAATCAGGAAAAACCTATGCGGTGTTTATAATTCCCGAAAACTTTTCGCAAGAAATGACAGGAGCGCTTTCAGGAACTTATGAGAAGTCTATCATTAAATACTATGTGAACGAAAAGGCTGGTCCTGTTTCTCCTAAAATAACCGATGCAGGAAGCAGTACGTTAGAGGAGACAATTAATTCTCGTTTCATTGAAACGGTTTCTAAAGTGCTCCTTGATAAAGTGTGCACAATGGCAAATGATGCTTCTCATTTGATAGACTCGTCCACTTCGCAAGCGGTATCAAAAATTTTATCTGCTCAACAAACAATACAAACAATGCAAGGCTCGCTTGAGGAAGCGGTAGGTGCGTGTGACGAACTCCAAACCAAGATTTCTGAAATTAATAATGCGCTTGAATTAGCTGATGAGGATTTTGATGAAGCGTCGAAGCAGGCCGAGGTAGTGATTGCTGATATTGAAAGCCTGCAAGAAAAACTCTCCTTGTTAGCAGGAGAAGTGGCTGACCAGTCAAACCAAAGTGCTCTACTGGCAACCCAGGTACTTGACGACTCTTCTTTGGGAGGTTATGAAAAAGCATCGCAAAGTGTTTCTTCTACTCTCGATGCTATTCCGCAAACAGCAAATGAGACCATTTCCGCTATCAATGTTACGATAGGACAATTATCGCAGGCTTCCCAGTCGGTGAAATATGCACTTCAAGCTGAGCAAATGATTTCGGAAGAAACGAAAAACGCTCTTAAACAGTTATCGGAAGTGGTTACAACTTCGAAACGTGCTTTTTCTGAAACAGGAGAACTCCTTGGAGGTATCAATTCTGATTTAGAGCGGGTTAAAACTGATCTTTATGCACTTTCAAGCTCCGAGAATCTGGTGACCCTTATTAATGACAGCAATATGAATACTGATGCGATTGCTGAGTTTATTGGCTCGCCAACTACGCTTGAAACAGAGAAACTCTACCCATTCAATAGCTACGGCGCCGCAATGGCTCCTTTGTTTATGAATCTTACTTTCTGGATTGGCGCCTTTATGCTCTTGATTATTATGCGTCAGGAAGTAGATAGCGAAGGAGTTCCTGGTGTTACGTTGACTCAGCGTTTTTTGGCACGCTATCTTATGTTTGCGGGCTTGGCTGCAATTCAGGCAGTAGTGTGCTGTTTAGGATGTATGGCAATTGGAGTTGAAGTGTATTCGCCGCTAGCATTATGTTTTGCCGCAGTAGTGACTTCTTTAACCTTTTTGGCAATCATCTATACGTTGTCGGTTTTATTCCAGCATGTAGGAAAGGCAATCTGCATCATTCTTATTTTTCTGCAAATTCCTGCTGCTACCGGATTGTATCCAATTGAAATGACCGCACCGTTTTATCAAATGGTGTATCCAATTCTTCCATTTACCTATGGAATTAATGCAATGCGTGAGGCAATTGCAGGGTTCTATGACATGAATTACGCTATTTGTCTCTCTATTCTAGGAGTTTACTTAATTACGGCGCTTCTCGTGGGTCTCTTCTTACGTACGCCAATGTCTAATGTGAACCGTATGGTTGCAAAGAAAATTGAAGAAGGAGGAATGTACAACGGTGAAAGCCTTGATCTTCCTGTTCGACAGTATCGTTCTTCTCAAATTCTGCGCGTGCTTACTAGCAAAGAAGAGTATCGTCGGGACTTTATAAAACGGTATGTAAGATTCCAAAAATGGTACTCGCGGTTTGGTCTTGTAGCGCTTGGACTGACAGTGCTTATTCCCGTCTTGGCTACGGTGATTATGTCCTTTACTAATGGCGAAAAAGTAGTGCTCCTAACTCTGTGGCTACTGTGGATTATTCTCCTGGTGTTTGCTCTTATTCTTATGGAATATTTTGGATATCGCTTTGAACGAGAAATGGACTTAGACACCATGAGCAATGACGAGCTTATAAAGCTCTATGCAGCAAGGAATAGAATTCTCGGTTCTCACATTCATGCACGTGATGCAGTAGGAGAAATTGAGCGTCGTGATTCGGAATATAGAAAACGCGAAGAAGGTGAAATTGATGAATAAGATCAAAACTATCTTCGTTAATGACATAAAACATCTCTTCGCAAATAAGATTACTACGATACTTTTGCTCGGCTTGATTTTGCTGCCATCGATATTTACGTGGTACAACATCATGGCCTGCTGGAATGTATTTGACAACACGGGAAATCTTAAAGTAGCTGTTGCAAGTGCTGATGAGGGATATGAAAGTGATCTGTTTCCTCTTGAAGTAAATATTGGGGAAACGGTCATTTCCGAACTACGTGCAAACAATCAGATTGATTGGGTTTTTACTTCACAAGAAGAGGCGCTTGAGGGCGTACGGAGGGGAACTTACTATGCGGCGGTGGTAATCCCTCAATCGTTCAGTAGAGATATGCTTTCTTTTTATTCAGATGAAGGAGAAAAAGCAACCATTGTCTACTACTGCAATGAAAAAATAAATGCGATCTCTCCCCGCATTACTGATACTGGAGCAAGCAGTGTTTCTTATCAAGTAAATGAGACGTTCGCAGAAACGTTATCCAAAATTTCAGTAACGATTGCTCAATCTTTGAGTAATTATGTTGACAACTCGGATGCCTCGGGGTTTATCAGTCAACTATCTGGCAGTATTAGAACTACCGGCGTACGTATGCAACAGGCAGCTTCTGTGCTGCTTCTGTATGCTGATTTAGCGAACACAACTTCTTCACTGGTATCTGATTCTGCTGAAATGCTTTCTCTTGCTTCGGAACAGATTAGCAATACTGCTAACGAAATAACCCAAAACGCTCAAGAGATAGAGTCTTCGGGTGAGTTGATTCAATCGGCAACCAGTAATTTCTCCTATGCGCTAAGCAACTCTGCTTCGGGGCTAGATTCGCTTGCCGCTCAAATACAGAATTCTCAATCAACAACAAGAGAAGAGTCTCTTGCTACGGCTCAAACTCTTCGCCAAGAGGCTGCTTTGGTAAAGAGCGAATCGCAGTCTTATAGCGCAATTCTCTCATCGCTTCAAGAAGCACAAAACCAAGCTCTTGCTAGTCAAGAAGCGCAAAACTTAGGAAGCGCTGAGGAGAAAAAGGAGGCCTCTGCGGAAGCAGGCGGTGGCGTTGGTTCAGATCAGGCAGGAGCGTCGAGCCGGGCTGGAGCGTCGAGCCAGGTTCCAAATTATGATTTGGCAATTAATTCAACAAAGTCAACGATTCAAAGCTTAGATTCGCTTGGCGAATCTTTGGAAAAAACCGCAACGTTATTAGAGAGCAATGAGAGTGCTGACGAAGAGAAGGCTCGCTTAATCCAACAGGCTTATGACGCGCGCGATTCTGTTTTGGGCACCCAGGAGACTTTTGATAAAGAACTTGGGCCAGAACTCGATAAGTTGATAGAAGATAGCGCACTTCTAAACGAAAGCCTCAGCCGTGCGGTAGGGCATCTTTCTGGTATTAATGACGATGCTTCCATTTCTATAGAAAAAGCTGGATCGGAAGTAGCAGCGGCGTCTTATCTTTTAGTGAGTGCTTCTCATGATATGCAGGGCATGGCAGAGGAGATGTTTGAACTTGCTAATGCTATTGATTCTGCTTTGGTGGCTATGGATTCTCAAGCATTATCGGAATTGTTGTCTTCCGACTCTATTGACATCGCTTCAGTTCTTTCAGCGCCTGTTGTGATGGAGAGAAATGCAGTGTTTGAAGTGGAAAACTTTGGTTCAGGTATGGCTCCACTTTATACCGTTATTGCTCTGTTTGTAGGCAACTTATTAATTATGGTTCTTTTAAAACCGCAGGTTAGCGGAAGGTGTTTGAAAGATTTACCAGATGATGACTATAAACCTCGTCATTTCTTCTTTGGACGCGGATTGACGGTATGGTGCATTTCTTTTGCTCAGTCAACCGTAATGTGTTTGGGAAATATGTATTTCCTTGGTGTTCAAGTAACTGATCCAGGGCTCTATTTACTTTGTTTTTGGGTTGCAAGTTTCCTTTTCGCTTTGATGGCGTATGCCTTGGTTCTCTCGTTTGCCAACTTAGGAAAAGCAATTCTTGTTCTTTTGCTTATTGTTCAGGTAACAGGCTGTGGTGGTTCGTACCCTCTAGAACTTTTGCCAGATTTCGTCCAGGCGCTAAGCCCGTTTTTGCCAGCAACTCATGTGGTTGATGCTATGAGAAGCGCCATGATGGGGGTATATATGAACGATTACTGGATTGAGATAGCTGTTCTTTTGGCAATGACTATTCCGTTTTGGTTGCTGGGATTACTCTTACGCAAACCAACAATACGCTTTATGAATTGGTATATCGGAAAAGTAGAAGAGTCTAAACTGATTGTTTAGGCGTGCGTAAGCAAAGCTGATACAATGCCAGGTATGAGTTCTTTCATTACTATAGAAGGCTGTGCTGAAGCCGAAATTATCGAAAAGAAAAGCCGTTTTATTGGGGCAATTGCTCACGTGGAAACCGAGCAGGAAGCTCTTGATTTCCTGGAAGAGAAGCGCGCTCAACATAGAATGGCTCGTCATAATGTGTATGCTTATATTGTTCAGGGGGACGGTTCTGTTCCTCGAATTCGCTATTCTGACGATGGAGAGCCTCAAAAAACTGCCGGCATGCCAACCTTGGAGGCAATCCAGCATGCAAATTTGGTTGATGTAGTAGTGGTGGTAACGCGCTATTTTGGTGGTACGCTTCTTGGAACAGGTGGTTTGGTTCGCGCATATACGCAGGCAACTCAAGCTGCAATTGAAGCTGCAAAAAAAGTTACTATTTCTTGTTGTGTTGACGTAACGGTCTTACTTCCGTATTCCTCTTTTGATCAGGTGCAGCATCTAGTTGAGGTTTCGGGTGGAAGAATTGTAGACACTCAATACACTGATTCAGTAAAGATGGTAGTTCGCTTTCTTGAGGGAGAGCAAACGCGTTTTGTTACAAAGGTTATTGAGCTCACAAGCGGTCAAGTTACTCCGGAAGTCTCTGCTCCTTTTAACGCGGCATTTTAGAGCAGTGTTCCTTAATTCTTTCTTTTTCTTGTCCTTAATGCGTGATACGCGTAAGGCATAGCGCTGTCAAGTTTTTCATTAATGCGTTCGTTTTTCATTTCTTGTTACATAGCGATAATCAGGACACTTAGTAGCTAGTTTTAGTGCCCCTTAATCCCTTCTTGTTCTAGCTCCCTATTTAAAAAAGCATTCAAGAAAAGTTCAATTTGATTTGAAATTTTTTCTCGAAGATGGGAACAAAGAATGAAAGGAGGTTTTTTTGAAAAGAGGATGGGTACTTGCTGGATTAATCTGTGGTGCTTTATGCATATTATGCATCTTTGCCTACACAGGCATTGTGTATAAAAATGCTGAAGCAGCACGTCAAGAAGCAATGGCTCGTTATGGGGGAGAGCAGGTAGAAGTTGTTGTAGCAACGCGCACAATTTATCCCGGTGAAACCCTCAACAGTTCAAACGTAACTACAAAAACATGGTTAAGCGATCTTCTTCCTGAAGGAGCTCTTAGTGATTTGCAGCAAATTGAAGGAAAAGAGGTTTCTTCTTTAATTGTAAGTGGCGAAGTTATTTCGGAAGCTCGTTTTAGTGCTTCACAAACTGAAATTACTATTCCAGAAAACTTAGTTGCTGTTTCTGTACCCGCAAAGGATGTTCAGGCAGTTGGTGGAGCCATTAAAGCGGGAAGTCGTGTTGATGTGTATGCAACAGGAGTTAATACTTCTTGTTTAGGAAAAAACATTCTTGTTCTTGCAACTAATGCAACCAACCTTGAGCAATCTTCGCAATCTCAAATCACCTGGGTTACTTTGGCTGTTGATCCTTCTTGTGTTCAAGATTTCGTATCAGCTTCTCAGTCAATGGAATTGTATTTCGCACTTCCGTCAGTATTGGATAGCTATTCTCGGGATGATTCTTCAGAAGAAAGTGTCTCGAGTGATGTCTCTTCAGAGGAGAAACCGTCCCAGCCTGATTCTTCGAAGTCTTTCTTTCCAGAAGAATTCCATTCTCGCCAACCAGGTGTTTTTTCGACCGATGAATCAGATTCTTCTTCGCGGGGTAATTTAGCAGCAAATCAACAATCTTTGAAGGCTTTAGGTTACGGAGAACCTGTTTCGAATTATTCCTGGTATCTCTAAGGGCTTACATTAAAGGGGGTTTCATGAAAGTTAAGGTATTGCTCTGCGCCGATTCCGAAAGCTTGCGCAATCCAGAATTGGTTGGTTTAAAAGGGGAGGATCTAGCAAGCCATAAATGGTTAATGCTTTGCTCGAGTGCATCGGTTGCGCGAATGCTTGCGCGAGATTGTGACGATTTAGCAGAGATTTGGGTGATATCGAGCGATTCGATGAGTGGAATCAATCTGGCAGCGGCGTTGAAAAGAGAGCGCTTTCAAGCACGTGTTTATCTTATTTCTAACGAAAAGAGCGGATCGCTTATTAGCAGATCTCGTGCTGCAGGAATCGATTCGGTTCTTTCCCAGGATGCATTTTTGAAAGCATACTATTCAGCGAAAGAAACGTTCGGGGGCATATTTAGAGACCCGGTTTCAGAAGCGCGCGAGTTTCTTTCTTCGGTTGAAAAGAGGTCTTCGAAAAAAGAAGAAAGCCATAAAGAATCACCGGAAAAGCAAGAACAGAGCTTCTTTGCTACTTCGGAAAATACGAACTTAAACACCCATAGAGAAGTAGAGAAGGATTTTGATCTTGCTGAAGCTAGGGGAGTTGATGATGAAGGCAAGACTCTCTTGGTATCTAAAGAAAACCAAGACAAGACTGAAGGAAAAACCTCTCTTGCAGGTGATGAAAAAACTGAAATCATTCAAACAAGAACTGTTGAGAAATCTGATAGTCAGAGCGTATGTTTGGATGTTGGTACTGTTTCTGAAAATGAAGCGAGTAACGCATTTGGCGCTGCTAAAACTAAAGAAACCAGGCGTATTCTTCAATCGTCACGCTACCCAGCTTTTTCGCAAAAACTAAATGAAAATGAAGGTTATGTGCTCACGTTCTTAAGTGGAAGTGGGGGGTGCGGCAAGAGCACGCTTTCTCTTATGGCGGGGATTCTTGCTCAAAACCAAGGGTATCGAACGCTTATATTTGATGCTGATTTTCAGTTTGGGGATCTACCTTATTTGATGGGTTCAAAGGCTGCTATGGATGTTGTTGATCTTTTCTCTCATCCAGAAAAGATTGCCAATCTTGAACCACTTGATGGCCTTCCTGCGCTTCTTTGTGCGCCAAAGAAAATTGAAGAATGTGAAGTTGTTGTTGAGCAACTTGAAGAAATACTAAGTCTTGTTCGAAAACAATTTGAAGTGGTTGTGGTAAATACTGGCTCCTTCTGGACTGAGGAGCATACAAAATTGCTTGAACATTCGAATCAGAGTGTGTTTGTTATCGATCAGCGTCCTTCATCAGTACGAGCTTGTTCTCACGCATTGGAACTTTGTGCTCGATGTGGCATAGCAGTTCAGTCATTTTCTTACGCGCTCAACTATTGTTCAAAACACGCGTTTCTTTCCGCAATTGATGTTTCCTGTGCGCTCCGAGGTGTCAGGGTGTTTGAAATCAAACATGGAGGAAAAGAGGTTGGAGAGCTGTTTGGTGCCGGTATTCCCTTAGAGTTGCTCGGTAGGAAGAATCCTTTTGTTGAGAGCATGAATACCTTTTTAGTTTCTACTCTTTTTGATGAAAGAAAGCCAAAAAACACTCCAGAGCCATTATTTTCTGCTGACACACAAACAAGAAGATTCTTCAGAAAGAGGAGGCGCGTGGCATGTCTTTGATGAACCGCGTTGCTCTAAACGAACGAGGAAACGTAAGGGAATCGCAGAAAATTGATAAAGAATCCTCACTGAATGAATTAAAAAGGCGTCTCAATGCTTCTCTTCCACCGGCGAGAATAGCAAGCCTAATTGCGAAAAATCCCATTCAGGCAAGAAGCGAAATTCGCCTTTCCTGCAATAGGGTTTTTGATCAATGTCCTTGGTTGGCAAAAACCGAGCAAGAAAAAGAAGATCTCATTGTTCAGCTTCTTGATTACGTGTTTGGTTTTGGCCCTCTCGAGGAGATGCTAAATGATGAAACCATTACTGAGATTATGGTAAACGGGACCCATTCTTTGTATTTTGAGCGTGGTGGAGTTCTTTATCGTGCAGAAAAGGCGTTTTATTCGGATGAGCAAGTTTATGCCTTGATAGATAAGATTGTAGGCCCTTTAGGTCGTCGGATTGACGAATCTTCGCCTATGGTTGATGCCCGACTAAAAGAAGGGCATCGCGTAAACGCGATTATTCCCCCGTTGGCTCTTGATGGTCCGGTAGTAACTATCCGAAAGTTTAGAGCGCGTGTCTTTTCTCTTGATGAGATGGAAGAAATGGGCTCGGTTGATGCTTTGGTAAAACAACTGCTTAAATGGAGCGTTCTTCAGCGGTGCAGTGTAGTTGTTTCGGGAGGAACGGGTAGTGGAAAAACCACCCTACTCAATGCTCTTTCTTGCGAGATTCCTTTTTCGGAAAGGATTATCACCATTGAAGATTCGGCAGAACTACGCTTTCAAAATCATCCTCATGTTGTCAGATTGGAATCACGCGGCGTAAATACCGAAGGAGTGGGAGAGGTAACTATTCGTGATTTGGTTATTAATGCATTGCGAATGAGACCGGACCGAATCATTGTGGGTGAATGTAGAGGTGCAGAAATGCTTGATGCCCTTCAGGCTATGAATACTGGACATGAAGGTTCTTTAACCACTCTTCACGCCAACTCTCCTAAAGAAGCCATTTCTCGCCTTACTACTATGGTTCGTTTTGGTGTTGATTTACCAGTAGAAGTAATTGAAGGTCAAATAGCCAGTGCTATTGATTTGGTGGTTCAAACTACACGCTCGTCTTCGGGAAGGCGGTTTGTTTCTCAAATTGTGGGATATCACTTTTCTTCAGAAAGAAAACGATGTGAGTGTAGCGAATATTATCGTCGACCTTTCTTTAATAACGAAGGAACGTGGGTTAAAATTCCCGATTTCATCAATCAGCTATCGAATACGGGAGTAGCTACACAGGAGGAGGTGAGAAATTGGAAGAAGCTCGCATCTTCATTGCAATAAGTATTCTTTTTGGGTTTTTTGGTGCCTTTTGTATAGGTGTTTTCTTGCGTGAAGAAATATCTTCGCAAAAAAAACGAAGAAAGGCAGTATATGTTTCGGGTGCTTCTGGTTCGTTGCTCTCTGTTGTGCTGAGAAAAGGCATTAATCCTTTGCGCCCGGTAGGTGAAAAACTCATTAAAAACAGCACTGCAAAGCAATTCTTTATAGATCTCGAACGAACAATTGGGTATTACGGTTATGAAACATCACTTTTGTCGCTCTCTTCTTTGTTGTTGGGAGTGATAGGAATTCTTTTTCTTATTGGCGTGCTGGTTGCTTCTTCTTTGTTGTTTGGTTTTATGTCGACCTTGTGTTTGGTTCTTGGAATAAATGCATGGGTTAAAGGCGAGCAAGAAAAAAGAATCGAAAAAGTTAGGGATCAAATTCCAAACGCTCTTCAATCCATGAAGACTTGTTTTTGTGTGGGGTATTCTCTGCCGCAGACTCTTGAGCAAGTAGGAAAGGAAACAACAGGGGTTCTCTCTCATCTCTTTACTAATGCGTACGGGATTATGGAAGCGGGAGGAACTGCTTATCAGGCTCTTGACTACTTAAAAAAACAAGCGGTCCATTCTGAGTTGGTTTTCCTTGCATCTGCTCTTGATATTCAGCACAAAACGGGAAGTAGTATGCAGCAGGTATTGGATATTGCACGAGATTTAGTAATAGAAGAAATTGAGCTAGAGCGTTCATTGAAAACTCAAACAGCCCAAGCAAAGCTATCGGCTCAGATTGTAACCATAATGCCTTTCGTGCTAATAGCTCTTTTTTCTTTTATCTCTCCTGGTTTCTTAGATCCTTTTTTTGAGAGTTTTGTTGGATTGATAATGCTTGCGGGCTCTTTATTTATGCAGGTAGTTGGTGTGTTAATGGTGAGAAAAATGCTTCAAGTGAAGGTTTAGATATGGAGCAGGTTTTATCTGAGATACTCTCTCTCATTTTGGTTAAGAGAGCTGGAATTGAACTGGTGTTATCGGGAGCAATTGCTCTTTTTGCAGGAGCGTTTGGGTTTATTGCAATGGTAGTCTTCTTTGAGCAGAAGGAGCGAAGAAATACGCGTGATCGCTTTAGAACAATGGCTGGATCTCTTTCTCAGCAGGAAGTGTCTAATGTGATGTTGGAATGTAAGGGGTTCGAAGCAAGTGTTATTCTCTTTGTTTTGGATTGCTCGGTGTCTCAAAGTCAGAAGACACTCTCTTCTTTTGTTCGCTTGCTGTGGGGCATTGGGCTTCAAAACAGTGAAGCTTTAATCGAAAAAGCAGGTTTAGCTGAAGTAATCACCAAAGAAGGAATAATTCGTGCCCGCTTTAAGATTTCTCTGTTTGGCATGATTGTAGGTTTTTTGGTTGGCCTTTGCGTTTCGGAATTAATGGCACTTTTCCTTATGGTTGTCTTGTTTGGGATGGGTTACGGGATAGTGGTGAAATCCCTCAAAGAAGAAATGAAAGAGCGTGTTTTTTGCGCTGAAAAGCAACTTTCCGAGATGGTAGAAATAATCATTTTAGGTTTGCGAAGTGGCTTATCTTTTGATCGTGCTCTCTTGTTTTATTGCGAAAGATTTGAAGGAAGTTTAAGCAGGGCTATGAGTTTAGCTCTACACCAGTGGACTTATGGACTTATTACCAGAACACAAGGACTAAAGCAGGTAGCAAAATCTTTTGACTCTTCTCTATTTCAGCGAACGTTTGAAAGCGTTAATAGGTCTCTTCAGTTTGGCACTTCTCTTACCGAAAGCCTTCATTTGAGCGCAGCAGAAGCGCGTTCAGTAAGGAAAACGAAACTTGAACAACGAGTGGCAAAAGCTCCCGTAAAGATGCTCATTCCAGTAGGTGCACTTATTCTTCCGGCAATGTTGATATTGATTGTTGGTCCCATTCTTTTGGATTTGATGGATGGTTTTTGAGAGGAGTGTATATGAACAAACTAATGATTTATGCGGATATATACGCACGACGCTTTATAGGAAAAGCCTTAAACCAGGCAAAGTTGCTAGCAAGGAAAGAGGAAGGTCAAGGAACAACGGAGTATGCAATTCTGGTTGGAGTACTGGTGGTCATTGCCATTATTGCAATAACGCTCTTTCGTCCAAAGATTCAGGAACTTTGGGATGCAATTGCTTCGGGGATTAATGGACTGTAAGTTGTATTCCATTTTGAGAGAAGTTGCTACTTTGTTTTCTGCTAAGCGTCTGAAGAAAACCAGTGGTTCGTTTGTGGGTTTCATAAAGCGAGAGATTCTTAGTAGTCAAGCAGGTCAGGGAACAGTTGAGTATGCAATCATACTTGCGGGTTTTCTTAGCATGATTATCGCATTAGGTTTATTGAGCGATTTTTTATCGGGAGGTACGGTGGTTCAACACGCACTTCAATCTGTTTCTCATGGAATAACTAATGTTGATGCTCAGGTGGCGTGCGATGTGTTTCTTTACTAGCTTTCAAAAATGCTCGTTTAGTGAATCGAATTTGAAGTTGGGTAAATCAATCGTTTCTAAAAGGTCCTTACTTTCTTTTTGGAATGAGGGGAATTGTGGTCAAGCAACGGTTGAGGGTGCTTTACTTATTCCCGTCTTTCTTATGGTTATCTTGCTACTCATTCAGCCTTCAATTCTCCTTTACGATCGAATGATTATGCAGGGAGCTGCGGCAGAAGGGTGCCGATTATTAGTTACAGGAGATTTTGCTCAGACAAGTGAAGAGTCTATAAAGAGCGCTGTTCATCACAAACTTGCCGCTATTCCCCAACAGGATCATTTTCATGTGCACGAAGGGCAGTGTTCATATCAAATTACTCTTCATGGAAGTGAATCAACAGACGTGGTGTCGGTGTCAATTACGCAGGAAGTGAAGCTTCTTCCAATTTTTGACGTAGGGGCAAAAGCATTAGGGATTGTCAATGATAGGGGCAATTTTGTAATTGAGGCTGAAGTCTCCTATTCGGCAAAAAATAGTTGGGTTCTTAGCAATGAGTTGGGTTTGAATCCTGATTCTTGGGTTCATGCAAGAGATGGAACTTAGGAATAACTAGTAAAGCAACGTAATTTCGGCGTGGAATGAAGGGAGGGTATCGGAAATGAAAAGCCCATGGAAGAGTAGCCATAATCAAAAAGAAATAGAAAACCATTTTGATAAAAGAAGCACAAGGAAAAACAACACGAGAAAAAGCAAAACAGGGCGTTCTCTCTTTTGGAATGAGGAAGGTTTTTCAACGGTTGGATCAGCGGTTGCTCTTCTTATTACCCTCTCTTTGCTCTTTACCGCAGCACGTGTGTATGAGATTAATTCCTATTCTGCAGACATTCAAGAGGTCGCTGATGCTTCGGCACTTGCGGCGGAAAATGTTGTGGGAGAGTTTTATATACTGGCTCGCGTTTGTGATGCGATGGTGTTCACTTTATCTCTTTCGTCTCTTACAGCTTTTGGAATTGGTGTTATTACCGCCTGCATTCCAATAACAGCAGAGTTTTCAAGTGTGTTTTTAGAGGCATCAAATGAGCTTCGACAAGCGCGAAATACCTTTTCGCAAAAGTCGATAAAAGTTCTCAATGCTGCTCAAAAGGCTCTTCCTTTCTACGCGGCAGCAAAGGCCCAATTTGTATTTGCTGCAAACTCTCAAGGAAGCTCGTCGCATTCATATAAGGGAATTGCTTTATTAGCACCTCTCACCTCGAAAGATCTTGAAGAACCTTCTTTTGAGGTTTCGGATGATTTGATTACTTCATCTGATGAAGAAATTGAATCAATCGCGGAGAAAGGGGAGAGCGCGGAAGAAAATGCGAAAAAGGCTAACGAGCTAAAGAGAAAAGCATACGAACACGACTGCGGAAATAAGCCAAATTATTGCATGTATGAGAGGGCGGAATCTTTAGCAGGAATGGAGGGAGCGGATAATCCCTTTTTTAGCTCCAGTGAGACTTGGGATTTTTCTATCCCGCTAGAGCGTACAAAAAAGTATTACCAAAAGAGATACGAAAATGAGGCTCCTTTAGGATCAAGCGTTGCTGAGAAATCTAATTCTGCATTGCGCAAACGATTTTACGCCTACGCACTTGAAGAAATTAATAAGGGATATGTTTACGAAACAGAAGATTCTTTCCAGGCTTATTTTCCTCTTTTACCCAAAAATACCGAAGAAATGCGCGGAACTCCTCTTTATTATTCCTCTGATTATCCCATAACAAAAACTTCAGAAGGAACCCTTCGCATGCATGCGTGGGATGGATGTCCTCAGAAAACAAAAGAGGCTTCGGTAGGTTATGGATCCCTTCAACAGCTAGGGTCTGGTGGGTTTGTGAAATGTTCCGTATGCGACTTTTCGGCAAGCAGTGTAGGAAAAATTGCTGCCGCCTCTTCTTCTGTTGAAAACGGGTTTGAATATCATTATCGAATTGTTGCTGAATGTGCTCAGGAGTATCAGCTTATTAGAAATGATTTGGATAAGGAATCAAAAGAAATTAAAGATGGTGTATCTGAACTTTTTGAAGGATTAAAGAAAGCCTTAGAAGAAGCTTTTGCTTACAGAATTGAAGTGGATCCACCAGGAAAATATGGAGTGGTCGTACTGGCCGTGGATACTGCTTCTCCATCTTCGTTAGGTCATTTTCCTTCTTCGTTTGTTGAAGATGCGGGCTCTATAGGTATACGTGCGGCACTTTCTTCAGCAACACTGGTTGAGGAGTCTTCTGACGAGGGCAAAACAATCATTAACTCATTTTTTGATGGCATTGAAGATTCAAGTACTAGTATGGCATTGGGGCCAGCTCAAACCGTAGCTTCGCTCTGGTCGTCTTTACTGACGGCATATACCGAAGGCAATGAGTCTATAGAAAAAGGGATAGAAGATACTCTTTCTCAGATTCCGTTGACAAGCGAAAGTGGTCTTGCTCTTTGGGCTTCTAAATCGTTTAAGTCCCTTATTAAATCAATTGGTTTTGAGCCTCCTGAATTGCGTGCATCAAAAGCAGTGCTTGTTAATTCAAGTCATGTGTTACAAGCGGATAATTCTCGCTTTTCAGCAACACTCCTTTCAGTAAAGAGGGCTTCGTCTGAGCTAAACAGCGGTTCATCGCTTTTCGATTCAGCTCTATCGTCTATTGAGAGAAATGCTTTGAAAAAGATTGAAGGCTTGGGAAGCGAGTTTGAAATAGCAACTATTTCTTTGCTAAGAGGAGCTGTTGAAATTCCTATAACGATAGCTTTACCAAATTATGTAATTGCTGCATCACAGGATGCTCTATCGGAGCTATTTAGCTCCATAAGAAGACTCACTTTTAGCGTAATTGAGGGAAACAGAAGATGGGAATAGGCTCGTTCGGGAGGTAAAACATGATTCAGAAAAGGCAGAGATATGGCCTGAGGCATGTAATTAATGATAAGCATATGAATACTGATATTGGCTTGAGCTCAAAGATTTGGTGTTCAGGGCAAATGACTATCGAATTCGTTGTGGTATTTCCAGTTCTCATTGTGGTTGCTCTTATTGGTGTCAACGCTTTGTTGTTTCTTAGCGAGTGTGCCTCTTTTGATCGAGTGTTTCGCCAAACTGTTTGCCTGTATGGATCCTCGCCTGGATATGGGGAAGATTCTTCCCAGATTCTTGCAAAAATTAATGGCGAACTTCAAAAGAATTTCTCCCATGATTTTGAAACCGTATCAGTTTCTTCTGCGGTAACAAGTGGAGGGCTTACAACCTATGAAGGGCAAATAGAATTCTCTCCAACTCTTTTTGGGTCGGGTTCAATTAATTCAGTTTTCGGGGTTAATCTTCCAAAAATAAAACATGAAGAGCAAATCATTATTGACGTATATAAGCCCGGAATTCTGTTTTAGAAAGGGGGCGGGTATGTTCCCATCGGCTCGAAACGCACTCCTTATTTTTCTGGGAATATTTCTCATCTTGGCAGGAATTAGTATCCACTCAAGTTTTCAAACGAGCTTTTTTAAAGATACGGGAGAAGCGCTTTTCTTCGAGCAGGAAGAAGAGCTATCACTGAAAAAAACGGTAATTCATGGTCTTATGACGGGCGAGGAAGTTTCTTTGTTAAACGAAGAAGCCTTCGTGTCAAAAGATTATCCCGATTTTTTCCAGGAGGAAATAGGGTTTATCTCTTCAGTGGAAGAGATATATCAATCTAAGGAAGGAAATCTAATCGGAGTCATTTCTTCGGAAAATGCTTCTCAAGCGTTTGTTTCTTATGCAAATCATCTCCAGGAAAAAGGATGGATTCAAATTGAGAGCGGAGTAGATAATTTGGCATCTTTTGTAAAAGAGGAAGGCGTGTTTCGCTGGATGGTACTCCAATCACAAGATTATCAATCAGGAAGCTTGCTAATGCTTACCTTTTAGGTGGATTGGACACGCCTTGAGGAGGTTATTTATGTTTAACCAGATTCATGTTGCAAGTGGGTTATTCGATAAAGCTCTTGGAATGCTAGTTCCTCGTAATCAGCAGACCCTTCTTGTTTTGATTCCGTGCAGGAGTATTCACACTTTTTGCATGAAAAGCAATCTCGATGTTGCCTTTATTTCAAAAGAAGGATCAGTGCTTTTTTCGGAAAGGAATGTGAAAGCAGGAAGAGTTATTAAGCAAAAGAAAGCGGTGTGTGTTCTGGAGAGATATTCGGACGTGAATACGTATTGGTTTGAAGAAGGACAACAAATAAGATTGTCTGTCGAATGAGGGAGTTAGGTATGAATAGGAAAAGCTTTGGTGTTGGAAAAAGGGAAATCGGACAAGATATGGTAATGAAGGAGTGTCCAATCTGTCATGAATTTTGTTTTGAGGATATGGAGATATGCTTTGGGTGCTTGCATAGGTTTAGTGAAGATGAAGAGGTTGTGAGGTATAGAGAAGGTCAAGAAGTTGCGACAAGAACCGGATCAGCGAAACTTTCCTCAAAGGAACCTCTTCTTGAGATAGGTCTTAGTGAGAAGGATCATAGAGATGGAGTTCAAGATGTAATAGAGGATCCAGTAAGCTCAGACGATGGCTGCGTGATGAGCAAAAGAATAGTAAAGCAGACAAACTCGTTTTGTTGCAATGGCTTTGAAATTTGTATGCAGATAAAGCCACTGTAATGATCTTTGTAAAGAACTACTGTTGCTCTTCTACTCCTGTTTATGATGCGTATCTTTATTTGAACCGCCGTAACACTTTGCTAAGCAGGTGTCTGTGGTGACTTTTGAATAGAGTGTCTGTAGTGTTTCTCTAACAAAACTGCCTGTGCGCTTCTTTAAGTAACTTGTCAGCGATTCTTAAAGAAGATAAAACCTGAGGAAGTATAGGTTACTTAGAATTGGATTTTGAGGCTTCGCTAGTGAGTTAGAATAGGGATAAAAAAAAGAGACCCGAAGGTCTCTTGAAAGTTCATGGCTCCCCGGGTAGGACTCGAACCTACAACCCTCCGGTTAACAGCCGGATGCTCTGCCATTGAGCTACCGAGGAATCTCAGTGTCGTTCGACGCAAGTAGATATTATACGCACCTAAAAATCATTTGCAAGAGGTTTTTATATATTTTTTCCTCAATTGCTTTAAAGAAGCGAAACCACCTAAACCCACTGATGAAAAGTATCTATTGAAAGGATGGTTTTTTCAATCAAATGTTTGAATAAGGTCTGGAAAGGTTTTCTTGAATAAATGAATTTGCTACAATAAATACCCGCTGGGCCCATAGCTCAATGGTGGAGCAGGGGACTCATAATCCTTTGGTTCTCGGTTCGAATCCG
>OLPV01001070.1_pt1 | contig 21281 bp, 19 predicted proteins | sample 1671961 | NCBI WGS metagenome assembly OLPV01 (sample SAMEA3136630, study PRJEB25190) | human gut metagenome | biome: human gut; feature: human-associated habitat; material: faeces | place: Austria | collected 2013
GTGAAGGTGGACGTACTGTAGGATCAGGACGTGTTGCTACAATCATCGAGTAATTATAATCTGTTATCAGAATATTAACTCAAATATATACCCCAGAGGCTAAAACCTCTGGGGTTTTTGTTATACCAAAGTATACAAGAGAACTTGTTGGGCTTAAGAAAGAAACGATCAGCGAAAGTTCGACAGATGGATATAATAATCTTGAAGAAAATAATCCAGTTATGTATACTTAAAAATATAAAATAAAATTAAATTAAGAGGAGAGCAGTATGCAAAATCCGGAAATAGTAATTATAGGAGCAGCAATTATTGATGTTCTGGCATATCCTGTAAACGTGAAAGTATTTGAAACGGGATCGTATTCGACAGAAGATATACATATGACGACAGGGGCAGATGCATTAAATGAAGCCACTATACTTGCCAAAAAAGGGCGGAGAGTTCAGTTGGAAACAGTGATAGGTCAGGATGATGCAGGAAAATTCATACAGGCTCATTGCGATGATGCAGGGATCATGGTACGGGATGCGTGCATCAAAAAAGATGAAAAGACAGGTGTGAATATTGTTCTTGTGGAGCAAGATGGAACAAGAAGTTTCTTGACGAATCCGCATGGTACACTTCGAAGCCTGAAAGTAGAACATATCCAGATGCCATTTCCTGAGAGTGCAAAGATCGTATGCTTTGCAAGCATATTTGTATTTCCGAAGATTGGTCCTGATAAATTAGTGCAAATATTCTCACAGGCAAAAATGCAGGGGAAAATTGTCTGTGCGGATATGACAAAGCGTAAAAAGGGCGAGACGCTGGAAGATATGGCGGAAGCTTTTTCGTATATTGATTATCTGTTTCCAAATGATGAAGAGGCGATGCTTCTGACGGAAACGGAATCAGTCGAAGAAGCAGCAGAATGCATAAAATCCACAGGTGTGGGAAATGTGATCATAAAATGTGGAAAGCGGGGATGTTACATTCGGACAGATGTGGAAAAGTGTTGGATAGCTGCGGAAGAGAATGTAAATTGTATTGATACAACTGGAGCCGGAGACAGCTTTGCGGCGGGATTTCTGAATGCACTGTTGGATGGAAAAGGTGTGAAAAGATGTGCGAAAGAGGGAAACCGTTATGGCGCAGAGGCGGTTCAGCATATCGGAGCGACTGCATGGCTGAATGGTGGACTCTGAGAATTGAAATGAATAAATGATGATATGGAGTAAAAGGGTATGGAATATTCACATGAGATCATTGTGCCCAACGATGATCTCCCATTTAAAATGTTCATATTTGAGGGAAGTCAAGGAGGATATATCCGCCAGAAACACTGGCACAGATCAATAGAAATATTTGCAGTATTTGATGGGGAGATGGAATTTTATCTGAATGACAAGAGATATCCGCTTCATCCGGGAGAATTTATGCTTGTGAATTCAAATGAATTGCATTCCATCTATGCGCCCAAAAAGAATAAAACGCTGGTCATACAAATACCGGTTGCGACATTCGAAAGATATTATACAGACGACGGATTCATATATTTTTCTCACAGTTCCAGGATCCAGGATGAAGAGGTGATGGGTCTGTTTGAAGAAATGTATCATGTATATGCGGAGAAGAAGAATGGATATGAATATAAGGTTCAGAGTCTGTATTACCGTCTGCTGTATCTGTTGGTAAGTAAGTACCGCAAGACGGATCTGGATGCGGAAAAGATACGTGCAAATAAAAAATTAAATAAGCTGTCAACAATTACGGATTATATGAAACAAAATTATAGCAAGGATCTTTCGCTGGAAAGCATTGCAAGGACATTTAATTATTCTCCGACGTATTTATCACGTATGTTCCGGAAATATGCACAGATGAGTTATAAAACCTATCTGGACGATCTGAGACTCCGGCATGCGTATAATGATCTGATGAATACGGATCTTTCGATCGGTATGGTTGCGGAAAAAAATGGATTTGCGGGAAGTAAGGCATTTGCGAGGGTATTCAAGGAGCAGTATGGAGTATTGCCGAGTGAATATCGGAAAAAGAATTAAAGGTATTTTAGTGGTGTAAGTTGTAATGACAGAAAAAAGATAAGAAATCGCCATAATCAGGTTAATTTATAGGTGGTAAGTACAAAATCAGGTTGATATAATGACATTGTAAATAAGAGAACGACAAATGCACGGAGGAAATCAAATGGAGATTCTGAAAGCAATGGAGCATGCACCACTTCCACTGGATGAAGTAATCTATGAACCATCGATTGAAGAACTGGAAGGTCAGAAGATTGCAGATGAGATGAAAGAACGTGCTTACGGCGGACTGGAGATCCAGATCGGATACTGCAACGGTAATAATAAAAAATTAAATGCAGTAGAATATCACCGCTCCTCAGAGCTTGATATTGCCGTAGATGATCTGATTCTTTTGCTTGGATGCTGTACTTCCGAAAGATACGAATACAGAACTGACAGAAGTGCAGAAAAAGACAATTGAGGAAGCCAAAAAAGCAGAAGGAAAGATGCCGGAAGATGGATTACTTACCGCAAAGAATAAATGGCTGATCGCACATGAGGAAGCTGAGATCGAAGGCGCATTTAACGGCCTTTGCGGAGTCAATGTAACAGTGTAACGGCAAAAGTATTACAGATGAAATAAAGCGGGACGAAAACCCGTTAGAATAATTATAAATAAAATATTTAGGAGGAATCACACAATGAACAATATGCCAGAAGTAAAAATTGGAGTAGTAGCAGTCAGCAGAGATTGTTTCCCGGAAAGTCTTTCTGTTAACAGAAGAAAGAATCTGATGAAAGCATACACAGAAAAATACGGAACAGAAGGGATCTATGAATGTCCGATTTGTATTGTAGAAAGCGAAATCCACATGGTACAGGCACTGGAAGATATCAAGAAAGCAGGATGTAATGCACTCTGCGTATATCTTGGAAACTTCGGACCAGAGATTTCTGAGACATTACTTGCAAAACATTTTGATGGACCGAAGATGTTCGTAGCAGCAGCTGAAGAAAGCGGAGATAACTTATTAGATGGACGTGGAGATGCATATTGCGGAATGTTAAATGCAAGCTATAATTTACAGCTTCGTAACATCAAAGCATATATCCCGGAATATCCGGTTGGAGATGCCAAAGAGTGTGCAGATATGATCCATGAGTTCCTTCCAATTGCAAGAGCTGTTGTAGGACTTCAGAATTTGAAGATCATCAGCTTCGGACCAAGACCGATGAACTTCCTTGCATGTAATGCACCAATCAAGCAGCTTTACAATATCGGAGTAGAGATTGAAGAAAACTCTGAGCTGGATCTTTTCGAGGCATTTAATAAGCATGCCGGAGATGAAAGAATCCCTGCAATCGTAAAAGAAATGGAAGAAGAACTTGGAGCCGGAAACAAGAAACCGGAGATTCTTCCAAAACTTGCACAGTATGAAATTACATTAAAAGACTGGGTAGAAGAACACAAAGGATATCGTAAATACGTAGCACTCACAAGCAAATGCTGGCCTGCATTCCAGACACAGTTCGGATTTGTGCCATGTTATGTGAACAGCCGTCTGACAGCACAGGGAATTCCTGTATCTTGCGAGGTTGATATCTACGGAACATTAAGTGAGTTCATCGGAACTGTTGTAAGTCAGGATACAGTAACATTACTCGACATCAACAACTCTGTACCTAAAGATATGTACAAGAACGATATTGAAGGAAAATACAACTATACACAGAAAGACACATTCATGGGATTCCACTGTGGAAATACTGCATCAAGCAAGCTTTCATTCTGCGAGATGAAATACCAGAAGATCATGGCAAGAACTCTTCCGGAAGAAGTTACACAGGGAACTCTGGAAGGAGATATCGTGCCTGGAGATATTACATTCTATCGTCTGCAGAGCACAGCAGACAACAAACTCCGTGCATACGTTGCACAGGGAGAAGTTCTTCCGGTAGCGACAAGATCATTCGGTGCAATCGGTGTATTCGCAATTCCAGAGATGGGAAGATTCTATCGACACGTACTGGTAGAAAAAGGATTCCCACATCACGGAGCTGTTGCATTTGGACATTTCGGAAAAGAACTGTTTGAAGTATTCAAATATATCGGAGTTCCGGTAGATGAGATTGGTTATAACCAGCCGGCAGGGGTAAAATATCCGACAGAGAATCCATGGGGATAATAACGGACAGGTAATAAGTAATAGATGGGACTGAATTTTTCAGTCCCAAAAGTGATTATGGAGGTAAATGATGTTATACATAGGCGTAGATCTTGGAACATCAGCAGTAAAACTTCTGGTGATGGATGAGACAGGAGATATTAAAAAGATTGTTTCGAAAGAATATCCGATCTTCTTCCCACATCCGGGATGGTCAGAGCAGAAACCGGAAGACTGGTTTGAAAAATCAATGGAAGGGATCAAAGAACTGACTGCCGAGTGTGATAAGTCACAGGTAGCAGGAATCAGCTTTGGAGGCCAGATGCATGGTCTGATTGCTCTGGATAAAGATGATAATGTTATTCGTCCGGCAATTCTCTGGAATGATGGAAGAACAGGGGAAGAGACAGAGTACCTGAATGAAGTGATCGGAAAAGATAAGTTATCAGAATATACGGCAAATATTGCGTTTGCAGGATTTACTGCACCGAAGATCCTCTGGATGAAAAAGCATGAGCCGGAGAATTTTGAAAAGATCGCAAAGATTATGCTGCCGAAAGATTATTTGGCATATAAACTTTCAGGATCGTTCTGTACTGATGTATCGGATGCATCGGGAATGCTGCTTATGGATGTGAAGAACCGCTGTTGGTCAAAAGAGATGATGGATATCTGTGGAATTACAGAAGATAAACTGCCAAAATTATATGAAAGTTATGAAGTAGTTGGAACTCTGAAAAAAGAAATTGCAGATGAACTTGGATTTTCAGAGAATGTAAAAGTAATTGCAGGAGCTGGAGATAATGCAGCAGCAGCGGTAGGAACAGGGACAGTAGGAGACGGAATGTGTAACATTTCCCTCGGAACATCCGGAACTATCTTTATATCAAGCAACAAGTTTGGGGTAGATGAGAATAATGCACTGCATTCATTTGCACATGCAGATGGTCATTATCATCTGATGGGATGTATGTTAAGTGCGGCATCATGTAATAAATGGTGGAATGAAGAGATTTTAAAGACAAAGGATTTTGCTGCAGAACAGGCCGGAATTACAAATCTTGGCGAGAATCGTGTATTCTATCTTCCATATCTGATGGGGGAAAGATCACCACATAATAATCCGGATGCAAGAGCGATGTTTATCGGAATGTCAATGGATACGACCCGTGAAGATATGACTCAGGCGGTGCTGGAAGGTGTAGCGTTTGGACTTCGTGATTCTCTGGAAGTTGCAAGGAGCCTTGGAATTAAGATCGAGAGAACCAAGATCTGTGGTGGCGGAGCCAAGAGTCCACTTTGGAAGAAAATGATTGCCAATATCATGAATCTGAAGGTTGATATAGTTGAAAATGAAGAAGGACCGGCACTTGGCGGAGCAATGCTGGCAGCAGTTGGCTGTGGTGAATATCCGGATGTAGAGACGGCGGCAGCGAAGATTGTAAAAGTAGTAGACACCGTGGAGCCGGATGAAGAGCTGACAGCAAAATATGAAGAACGTTATCAGCAGTTCAGAAAAATCTATCCAACTGTGAAATGCTTATTTGAAAAATAAGAATTTTACTTCCGCAGATAAGCCGGATATGTTAGAATAATTTAAAGAGTGAAATCTTAGATAAAGAGGTATGAGATGTGTAATTCTCATACCTCTTTTTTGAAAAACGGCAATATAAAATGGACAGGGAAAAATCAGACAATTCATATAGAAGCCGGTTTGAAGGAGTTCTGAGATGGATCACAAAATGAATGAAGAAAAGAGGAGAAAAATGAAACATGGAAAGTCATAAGATTATCCAGGTAGAAGAAAAAGTACCATTGAAACTATTGCTGCCGCTTAGTATCCAGCATATGTTTGCGATGTTTGGGGCATCTGTACTGGTTCCGTTTATTTTTGGAATCAATCCAGCAATCGTACTTTTTATGAACGGCGTAGGAACGCTGATTTTTATTGCAGTGACAAAAGCAAAGTCACCGGCATATTTGGGGTCGAGCTTCGCATTTCTTGCACCGGCAGGTGTTGTTATCAGTAAGATGGGATATCCGTATGCACTGGGAGGATTTGTTGCGGTCGGTTTATGCGGATGTATTCTGTCCTTTATTATTTACAAATGCGGAACAAAGTGGATTGATATCGTACTCCCGCCGGCGGCTATGGGACCGGTTGTTGCATTGATAGGTCTGGAATTGTCTGGTTCGGCTGCAAGTAATGCCGGGCTTTTGGATGATAAGATTGATCCAAAGAATGTGATTGTATTTGCTGTGACATTGGGCGTTGCTGTATTTGGAAATATTTTATTTAGAGGATTTTTGTCGGTAATTCCGATTTTGATTGCAGTAATTGCAGGATATCTGACAGCACTTGCCTGTGGAATCCTGGATTTTACACAGGTAGTAGAGGCTTCATGGTTTGCAATCCCGAATTTTCAGGCGCCGAAGTTTGATATGGGGGCAATTTTAATGATTTTGCCGGTACTTCTGGTTATTACATCGGAACATATCGGGCATCAGGTTGTAACGAGTAAGATCATAGGAAGAGATCTTCTGACAGATCCCGGACTTCACAGATCTTTATTCGGGGATAATTTTTCTACAATGGTGTCAGGTCTGATCGGATCAGTGCCGACTACTACATACGGAGAGAATATCGGAGTTATGGCTGTAACAAAAGTATACAGCGTCCGTGTTATCGGAGGAGCTGCAATATTGTCTATTATATGTTCGTTTGTCGGGAAATTGTCGATGATGATTCAGACAATTCCGGGACCGGTTATCGGAGGAATCTCATTCCTTCTGTATGGTATGATCGGTGCTTCTGGTTTACGTATTCTGGTAGACTCCAGAGTAGATTACGGAAGATCCAGAAACCTGATGTTAACATCCATCGTATTTGTAACCGGTCTGTCTGGAATATCTGTGAATATCGGAACCGTGTCATTAACCGGAATGGTTCTGGCATGTGTTGTTGCCATGGCACTTAGCCTGATATTCTATATCTTAGATAAATTAAAGCTTACCAATGATCGGGAAGTGTAAGGTCTTCTTTTCTCATGGCGAGTGAAGCGCCCGGAACGGAGAAGTTAGGCATGCCGTCTTCGTCCCAGAAGACTTTTCCTATATAGGCATTTCTTCCGGCATCGTAGAGCGGCTGATAATCACCCTCACCTAAGTAACGCTCTTCCTGACGTGCATGATAGACCATAAGATATTCTGTGTCGTCAGTGGAGCGGGTAAAGCTGTTGTGTCCTGGTCCGAAGAATCCGGTAGCACGGCTGCTTTGGAATACAGGATAAGGAAGTTTGGTCCAGGAAGAAGAATCCAGAAGATCAGAGTCTTCATCTGCATATAAAAGTCCCATATTATAAAGTGCATCTGTACCACTTGCAGAGAATGTAAGGAAGATGCGGCCGCCATGTTTGATAACGGCAGGTCCTTCATTTACTGCAAATCCATGAAGTTCCCAGTTGTACTCAGGATGAGTCAGAAGAACAGATGGAGTACAGATCGTCCACGGATTGGATAATTTTGCAATAAAAATATCAGAAATATTATTCGTTTTCTGTGCCCATACAAAATAATCCTCCCCTTTATGATGGAAGAAAGTATGGTCCAGAGAGAAGTCGGTAAAAGCAATATCATTTTCCACAGTTGTCTGGATTGGTCCCTTGGTGATCCAAGGATCGTTCATCGGATCGTCGCCGGTGCAGGCAAGGCAGTGTGGACGGATCCGCCATGAAGAATGGTCGGAAACGGTTGTGGTGTAATATACATACCAGCCACCCTGGATATAGTGGATTTCAGGAGCCCAGAGGTGTGGACTGACACGGTCAGGACCGATGGGCTCTCTTTCATAAATGACTTTTTCTGTGTAACGTCCGGAATTATCAGTCAGATCTTCGAGTGTATCGGCGCAGCGGAGAATGATGTAAAGATACTGATAAGTACCATTTAAGTTGTGCCCGGCATCTGTATGAGAGCCAAGAAAATAATACTTTCCGTCGGTATGTTTATAAATGTAAGGATCGGCGCGGTGACTGATGATCGGTGCCGCATAATCATTATCCTGAATGTGTCCGATGCCATCTTCGCTTCGGATGATGTTACGGATTTCCTTCATCCCATTTGTATACGTAACCTGTACGGTCTCCGGGTCTGATTCGCATCTTTCTACAGACTGAATACATACTGGTTCCGGCTTTCCATATTTATTCTGTAAAGAACTAAGGGCTGCAACAGAGATTGTTTCCCCATTAGGGTCCTGGGTTTCGAGTGCGTCGGTAACAGAAAGTTCATCGCAGGGAAGTACAATCGGAAATCCACCGTTAAGTGCATACCAGTCCTTCTGGTTATAGCTGTATTCAAGATAATAATGGTCTTTTTCTGGTTTTTCCCATGAGACATTCAAGGATCGTATGAAAGCAGATGTCTGCTTATCATGATAGAATTTATCTGCCATAGGAAGTGTAAGTGATTGATTCATAAATCCTCCTTGGGCATTGTATTTATTAGAAAAATAAGGTTTGATTCATTTTAGCATAGAATTAATTGATTGACAAGACAGAAAAAAGTAGTCTAAGATAGTAGAAAATGGTAACGAATATGTGGCTTTAAGCAAAAAATGTGTAAAGGGGAAATAAAAAGATGGTTACGATTAAAGAGATAGCAAAAGAATGCAATGTCTCTGTCGCAACAGTATCAAATATCTTGAATCACAAGCCTGGCGCCAGTGATGAGACCAGAAGAATTGTGATGGCCAAGATAAAAGAGCTGAATTATAAGCCCAATACTGTGGCGAGAAATCTGAAGACTAAGAATACCAGGACAATAGGGGTAATTGTCGAGGATATGACGATCTTCAGTATTCCGGATATTGTAGACGGAATTACGGAACATTGTGAGGAAAATAATTATCAGATACTTTTGATCAATCTGAGATTATTTAAAAAATACAATGATTTTTATTATCACAGAGATGATTATTACGACCGGGTTGAGCAGGAAATTGATAAATTAATCGCAAGGCAGGTTGAGGGAGTTATATATGTAGCTGCTCATGAACGTGTAATGAAGTGTATTCCGGAAAAACTTCCGGTACCGGCCGTTATGGCATACGGATATACACAAAACAAAAATATCCCGTCCATTGTAGTAAATGATGAAGACGGGGCACATCAGATCGTCAAACATCTGGTCGACAATGGCCACAGGAAGATAGGAATTATAACAGGAAAACCGGATAGTATTCATACACAGGAAAGACTTCTGGGTATGCAGAGGGCGTTTTATGAGAATCAGATTCTGTATAATCCCGAAAGTGTATATTACGGGGACTGGACCAGACAAAGTGGTTATAATGGTACGGATCAGCTGTTGGAACAGGGGGTTACAGCGATTTGCTGCATGAATGATCTTATGGCCGGTGGAGTGTATGACAGAATGGAAGAAAGAGGAATGCTTCCGGGAAAAGAGGTCTCGGTAACCGGATATGATAACCGTGAACTTTCAGGATATTATAAGCCGCCGCTTACTACGATATCTCTTCCACTTCATGATATAGGTTATACGGCAAGCGAGGTAATTATGCGTATGGTAGAGGAGAAAGAGCTGAAAGAACCGGATGGTATATATCGTGTAGGATGTCATATGCTGGAGCGTAGTTCGGTCAGAAATCTTAAAGAAAATTCATAATCAAAACAATAAATAATGAAAATCAGAAAAAAATAAGCACTTACAGAAGAAAAAAATGTCTGTAAGTGCTTATTTTATAATAGGTTTGTGCATATTGCACAAAATAAAACGTTTAAGTTTTACTTGCACTTATCATAAAAGTGAGCGTATAATCTAATCAAACAAAGAAACAGGTAAATAAGATAAAAAAATATAAACCTGTAAAAAGAAATTTGCATTGTATATTGGGAAAAAAGGAAAATTGTAAAAAAAGGATATTAAACGATTAAGGAAAAGAAATCGGAGTTAATGTTCTGAGGAAAAGGTTATGGATGACAAGAAACTGAAAACAGTACCATTGAATAAGATCAAGATATCGGATCAGTTCTGGAACAGATATATACATCTGGTAAAAGATGTACTGATTCCGTATCAGTGGGACATTTTAAATGACAGACTTCCGGATGTGGAGACAAGTCATTGTATTGAAAACTTTAAGATTGCGGCGGGAGAAACTGACGGAGATTTTGAAGGGGCAGTATTCCAGGATACAGATGTAGCGAAATGGCTGGAAGCGGTAGCTTATTCACTGGAAGCAGAGCCGGATGAACATTTGTCATATCTTGCGGATAAAACGATTAACCTTATAGGACGTGCCCAATGTGAAGATGGATATCTGAATACTTATTTTACGATTAAGGATCCATCAAAACGTTGGACAAATCTGAAAGAGGGACATGAATTATATACGGCAGGACATATGACGGAGGCAGCAGTTGCGTATTATAAAGCAACCGGAAAAACAGAGTTTCTCGATATCATGAAGAAATTTGCAGATCTCATTTGCAAGACATTCGGACCGGATGAAGGTCAGATCCATGGATATCCGGGACATCAGGAAATCGAGCTTGCGCTTATCCGTCTGTATCATGTAACCGGTGAAAAGAAATATCTGGAAACAGCAAAGTATTTTATTGATACCAGAGGCGTGGGAGAAAATTATTTCCTGGAAGAAGAAAAGAGACCTGAATATAAACAGATATTCCCGGAATTTGCCGGATATGATCCGAGATATTCACAGTCACATGAGCCGGTAAGAGAGCAGAAGACGGCAGAAGGACATGCAGTAAGAGCCGTATATATGTATTGCGCAATGGCAGATCTGGCATATGAATACAAGGATAAAGAATTGTTAGATGCCTGCAAGACATTATGGGAGGACATGACAAAACGTCAGATGTATATTACAGGAAGCATCGGAGCATCCGGTCTTCTGGAACGGTTTACAACAGACTATGATCTTCCGAACAACTGTAATTATTCAGAAACATGTGCATCGATAGGACTTGCTCTTTTCGGAAGAAGAATGGCACAGATCACAAAAGATGCTTCATACATGGATATGGTAGAAAGAGCGCTTTATAATACCTTGTTATCAGGAATAGCACAGGATGGAAAGAGTTTCTTCTATGTAAATCCTTTGGAAGTGTGGCCGGATAACTGTATCGACAGAACTTCCAAAGAGCATGTAAAACCGGTGAGACAGAAATGGTTTGGAGTTGCGTGTTGTCCGCCAAATATAGCGAGAACACTGGCGTCCATGGGACAGTACATATATTTCACTGATAAGAACACAGCATATGTGAACTTATACATTTCTAATGAAGCTCAGATCGAACTGGAAGAAGGAGCATTAAAGATTCAGATAGAAAGTGATCTGACGAATACAGGACATATTCGGATGGCAATAACTCCTGATGGAGAGGGTGAACACAGACTGGCACTTAGAATACCGGATTATGTGAAGACCTATACGATCAAAAGAGATGGTAAGATTCTAAGAAATGCCAGAATCAGTCAGTCTTATCTTTTAATAGAAGACATCAAAGAACAGACAGAGATCGAGATTGACTTTGAGGTACCCGCGAAATTCGTAAGAGCGAATCCGAATGTCAGAGAAGATGCAGGAAAAGTTGCTCTGGTAAAAGGACCGTTAGTATATTGTCTGGAAGAAGCAGACAATGGGGAAAATCTTCCATCTATCTTCGTTAACACGAAACAGGAGCTGAAAGAAACATTTGAATCCGAACTTCTTGGAGGAGTAACGACGATTCGGTTCACAGGAAAGAAACTGAACATGGATACATGGCAGGATGGTGCATTATATGATACCAGAGAACAGGTATTCGAAGATATAGAACTCAAAGCAATTCCATATCATTGCTGGGATAACCGTAAAACAGGTGAGATGCTGGTATGGATGAAAGAAATGTTTTAATTATTTTGAATCTGTCAGGGAACATAGACCCTGTAGAGAAATATATATCTAAAAGGAGGAAAATCTATGAAAAAGAAAGTAGTGTCAGTGCTTCTTTGTGTAGCTATGACAGCAACTATGCTGCTTGGATGTAGCGCAGGAAGTGAAAAGAGTGATTCTAAGAAATCATCTAAGAGCGAGTCGGGCGGAACAACAGAGATGAAGGTTGACGGGGATGCAACAACCATTAATGTCTGGACATTCATCGAGTTACACCAGAAATTCTACACAGAGATGGCTAAGAAATGGAATGAGGAACATCCGGATAAGAAGGTTAAATTAGTACTTTCTAATATGCAGTACGATGATATGCACAACAAATTATCGCTTGCACTGGAATCAGGAAAAGGAGCTCCGGATGTAGTTGATATCGAGCTTGGAAAATTCCCTTCATTCACAAATGGTAAGATCGGACTTATGGATCTGACAGATGCAATCGCACCATACAAAGACAACGTAGTTGAATCTCGTCTTGACATCTACGGAAAAGATGGAAAATATTACGGATTCCCAACACACGTTGGTACAACAGTTGCATTCTACAATGATGATCTGTTAAAAGAAGCAGGAATTGATTACACAACAATTAAGACATGGGATGACTTCAAAGCAGCCGGTGTGAAATATCATGAGAAAACAGGTAAGAACTTCGCTTGTGCTGAGACAACAGCTCAGTGGATGGTTAACCTTATGTTAGCTCAGAAAGGTACTGATTACCTTGACAAAGATGGTAACCTTGACCTTACAAATGATAAAGTTGTAGAAGTACTTCAGTACATCAAAGATATGCAGGATGCAGGCGCACTTGCAACAGTAGCTGGTGGACAGCCGGATAACGAAGAAGCTTATCCAGAATACAACAGTGGTAACTTCGCAGTACAGATCATGCCTTTCTGGCAGACATCAAGATTTACAAACTACATGTCTGACCTTGAAGGAAAGATTGCAATCGCAGCTCCTCCGGTATTTGGAGACAACGATGCAGTTAAGACAATCGGTGGTGGTGGAACCGGTACAGCAGTTGTAAAATCTTCTAAGAATGCAGACCTTGCAGCTGAAGTATTCGCTTACATCAAACTGTCTGAAGACGCTAACAAAGAAGTTTGGAATGTATTAGGATTTGACCCTGTTAATACATCTGTATGGACAGACACAGACCTTACACAGAATCCGGACAACCAGTTCGTAAAATACTTCAAGACAAAACCATTTGACACTCTGTTAGAGCTCCAGGATAGCATTGGCGGACTTAATTCTTACACAAGTTCTAAATATCCATCTATCAACAACGAGTTCTGCACAACAACACTGAACAACATTTTCGAAGAAGGAATGGACGTAAAAGATGCACTGAAACAGTCTCAGGAAACTCTTGAAAATGAATTCGGCGACAAATAAGATTTGCAATTAAGAAATTAGTAATGTAATAATCAGGGGGTTGCGTGCAAAAACTGCCGCATCCCCTTCTTTTTAAGAAGGAGGATACATAAAACCATGAAGAAATTTTTCTATTCTCAGAAATTAGCTCCTTATGTGTTTATCCTTCCTTTTGTCCTCACTGTTATATTTTTCTGGGCAGTTCCAATCGCGAACGGAGTCCTTTTAAGTTTTCAGGATGTATTACAGGATAAATGGGTTGGATTGGATAATTATAAGAGACTTCTGTCCGATAAGATCTTTTTAAAAGCTTTGTTTAACAGTACACGTTATATGATCGGAACACTGGTACTTCTGATCCCATTTCCGATGCTTTTTGCAACACTTCTGAACAGTAAGCTGATGAAGAAACCTGGATTTTTCAAATCCATCTATTTCCTTCCGGCACTTACATCAGTCGTAGTTGCAGGTACAATCTTCCGTCTGATGTTTGGTGAGATGGAGACTTCTCTTGCCAACCAGGTGATCGGAATGTTCGGACTTGGACCAATTAAATGGTTAAAGAATGATCTGACCGGTTATTTTGCACTGTTACTTCTGGCATGCTGGAGATGGACAGGTGTTAACATCCTGTATTTCCTTGCCGGATTACAGAGTATTTCAACAGATCTTTATGAAGCGGCTTCTATCGATGGAGCAAATAAGTGGCAGCAGTTTACAAAGATTTCCCTTCCACTTCTGAAACCAACAACCGTATATGTGTTAACGATCAGTATCTATGCAGGACTTGCAATGTTCAATGAAAGTTACATGTTATGGAAAGGTAACAACTCACCGCAGAATATCGGACTTACGATCGTCGGATATCTGTACAGGCAGGGAATTGAAAAACGAGCGATGGGTTATGCCTGCGCAGTAGGTCTTGTACTTCTGATTATTGTTATGATCGTCAACATGATCCAGCTGGCAGCTACAGGAACATTCAAGAAGGAGGAAAGATAGTATGGGCGAAAAGAGAAAAAATAAAGACCGGCTTTGTACAATATTGATGATCGTCTTCTTCTCGATCCTGGCTATCCTGGTGATCCTTCCGATTTATACAATCTTTCTTGCCAGCTTTAAACCGGGCGGAGATCTTCTTCAGTATGGTCTGAACCTTGGAATTGACTGGAGCCGTATGAGTCTTGATAACTATGTACTGCTGTTTACCGGCCAGCATGATTACTGGAGATGGTTCTTTAACAGTATCACTCTTACAGTCGTTACAGTAGTGGCAACACTTCTTGTAAGTGCATTTGTAGGATACGGATTTGCAGCCTATGAATTCAAAGGAAAGAACTTTATGTTCGTAATCGTTCTCCTGATCTTATCTGTTCCACTGGAGGTTATCATGCTTCCGCTGTACAAACAGATGACAACATGGGGACTGATGGATAACTATATCGCAATTGTATTACCATTCGTTGCACATGCATCTACAATCTTCTTCTTCAGACAGTATCTTCTGGGACTTCCGAAGTCACTTCTGGAAGCAGGACGAATCGACGGAGCAACAGAATATGGTATCTTCTTCAAGCTGATCATGCCGATCATGAAACCGGCATTTGCAGCTATGGCGATCTTAAATGGTATGAATGCATGGAATAACTACCTGTGGCCATTACTGGTAATCCGTTCTTCAGAAAAATACACACTGACACTTGGACTGAACACCCTGATCAACCCATACGGAGATAATTATTCACTCCTGGTTGTAGGTTCGTTCTTCTCAATCATTCCTATCTTTATACTGTTTGTATGTTTCCAGCAGTATTTCATCGAAGGTATGACAGCAGGTGCGGTAAAAGAGTAATCATTGTAATAATAGGAGGTTGAAAATGAGTAAGACAGCAAAGATGATCATTGATAAAGATTTCCAGATTTCCAAAGTAGATGAAAGAATCTATGGCTCTTTCATCGAGCATCTCGGACGTGCCGTGTATGATGGATTATATCAGCCGGGTAATCCGTTATCAGATGATGACGGATTCCGTAAAGATGTCATTGATCTGGTAAAAGAACTGGATGTACCAATCATCCGTTATCCGGGTGGAAACTTTGTATCCAACTTCTTCTGGGAAGACAGTGTAGGACCTGTAGAAGAGCGTCCGGCACGTCTGGAACTTGCATGGAGAAGTCTGGAAGAGAATAAGATCGGATTAAATGAGTTCGCAAAATGGACAGACAAAGTAAATTCCAACATGATGATGGCAGTCAATCTTGGTACAAGAGGAATTGCAGATGCCTGCAATCTTCTGGAATACTGCAACCATCCGGGCGGAACAAAATATAGTGATCTTCGTATCAAACATGGTGTAAAAGATCCACATAATATCAAAGTATGGTGTCTGGGTAATGAGATGGATGGACCTTGGCAGCTCGGACACAAGACAATGGAAGAGTACGGACGTCTTGCAGAAGAGACAGCAAAAGCAATGAAACTGATCGATCCGTCTATCGAGCTGGTATCCTGCGGAAGTTCTGCTCTTGATATGCCGACATTCCCGAAATGGGAATCTACAACACTGGAAAGTACATATGATTATGTTGATTATGTATCTATGCATCAGTATTATGGAAACCGTGATAATGATACTGCTGATTTCCTTGCATGCTCAGATGATATGGATGAATTCATCCGTACCGTTGTCGCAACATGTGATTATGTAAAAGCGAAAAAACGTGGTAAGAAAGATATCAATATCAGTTTTGATGAGTGGAATGTATGGTTCCATTCGAATGCAGCCGATGATGACATCACACAGAACCATCCATGGCAGGTAGCACCTCCGATGCTGGAAGACATTTACACATTTGAGGATGCACTGGCAGTTGGTCTGATGCTGATCACATTGTTAAAACATGCAGACAGAGTAAAGATTGCCTGCCTGGCACAGCTGGTTAATGTTATCGCACCGATCATGACAGATCAGGGCGGCGGAGCAGCATGGAAGCAGACGATCTTCTATCCATTCCTTCACGCTTCCAAGTATGGCCGTGGCGTAGCACTGATGCCTCTGGTACAGACAACAAAGCATGATACAGCAAAACATGAAAATGTTACTGACGTAGAAAGCGTTGCAGTGTATAATGAAGAGAAAGAAGAGCTTACAATCTTCGCTGTTAACCGTACACTGGAAGATGATATTGAACTGACAACAGACTTAAGAGGTATGGAAGGATTCCATCTGGTAGAGCATATCGTTATGGAAGAATCTGATCTGAAGCTGGTAAATAGTTCTTACGAAGAAAAAGTAGTACCAAAGACAGTAAACCGTTCAAAGATGGATGGTGGAATCATGACAACTCTTCTTGGAAAAGCATCTTGGAATGTAATCAGATTAAGTAAGTAGAGGCGGTTAAGATATGAAATTTTGGGCAATTGACAGTCCGGTAATGAGAGTGCTTGGACGACTGGGGGATATTATTATACTGAACATGATCTTTGTGGTCGGATGTATTCCGGTGATCACCATCGGAACTTCCTTAAGTGCTCTGTATGCGGTGGCGATGAAGATGGCAAGAGGTGAAGATCCGTCGGTGTGGAAGGAATTCTGGAAAGCCTATAAGAGGAACTTCAGACCGGCAACCATCTGCTGGCTGGTCATGGCTGTCATTGCCATACTGCTGTTTGTGGATTTCCGGATCATCGGAGTTCTGAAAAGAGGCAGCGAAAGTATGTACAGTATTATGCGTATTGTACTTGCAGTGATCCTTGGAATGTGGATGCTGATGTTCCAGTATCTGTTTCCATATATTGCAAGATTTGAAAATGGAATCTTTGCAACACTGCGCAATGCACTGCTTCTCGCGGCAGCGCATATTCCATCTACGATCATGATCGTAGGCTTAAGTGTCGGATCGCTCATCTTAACATTGTTCACATCCAGATCCTTTGTGATCGCAAGTATTATATGGGTGTTCTTTGGATTTGCGGTACTGGCATATGTACAGGCGTTTCTCCTGTGCAGGATTTTTGAAAAATATGAAAAGTAAATTGTATTAGTAGTGTTCCAATAAGATCCTCGGAAAGAGGACGGAAAATGGGCAATATTATATACATGCGGCTATAATTACTTTGTTCAAAGCCGTTGTTTGTATATAATATTGCCTGTTTTTGTAGATGTCAAAGTATGCAGGATAAGTTGTCGTCTGCAGGAACTGTCAAAGGCAGTTCCTTACGAATCTTCCGGCAGAGATGTCCGGTTCTGTGGTGTTATACGGCTGCTAATTCGTCAATAATCTGCTGCAGGGTTTTTTCTACAGAATCGGTAACATTGGTTGCGTATTTATCGATACCGGGAGCAGCATTTGCCATGGCATAGCTTGTACCGGCGGTCTGTAGCATTTCGACATCGTTATACTGATCTCCGAATACGACGCAGTCTTTTGCTGCAATATGTAAATGATCGATCAGATCTTTTAATGCACTTCCCTTGTTGGCGGTCGGGCAGATGAAGTCTACCCAGAGATTGCCGGAAGTAACAACCTTGATGTCGGATGAAAACATTTCTTTTAGCTGTTTTTCACACGCATCGGTTCCGGTGTAATCGCAGACTGCAATCTTAAGGATCGGTTCCGGAATCTCCGTTTTGGGGTCATCGATGAATTTCATATTATTCTGGATGACATTTACCATGTGATTATAGAATTCCTGATTTTTCGAGGTGCTGTAGCAGACACGTTCGCCGGAGATAATACAGTTGTATTGTGGATATTTGGCAACTTCATCCAGGATACGGTAAGCAAGATCCAGCTCAATAATTCCTTTGGAAATAGTCTCTTCGTTGTATATGCAGAGAGAGCCGTTTTCGGCGATGTATGCAATATCGTCCTGAACCGGAGTGAACAGTCTGCGAAGGTTCAGGTACTGACGTCCGCTGGCAGCTGCAAACATGATCCCGTGTTCTTTCAGTGTACGGATCTGGTCGAAAACAATTGGATTTACATCATGTGCGCCGTTTTGAAGTAGTGTGCCATCAAGATCGCTGGCGATTAATTTAACCATAAAAAACTCCTTATATAAAACATTTCTGAAAACATTGATATTTATTTCGCTACTAATTATAATATAAATGAGTAAAATATGAAAGATAAAGGTAGGAACAGGGATATGAAGATTGGAATTGCAAATGATCATTCTGCAGTAGACATGAAAAATGAGATTGTAGAATATCTGGAAAGTCTGGGACATGAAGTTGTGAACTATGGAACAGATTCTTATGAAAGCTGTAATTATCCGGAATTTGGTGAGAAGATCGGGAATGCAGTGGCAAGCGGCGAAGTAGAGCAGGGGATCGCAATCTGCGGAACCGGTGCCGGGATCTCACTGGCAGCGAATAAAGTAAATGGAATCCGTGCAGTAGTGTGCAGTGATCCATATACAGCAAGAATGGCGAAAGAGCACAACGATGCGAACGTGATCGCATTCGGAGCACGTGTGATCGGTATCGAGACTGCGAAATGCATCGTGGATGAGTGGCTGAATGCTAAGTTTGAAGGCGGAAGACATGCCACAAGAGTGGACATGATCATGGACGTGGAAAAGAGAAATCATAATTTATAGAATACATTTTTGAGATATAGACATATTATGGATATGGAGGAAGAGACTGCTGACGGTGGTCTCTTTTTTTAGGACAAAAAACGACATGCAGAGGTTGTGTGATCTGCATGCCGCCTTTTATATCATATTATATTGGAGAAATGAAAAAAATGATAATATCTGTTTTAAAATTACCTTTTATAACTTATTTCTGGTGAGCTGCTTCGTACTCTCTGAAAGCATCTACCTTTGGCTGAGAAGAGCATCCCGGAACGAATTCGTTTGTCAGGAAAGCGTCTGTTAATTCTTCTCTTAATTTGTTACCGATTGTGAAAGCTCCCATACATGCGATGTTAAACTCAGCTATGACACCTGCTTCTAAAAAAGAGATAAATAAAAATCAACAGGAGGTAATGTTAAATGAGCATGGTAGAAAAAGAGACAAAAGTAGTGAATGAGAATAAGATGACGGTGAATATGACAAAAGAAGCATTGTATGACTTCCTTTTATTCCACGCATATTCCAAATTCAGCGGATTTCTGGTAAATATACTGGGACTTGCAGTTGCATTTATGGGAATCTTCTCGTATACAACCGGAAGAGTGAGTAGCATAGGAGCGGTGCTTTATCTGGTGGCAGCGGCAATATTCCTTGGCGGCACACCGTTCCAGCTTAAGATGAGAGCAAAAAAACAGGTTGTTGTAAACAGAGAATATAACGCGCCGGTAGAATATACATTTTCCGAAAAAGGAATCACACTCGAGCAGAATGGAGAAAGTAAGACATACGAGTGGGAACAGATCGAACGTGCGGTAGTTACACCAAAGACAATTTCGGAGATCAGTTTGTACCGATTTTTACAACAATTGCAACACAGTTAGGACAGAGTAAGGTAAGAATGAGATAACAAATGTTCTCAAAAAGGAGCTGTCTGTATGCTTGACAATTGATATAAAAAGTGTAAACTGATTTATTAAGAGGATAGTTGCGGGGAGGCTGCCATGGAAGAACGTAGAAATGAGATATTAAAAGAACTTGACAGAAAAGGAAGAGTAAAAGTTACAGATCTGAGCAAAGAATTCGGCTGCTCAGAGGTAACGATAAGAAATGACATCAAAGCGATGGATATAGAAGGGTTGTTGAAACGTACCCATGGCGGAGCAGTAAAGGTCGAGACAGAGACGGAACGGAAGTATTCGGCAGAGACGATCTACCGGAATGTTACACAGAAGAAGCGGATCGCAGTTGTAACCAATTCTCTGATTGCGGGAAATGAACTTGCGGGAGTCGGACATGTGGAATTATCGATTGCCACACCACAGATGGAAGTGAAAAAGGCGATTATGAAGGCGGCAGAGAAAGTATATGTACTGGCAGACAGCAGTAAGTTTGGTGGAGGCTATCTGTCTGTAATCTGTCCAACGAATGAAGTGGATAAGATTATTACAGATGATGGAGTATCAAAAGAGGATATCCAGAAGGCAAAAGAACTGGATATACCGTTGGTTATCGCGTAACGGGAGAGGTACGGATGGAAAGACAGCAGAAAGCCTATAAAGGTGTCATAGACTATTTTAAAAAGAAGATCATGGACGGAGAATTGCGTCCGGGAGAAAAATTGCCGCCGGAGAGAGACATTGCAGAACGACTGAACGTGAGTCGTAATTCGGTGCGGGAAGCAATTCGTATCATGGATATGACAGGAGTGATCTCTTCACAGCAGGGATCAGGAAATTACATTACATGTGAGTTCCAGAAGAGCCTTGCGGAGACCATGACAATGATGTTCGCTATGGATCAGATCGATTATAAGCAGATCAGCCAGATTCGTCAGGCACTGGAATGCCTGGCATTTTCGCTTGCCATAGAACATGCATCGGACGAACAGATAAAAGAAATGGAATCATTGGTAAAAGAGCTGGATAAAAGTACCGATGATGTAAAGAATGCGGCTCTGGATAAGAAGCTTCATTTTATGCTTGCACAAAGTTCGAGGAATATTCTGGTACTGGATTTTCTGGAAGCGTGTTCCGGCGTTATAGATTCGTTTATTCATGATATGCGTGCAGCGATTCTGCGCACGGAAGAACGGAAAAAATTGTTAAATGAATGTCATAAAAAATTGATAGAAGCACTGAAAGAGAAAGATGAAACGAAAGGTCAGGAA
>OLPV01001073.1_pt1 | contig 21213 bp, 19 predicted proteins | sample 1671961 | NCBI WGS metagenome assembly OLPV01 (sample SAMEA3136630, study PRJEB25190) | human gut metagenome | biome: human gut; feature: human-associated habitat; material: faeces | place: Austria | collected 2013
ATATAGTACAAGCATCTTCAGGAAGTTTTTCAGTAAGTGTAGGAAATAAAACATTAAATAAAGGTGGTTCAACATCTTTGATAATTAAAACGTCAAATTGTGCTGGTCAATTTTCGATAACATCATCAAATCCAAATGTAGTATCTGTTGGTACATCGTCTACATTTGTAGATGGAAGTTCTGGTTCAATAACATTAAAAGCTAATTCAGAAGGCAGTGCAACAATAGTTATAACTCCAACAGATGTATCTGATTTATCAGAAAATTCAATTACTTCATCTAAATCAGTTACAATAACAGTAGGATCAGGTGACAATAAAAAGGATAACGCTGATAACAAAGATAATAAAAATAATAAAGATAACAAAGACAACAATGATACAACAACAGAGCCAACATTTAAATCAGCAAATGACAAAGTATATGCGACAGGAGACATAAATATTCGTAAAAGCTATAGTGCAGATAGTGACAAAATTGGTACATTAAAAGCTGGAGAAAGTGTTACTCGTACTGGAATTAGTGATAATGGATGGTCTAAAGTTTCTTATAATGGAGGAACTGGATATATAAAAACATCACTATTAACTACAGAAGAGCCATCAAAAGCATCTGATAAAGCATTAAAAACATTAGAAGTAACACCAGAAGGTTTAGATCCGGAATTTGATCCAGAAACAACATCATATACATTAAATGTAGGTGCAGATGTAGAAAAATTAGAAATAAAAGCAGCTCCAAATGATGAAAAGGCTACTGTAGAAATTACAGGGAATGAATCATTAGTAGCAGGTGATAATGCAGTAAAAATAACGGTAACAGCACAAGACGGAACTACAAGAATCTACACAATAAATGTAAAAAAAGGTGAAGCAACAACATTAGGTTTATCATCATTAAAAATAAATGGATATACATTAAGTCCAAAATTTTCATCAAATGTATATGAATATAAAATTAATGTATTAGATCCAAATATTACAAAATTAGATGTATCAGCAACAGCAAATGTTGAAAATGCAAAAGTTGAAGTAACAGGAAATACAAATTTAGTAAAAGGTGAAAATACAATAACAATAACTGTAACATCAGAAGATGGAAAAGAAAAAGTAATATATCAAATACTAGTAAACAAAGATTCAGATGCAACAGCAACAACAAACAAAAAAGATATGATTATATATGGAGGAATAGTAGTAGGTGTAATACTAATATTTGTGATCATAATAATTGTAGTAAAATCTAGAAAGAAGAAAAAGCAACCAACAAATAACGACAATGTGGATGATTATTCAGATCTATATGGTTATTCTTCAAAAAATGTAACAAGTGTTAGAAATGAAAATCAAAATGATATGCAAAGCAACAATCAATATAAAGAAATTAATCAATTACAAGAAAATACAAATAATGAATCAGAAATAAATACATATCAAAACGCTGATACGACAACACAATTTAATATGGATAATGAATATAAATCAACAAACGAACCAGAAAATCCATACATAAGTAAGGACATGTATGCAGACTATAGTGAAAATTCAAAACAAATATACAATAATCAAAACACATATGATGGTCTATATGGTTCTTATAGTGAAGGTAATAATAAAGTTACAAATAACGATATACAAGAAAAAAGTTTACAACAAGATAACTACTTAGATGACCAAACACAAGAAGATTACACAATAGATGATAATTACAAATTCAAAAGATCAAAGGGAAAACATTCAAAATAAAAAGAAGTACTTTTCAATAATTTGATTTATTGAAAAGTACTTCTTTTTTCGATACTATTTAAAAATTAAGGTTTAATTTTTATAGAATATATCAGGAAAATGAGATTTTATAGAATTTGATATTTTTATGTAAATATGATATAATGTAAAGTATAAATCAAATGATTTATTATGAAAACCTCGTGTTTTCAACATATCTAAACATTATAAAAAAAATTTTGGAGGTACAAATCATGGACACGTCAATAATGGAAGAAATTTTTCAATCAATGCGGAAAGATCAGAATGAAGGCATTAGCGAACAGCAGAAAGACGCTTATATAGAAGTGTCAAAGGAAATGAACGCAATGTTAGAGGATATGCAGGAGCAACAGTCTAAGTTAAAGAGAATGTCAAACATTTTAGACGAAGCTGGCAACTCTACGCTTGCAGAGCATTTCCAGATGTTGGCAATTAAAATGAATTCTGAGCTTGATGCAATCGATGAAATGATGCAGATGGCAAGTTGTATTGCTAATCAGTAAAGTGTTCAGCTCCCTTATGATTAATAATTAATTGTAAGGGAGTTTTATTATATTTATTATATAAATATAATTTTGATGAGATATTAATAAATTAGTATTTTTTTGTATGTATAAACGAGAATCTTATATGTTAATAAAGAAATATGAAAATAAATAAAAACAAAAGCAAAGATTTTCATAAAAATAACCAAATAACATTGAATTTTACAAAATTCTTGATATAATTGTACTACATTGTTTTATAAGAAAAGGGAAGGATATGATAAAATGAATAATATTTACAGAACACACAATTGCGGACAACTAAACATAAAAAATGTTGGACAAGAAGTTCGTCTATCAGGATGGGTACAAAGAATTAGAAATTTAGGAGCAATGAAATTTATAGATTTAAGAGATCAATATGGAATTACACAAATTGTTATATCAGATGATGAAAAATTTAAAGAACAAATCAATGATATAGTAACTGAATGTGTAATATGTATACATGGAACAGTTGTTGAAAGATCAAACAAAAACAACAAAATACCAACAGGTGAAATTGAAATAGATGCACAAAAAATTGAAATATTAGGAAAATGTAAATCAACACTTCCTTTTGAAGTTAATTCAGAAAAAGTTGATATTAATTCAGTAAGAGAAGATTTAAGATTAGAATATAGATTTTTAGATTTAAGAAATGACAGAATTCACAATATAATTTTGCTTCGTTCACAAGTAATGAAAACTTTAAGACAAAAATTATATGAACTTGGTTTCTCTGAAATACAAACACCTATACTTGCTAACTCATCACCAGAAGGGGCAAGAGATTACTTAGTACCAAGTAGATTACATGCAGGAGAATTTTACGCATTACCACAAGCACCTCAACAATTTAAACAATTATTAATGGTATCTGGATTTGATAAATATTTCCAAATAGCACCTTGTTTTAGAGATGAAGATCCAAGAGCAGATAGAGCACCAGGAGAATTCTATCAAGTAGATTTTGAAATGAGTTTTGCAACACAAGAAGATGTATTTAATGTTTTACAAGATCTATTTATAACAACATTTAAAAAACATACAAATTGGAAAGTTGATGAAGGTCCATTTATTCAAATACCATACAAAGAAGCTATGGAAAAATATGGTATAGATAAACCAGACTTAAGAAATCCACTAATAATACAAGATGCAACAGAAATATTTAAAGATACAGAATTTAACGCATTTAAAGATAAAACAATAAAAGCAATTGTTGTAGAAAATGGTGCAGAGCAAGGAAGAAAATTCTTTGACAATATGACTGAATTTGCAGTAGAAGAATTAGGAGCAAAAGGATTAGCTTGGACTAAATTTGATAAAGAAAATAATGTTGCAGGAGGAATTGCTAAATTTATTACTGACAATGTAAAAGAAATACTAGAAAGTAAATTAGGGGTTAAACCAAATGATTCAATATTCTTTATTGCAGATGAATTTAAGACAGCACAAAAAATAGCAGGTGGAGTAAGAATTGAATTAGGAAAAAGATTAGATTTATTGGAAAAAAATGTATACAAATTCTGCCTAATTACAGAATTTCCAATGTATGAGCTATCAGATGAAGGAAAAATTGATTTCAATCATAATCCATTCTCAATGCCAAAAGGAGGAATGGAAGCTCTATTAAATGAAGATCCACTAGATATAGTTGCTTATCAATTTGATGTTGTATGTAACGGATATGAAATGGCTTCAGGAGCAGTAAGAAATCATGATCCAGAGCTAATGGTAAAAGCATTTGAAATCGCTGGATATGAAGAAAAAGATGTAGAAACACGTTTTGGTGCGCTATACAAAGCTTTCCAATATGGAACACCACCACATGCTGGAGCGGCACCTGGATTAGACAGAATGATAATGCTAATAGCCGATTCACAAAATATAAGGGAAGTAATAGCATTCCCAAAAAATAAAAAAGCAAGAGATGTTCTAATGAATGCACCATCAGTTGTAACAAAAGAGCAGTTAGATGATGTTCATATAGAAATAAAAAGAGATGAAAATAATTAAGTTTAAAAACAAATCATAATAAAAAAACAAAAATGTGTTCGTATTTTTGTTGACATTTTTCTACATTTTATGCTAAAATATGTCTATCGAGTTTTATACAAAGGGGGCTGATTTTATGATGCATGAACAAAACCTAAGTAGCAAAATCGAAGAAATATATAGTATATTAGATGAAATACAATTGAACCAAGTAGAAATGCTTTTAAGTATTCAAAAAAATCAAAGTATAATCATTAAAAAAATTGAAAAATTACAAGAATATAATGAAATTGATGATATGAACAATTCATTATTTGATCAAAAATTAACACGAATAGAAGAATATTGCAAAGGATAAAATTAAGAGCCACTAATTAATATTAATTAGTGGCTCTTAATACTTGAAATATTATTAAATATATGATATAAAATTCACAGAAAGAAGAGAAGGAAAATTTTATGAAAAATATTAAAGATTATAATCTAGATGAATTACAAGAAGAGCTAATAAATATGGGCGAAAAAAAATTCAGAGCAGAGCAAATATTTAAATGGATATACAAAGAAAAAGTAAAAAGTTTTGATGAAATGACTAACTTATCAATTGAGCTAAGGGAAAAACTAAAAGAAAATTACACAATGTGCAATTACAATATATTAAAAAAGCAAGAATCAAAAGATGGTACAAAAAAATATTTATTTGATGTACTTGATGGAAATGCAATTGAAACAGTTCTTATGCAATATCATCACGGAAAAACAGTATGTGTATCATCACAAATTGGTTGCAAAATGGGATGTAAATTCTGTGCATCTACAGGAATTCAATTTGTAAGAAATTTAACTGCTGGTGAAATTGTAGAGCAAATTTTAGCTGTAGAGCAAGATATAAATGATAAAATATCAAATATTGTTTTTATGGGAATTGGAGAGCCACTAGATAATTACGATAATGTAATAAAAGCAATAAAAATAATGAATAATCCAAAAGGTCTAGAAATTGGAACAAGACACATAAGTATATCAACAAGCGGATTGGTACCACGTATATATGATTTAGCAAATGAAAAAATACAATGCACATTGTCAATATCATTACATGCAACAACAGATGAAAAACGAAGCAGTATGATGCCTGTAAACAATAGATATAATATTGAAGAACTAATGAAAGCATGTAAAGATTATATAAAAATAACAAATAAAAGAATATCTTTTGAATATGCATTGGCAAAAGATAATAATGATAATTTAGAGGATGCACAAAGATTAGTAGATTTACTAAAAGGTATGTTATGCCACGTAAATCTTATTCCGATAAATAAAATTGAAAATGGTAAATTTTCAAAAAGCACAAATGAGAACATCTTAAAATTTAGAGATTTTTTAAATGAACATGGAATAGTTGCAACAGTAAGAAGAGAGCTAGGCTCTGATATTGATGCAGCGTGTGGACAATTAAGAAGAAAAAATTTAAAAACACAATAAAGATAAAGGAAAATGTCTATAATAGGAGGTTTTATGGAAGCTTTTGCTAATTCAGATATAGGTAAAGTTAGGGATATGAACCAAGACAGTTATTATATATCTGATAAAGATGATAAAATAAAATTATATATAGTTGCAGATGGTATGGGAGGCTATAAAGGCGGAGAAATAGCAAGTAAATTAGCTATAGAATCATCAAAAAATTATATAATAAATAATTTTGATCAAATAAAAAAAGAAAGAGATCAAATAATTGAATTAATAAAAAATGCAATTGAATATGCTAATATGGTGGTATATGAAAAATCAAAAGAAGTACCAGAATTAGCAGGAATGGGAACAACAATAGATGTATGTTTAATATATTCAAATAGAATATATATAGGACACATCGGTGATAGCAGAGTTTACAGACTAAGAAAAGATTTTTTCAGAAAATTAACTGTAGATGACAGCTATGTTGAGCAATTAGTAAAAGAAGGAAATATTACAAAAGAAGAGGCATACAATCATCCTAAAAAGAATATGTTAACAAAGGCATTAGGTTGTACAGCTTTTGTTGAACCAACAGTACTTGTTAAAGGTTTTATGAAAGGTGACATACTATTAATGTGTACAGATGGATTAACAAATATGTTAAAAGAAGACAAAATATGTGAAATAATTAAACAAAATAGTGAACAAGCAAGTGAAGAATTAGTAAAAAAAGCAAATGAGCAGGGTGGATATGATAATATTACAGCTGTAATCATATTATAAGGAGAGAGTGTTAAATATGAATTTAGAAGGTAGTGTTATAGGAAACAGATATAAGATACAAGAGAAAATTGGTAATGGTGGAATGGCAACTGTATATAAAGCATTAGATCAAATTTTAAATAGATATGTTGCTGTAAAAGTATTACGAGAAGAATTTACAACAGATGAAGAATTTATAAAAAGATTTAATGCAGAAGCACAGTCAGCAGCAAGACTTATACATCCCAATATAGTTTCAGTATATGATGTTGGGCAAGAATACAATATATATTATATTGTTATGGAATTAATTCAAGGAAAAACATTAAAACAAATAATAGAGGAAGATGGTCATTTATCATGGAAATGGGCTGTAAATATTGCAATACAAATTGCATCAGCTCTAGAAATGGCTCATAAAAACAATATAATACATAGAGATATAAAACCACATAATATAATGATTACTGAAGATGGTGTGGCAAAAGTTACAGACTTTGGAATAGCAAAAGCAGTTTCAAATTCAACAATAACAGCTTTTGGTACAACATTAGGTTCTGTACATTATTTTTCACCAGAGCACGCAAGAGGTGGATATACAGATTCAAAATCAGATTTGTATTCACTAGGTGTTGTAATGTACGAAATGGTAACAGGTAAAGTACCTTTTGATGCAGATACTCCTGTATCAATAGCTTTAAAACATATGCAAGAAGAGCCAGTGCCACCAATAAAAGTAAATAAAGAAATACCTTTTGCTGTAAATCAAATTATTTTAAAAGCGATGAAAAAAGATCCAAATGAAAGATACCAAAATGCTTCAGAAATGATTAAAGATTTAAATATAGCATTAAAAAGACCAGAAGGTGGATTTGTCGAAGAGCGTAATTTTGAAGATAGTTTTACAAGAAGGATACCAACTGTAAATGTATCTGATAATAGAAATGGAAATGTAAAGTCTGATAATGAAGAAGAAAAGCCAAAGGGAAAAATTGCAACATTTTTTTATAATCATCCAAAAACTAAAGTTGCATCAATAATTGCATTATTTGTATTAATATTTGTTGCTACATTAGTAATAACACTAACAGTAATAAATTCATCATCACCAAAAGATGTACAAATTCCAAATGTTGTGAATTTAACTCAAGAAGAGGCTAAACAAAGAATTGAGCAATTAAAATTAAAATTCGCATATAAAGAAGAATACAGTGCAGATGTAGAAGCGGGTCATGTAATTTCACAAGATCCACAATATATAAATAATTATTCTGTAAAAGAAGGAAGTACTGTAACTGTTGTTATAAGTAAAGGAATGGAACAAACAAAAGTTCCAAAGGTTATAGGAATGGAATATTCAAAGGCTGAATCAGCATTAACTGAAGCTGGATTAGAGGTAGAAAAAGTTGAAGAAACAAGCCAAAAGGTAGAAGCTGGATATGTAATAAGTCAGGAAATTGATGCTAATACAGAGGTACAAAAAGGAACAAAAATAAAAATACATGTAAGTACTGGTACGGGTATTAAAAAAGTAACAGTAACATCTGTAATTGGAAAAAGTAGTGAAGAAGCTAAAAAAATATTAACAGATTTAAAATTAGAAGTAAATGTAGTTGAAGATGAAGATACATCAAAAAGCGATGGAGTTGTATTAAAACAAAGTGTAGATCCAGGAACATCAGTAGAAGAAGGGTCCGCAATAACAATAACTGTTAATAAAATAGAAAAAAATAAACAAGGAACAGTTAATATAAATGTAAAGTCATTAGCAGATAAAAAAATTCCAATAACAAACGATGATGATGAAACTACAAAATCAGATAGTGTAAAAATTACAGTAATGGTCGGATCTGACAAGGTGTATAGTCAAAAGGTGTCAAGAGACACAGAAAAATTAAATGTAACTGTAGAAGGTAAAGGAAATATAACAGTAAAGGTATACATTGCAAATGAAGATGAATCATCAAATGGTATACTAGCAAAAAATGCAACAATTGATTTAAATAGTGAAAATACAGTACTAAATGTAGATTAATAAAAGGGTGAGCGAAAGCTTACCCATTTTAAATAATATTAAGTGGAGGTTAGGATTGCAGAATAAAGGATTAATAATAAGTAATATATCAAATTTATATATGGTAGAAGATGTTGATACAAAAATTATTATAAAATGTAATGCAAGAGGAAAATTAAAAGAAAAAAATGAATCTCCTGTAGTTGGAGATTATGTTAAAATTTCTATAACAGATGAACAAAAACAAGAAGGAGTAATCGATGAAATTTTAACAAGATCTAATTATATAAAAAGACCTAAAATGGCTAATTTATCGCAAATTATTTTTGTTATATCAATGAAAATGCCAAAACCAGATTTATTAATGTTAGATAAGCAACTTGCTTTTGCTGAGTTTAATAATATTACACCAAGAATTTGCTTAAATAAAGTAGATTTAGAAAAAGCAGATTTTATAAATCAAATTGAATCTACATACACGAATGTTGGATATAAAGTAATTAAAACCATTGCAAAACAAAATGAAGGAATAAAAGAGCTAAAAGAATTGTTAAAAAATAATATAACAGCTTTTTCTGGAAATTCAGGTGTTGGAAAATCAACATTAATTAATAGTATATTTTCAAATGAAATGACCAAAGAGGGAATGATAAGTAGCAAAAATAAAAGAGGAAAAAACACAACAACAAATACATATTTATATAAATTAGATAATAATTCATATATTGCTGATACACCTGGATTTTCGACATTTGATATAAGTGAAATAAAAAGTGAAGATTTATATAAATATTTTCCAGAGCTGAACAAGTACTCAAAAGATTGTGAATTTATAGGATGTACACACATAAAGGAAGAAAATTGCGGAATAAAAGAAGCTGTAGAAAACGGAAATATAGCACAAGCAAGATATGAAAGATTTTGTAAAATATATTTAGATTTAAAACAAAAGGAGGCACGAAAATGGTAGAAATAGCAACATCAATATTAACTGTTCCAAAAGATAAAATAATTAAAACAATCTATAATTTAGAAACAGCTAAAACAGACTATTTTCATATAGATGTAATGGATGGATTATTTGTAGAAAGTTTTACAAATGAAATAATGGAAGAATACTGCAAATACATAAAATCAATATCAAATATACCACTTGATATTCATTTAATGGTAAAAGATGTAAAAAAATATATAGATATATATTTAAATTATGAGCCAAATATAATAACATTTCATATAGAAGCAATAAAAAATGAAAAACAAGCTATAGAATTAATAAATTATATAAAATCAAATAATTGTAAAGTTGGAATTGCAATAAATCCAAACACAGATATTTCTAAAATATATAATTTACTAAAATATATTCATATGGTAACAATAATGACTGTAGAGCCAGGAAAAGGTGGACAAGCATTAATACCAGAAACATTAAATAAAATTGAAGAGCTAAAAAATTATATAGAAGAGAATAATATAGAAATCGATATAGAAGCAGACGGAGGAATAAAAGTAAACAATGTCCAAAATGTAAAAACAAAAGGTGCAAACATAATTGTTTCAGGAAGCGGAATAATAAATTCAGATAATTATGGAGATACAATAAAGAAAATGAAAGAAGAAATTTAATATGAAAAAGGAACAAAGTTATCAGTCAACTTTGTTCCTTTTTTATATTAATGTGTGTGTCAATTAGAACTGTCCCCATTGACATGCAAATTACTTTGAGTTAATGTTTCTAGCAATTTAGGGTAAATAACCTCTGCATTGTTTTTCCAGTTATCAACTATTTTTTTTGCTTCATCACGAGAACCGGCAAAAGTTTTTATTTCGAATACAGTTTCATTATTTTCCATAATTTTACAATTTACAATATAATTATCTTCGCTCTTAGGAGTGAATTCAGCAATTATTGAATGTTCGTTTTCAATGTTATCAAGCATTGGTTTTAAATTGGTATCTGCTTTTAATTTTATTATTCCAGGTAATATATCTAAAGTTAAGTCTAAAGTTTCTTTTCCATGAGTAGTTAGTTTATAAAGTGTTTGATCTTCTTTGGGAAAATTAACAACAAATTTTGCAGATATTAAATCTAGTAAAAATTGTTGAAAGTAAAAGTAATTCATATCTATGGCAGTAAGTACCAATTTATATAAATTGTCATTTGTTATTGGTTTATGAACTTGGTTTAATATATATAAAATTAATACTTTATTTTCAGCTAAAGTTTCACTATCAGAGTTTATTTTCATGTTTTTGTCCTTCCTTTTTGATAAAAGAACTGTAAAAAAAAATTATACTTTTATCAAAAAATATGTTATAATATGTATCATTATAGCACAGTAAATGCGAAAAAAAAAGATAAAATAATAAAAAGGAGTAGTTTTAAGATGAGAATTAGATTTAAACAATGGGCAAGACCAGAATTAGAAGCAAGTGCTTTTTATATAGATAATCCAGAGAATTACAAAGGAAAATGGAAAGAACTATTTGAAAATGATAATCCAATTCACTTAGAATTAGGGTGTGGAAAAGGTCAATTTATTTCACAACTTGCAGTTCAAAATGATAATGTAAATTACATAGCAGTAGATTTAGTAGATGCGATGTTAGGTCTGGCAAAAAGAAATGTTGAGTCTACATACAAAGAGCATGAAAAAGAAATAAAAAATGTATTTTTAATAAGATATGATATTGAAAGAATTTTAAATATATTAGATAAAAAAGACGGAATTGAAAGAATTTATATAAATTTTTGCAATCCATGGCCAAGAGGAAAACACAGAAAAAAGAGATTGACACATACAAGACAACTAGAAAAATATAGGGAATTTTTAAAAGATGAAGGCGAAATCTTTTTTAAAACAGATGATGATGGACTATTTAATGATAGTTTAAATTATTTCACAGAATGCGGATTTGAAATATTAGATAAAACATATGATTTAGAGCATACACCAAACTTTTGGAATAATATTATGACTGAACATGAAAAGATGTTTATGGAACAAGGCATAAAAATAAAAGCTTTAAAGGCAATAAAAAAATAAAACGAAACTTTCAAAACAGTTATATTTAAACTACTAAATAAAAACAACATAAAATATAGTGAATTTTTAGTAAATTCTATTGCAAAACATAATATTTATTGTTATCATATAAAGGAAAATATAAATTATTGTATTTTTGTGTCAAGGAGTAAAAAAATGATTGAATTTAGAAATGTAAATAAAAGATATGATACAGGAACTGAAGCTGTACATAATGCAAATTTTAAAATAGATAAAGGTGAGTTTGCCTTTTTAGTAGGTTCATCAGGTTCTGGTAAATCAACTTTAATTAAATTAATATTAAAAGAAGAAGAGCCTACATCAGGAAATATAATTATAAATGGAAAAGATACTACATTCTTAAAGGCAAGAAGAGTACCATATTTGCGTAGAAGTATGGGAGTTGTGTTTCAAGACTTCAGATTATTGCCAGATAAAACAGTTTATGAAAATGTAGCATTTGCTATGTATATTGTAAAAGCTACACCAAGACATATAAGAAGACAAGTACCAATGGTTTTATCATTAGTAGGTTTAAGTGGAAAAGCTAAAATGTATCCAAACGAATTATCCGGAGGAGAACAACAAAGAGTAGCTTTAGCAAGAGCATTGGTTAATAATCCATCAATGTTAATTGCAGACGAACCAACAGGAAACTTAGATCCAGATACAGCGTGGGAAATTATGAGCTTGTTAAATAATATAAATTTAAGAGGAACTACAGTTGTTGTTGCAACACATGCTAAAGATATTGTTGATAAAATGAAAAAAAGAGTAATACAAATCGATAAAGGTATTATAGTTAGAGATGATAAAAAAGGTGGGTATGATAGTGAATTATAATATAGTAAGTTATTTAATAGGAGAAGGATTCAAAAATGTTTTAAAAAACAAAAAATCTACATTTGCATCATTTATTATAATGTTTGTAACAATGATAACAGTTGGTCTTGGAATTGCTGGTGGTAGTAACATAACTTCTATAATTAACCAACTAGAAAATGATTTTCCCATAAATGTATATATAGAAGATACAGCAAGTCAAGATGATATAAAAGATATGGAAGAACAGATAAAGTCTATTGAGTATGTAAATAATGTAACATATACATCAAAAGAAAAAGCTTTAGAAAAGGAAAGAGAAAATTTAGGAGATACAGCAAATGTTGTATTAAATTCATATACAGAATCAAACCATCCATTTCCAGCATCATTTACTGTAACATTAACAGATTTAGAAAAATCATCAGAAGTAATTGCAATATTACAACAGTTGGACAATGTAAAAAAAGATGAAAATGGTAATCCATGTGTTATAACAAAACAAGATACTATAACTGGATTAAATAAGGTGAAAAAGGGAATACGAATTGCATTCTTTTCAATAGGAGCATTACTAATTGTAATTTCTACAATAATAATTAGTAACACAATAAAATTAACAGTTCATGCTAGAAGAAGAGAAATTTCAATCATGAAATATGTAGGAGCAACAAATAATTTCATTAGAGCACCATTTATTGTAGAAGGTATTGTAATTGGAGTTATAGCTGTAGCAGCATCATTATTAATTACAGGAGGAATATACGAATTAGTATATAATGCATGTAACAGTATGATTACAGCAACATTTAATTGTCAATTATTACTTTTCAAAGATATTTTCTACGAAAATCTATTAGTTTTCTCAGTATTAGGAATAGGAATAGGTGTACTAGGAAGTTCATTATCAATGAAAAAATACTTAAAAGTTTAAAATGTGAGGTAAATTATGAAAAGAAAATTTATATCAATATTAGTAATTCTTATATTAGTAATATCAGCACTTAATACGGTTTGTTTTGCAGAAACATCAGCTGATTATAAACAAAAATCACAAGATGCAAAAGAAAAATTAGAAGATGTAACAGGAGAAATAAATACAGCATTACAAGAAGTACAGGATTTAAGCTCTTCAATAGATTCTACAGAGCAAGATATAAATAATTTAAATAATCAAGTAAAAGAGCTAAATACTTCAATTGCAAGTAAGGAAAAAGAGCTAAGTGAAAAACAACAATTACTTGAAGAAAGATTAGTTGCTTCTTATATGAATGGTAAAAATACATACATGGATGCATTGTTTTCAGGGGGATTAGCAAACTTTGTTTCAAATTATGAATCAATAAAACAAATTGCAGAATATGATAATAATTTAATGGCAGATGTAAAAAACACAAAAGCAGAGCTTGAAAGTGAAAAAAGTAAAGTTGAAACTGCCAAAAAAGATAAAGAAACTAAAAATGCAGAATTGAAAAAATTAAAATCAGAAAAAGAAACTAAGGTAAATAGTTTAACAGATGAACAAAAACAAATACAAGCTCAAATGGAAGAATATGACAGCCAAATGAAAGTGTTAGAGCAAAAAGAAAAAGCAATAGCTGAAGCAGCAAGAAAAAAGGCAGAGCAAGAAAAAAATAATGCTAAAAATAATAACAATAATAATAAGGAAAATAATAACAATGATAATAATGGTGGTTCAACAAAACCAACAGGTTCGTTCCAATGGCCTGTACCTTCAAGTCATAATATAACATCAAATTATGGATACAGAATTCATCCAATATCTGGAACAAAAAAATTACATGCAGGAATTGATATTGGTGCATCAGGTGGTGCTAATATAGTTGCTGCTGATGCAGGAACAGTTATATTATCAAGTTTTGGATATAATGGTGGATATGGAAATTATGTTATAATAAGTCATGGAAATGGTATAACTACAAGATATGCTCATTGTAGTAATTTATATGTATCAGTTGGTCAAAGTGTTTCAAAAGGACAAACTATAGCAGCTGTTGGTTCAACTGGTGCATCAACTGGAAACCATTGTCATTTTGAAGTAAGAATAGATGGTGAGAGTAAAAATCCATTAAATTATTTATAAAAGGAGCAGAGCATACTGCTTCTTTTTTTATACAGAAAAATCAATTTTGATAATTAATAATAAAATTAGTAGTTTTGCATAAAATTATTAAGAAAAGATGGAGGTAACATTTTGGATAATAAAAAAGAAAATACAAAAGAAAACAAGAAAAGCTGTAAAGGAGTTGTAAAGATAATTATTGCAGTAGTTTTAACAGCAGTAATTACATATTTTGCAACAATTAATATTACATTAAAATCATACCTAAATTCATCTAATACAGCGTATTTAGCAACAAAGTTAAGCTTAATAAAAAATAAATTAAATAAAGAATCAATATATGATTTAAATGAAGATAAAATGATTGAAAGTGCGTTAAAGGGATATGTAGCAGGAATTGATGACAAATATACTCAATATTTAACTAAAGAAGAAATGGATGAATTGTTGGAAGATACAACTGGTAGCTATGTTGGAATTGGTGTATATATGGCAGATAACACTGCAGATAATACGATTTTAATAATTGGTGTTATAGAAGGTTCTGTTGCAGAACAAGCAGGTATAAAATCTGGTGATATAATAAAAAAAGTTGATGATGTTGAATACACAGGTGAGCAATTAGATGCAGTTTCTAGTAAAGTAAAAGGTGAAGAAGGAACTAATGTAAAAATAACAATTCTTAGAGATAATGAAGAAAAAGAATTTAATATTACTAGAAGTAGTATAAAATTAAAAACTGTATCATCAAAAATGTTGGAAAATAATAAGGGATATATAAAGATTTCATCATTTAATGATGGTACTGCTAAAGAATTTAAAGAAGCATATGACAAACTAAAATCAGATAATCCAACAGGCCTTATAATAGATTTAAGAAATAATGGTGGAGGTCTAGTTAGTGAATCTTTGGACATTGCAGAAACAATGGTTGAAAAAGGAAAGACATTACTTATAACTTCAAACAAAGATAAGAAAGAAGAAATAAGAAAATCAACTCAAAATCCAATAATTGATATTCCTGTTGTTGTTTTAATAAATCAAAATACTGCAAGTGCATCTGAAATTTTAGCTGGAATATTAAAAGATGATTGTAATTATAAAATAATAGGAACAAAATCATATGGAAAAGGTGTAATACAAACAGTATATAATTTTTCAGATGGATCTGGATTGAAAGTGACAACTGAAGAATATTTTACACCCAACCATGATAAAATTAATAAAGTTGGAATAGCACCAGATACAGAAGTAAAATTAGATTCAGAGTGGGAAAATATTTCAAATATCCCATATGAAAATGATACACAACTACAAGAAGCAGTTGAAGAACTTAAATAGTAAAAAATAGAGCAAATGTATAAAAATTGCTCTATTTTTTATTGGGTTAAATCATTAATTTTATCACAAAAAATAGAGCATATCAATAAAAAAATACGAAAAAATAAAAAAAGTATATTTTTTGAAAAATGGCGTAATATATACTTGAAAACTACCTTTTTTTGGTATACAATGGGAAAGGTTTAAGAAAAAAACTTAAGCATTTTAAAGATGTTAAAATACATCGGATTGGAGGAATTTTTTTATGTCAGTAAAAGTAGCTATTAATGGATTTGGACGTATAGGACGTCTTGCATTTAGACAAATGTTTGGAGCAGAGGGGTATGAAATCGTTGCTATAAACGATTTAACAAGTCCTAAAATGTTAGCTCATTTATTAAAATATGATTCAGCACAAGGTAGATATGAAAAAGCTGATACAGTTGTAGCAGGAGAAGATTCTATAACTGTAGACGGAAAAGAAATAAAAATATATGCAAAACCAAATGCAGCAGAACTTCCATGGGGAGAAATTGGTGTAGATGTAGTATTAGAATGTACAGGATTCTATACATCTAAAGAAAAAGCACAAGCACATATTGATGCAGGAGCTAAAAAAGTTGTTATTTCTGCACCAGCAGGAAAAGATTTACCAACAGTAGTATTTGGTGTAAACGAAAATGTATTAACACCAGATGATAAAATAATTTCAGCAGCATCTTGCACAACAAACTGCTTAGCACCAATGGCAAATGCATTAAATAAATATGCACCAATTCAATCAGGTATAATGTCAACAATACATGCATACACTGGTGACCAAATGGTTCTTGATGGACCACACAGAAAAGGTGATTTAAGAAGAGCTCGTGCAGCAGCTGTAAATATAGTTCCTAACTCAACAGGAGCAGCTAAAGCTATAGGATTAGTTATTCCAGAATTAAATGGAAAATTAATTGGTTCAGCTCAAAGAGTTCCAGTTCCAACAGGATCTACAACAATATTAACAGCAGTTGTTAAAGGAAAAGATATAACTGTAGAAGGAATAAATGCAGCAATGAAAGCAGCATCAAACCAATCTTTCGGTTATACAGAAGAATTATTAGTATCTTCAGATATAGTAGGAATTAGATATGGTTCATTATTTGATGCAACACAAACAATGGTTGCACAAATAGCAGAAGATTTATATCAAGTTCAAGTTGTATCATGGTATGATAACGAAAATTCATATACAAGCCAAATGGTAAGAACAATAAAATATTTTGCTGAATTAGGATAATATTAAAATGTAGTAATAAGACAAAGCCGTTTTCAGCTTTGTCTTATTGATGCTAAAGAAGGAGGATAAACATGAGTAAAAAAACAGTTAGAGATATTGACTTAAAAGATAAAAAGGTATTTGTAAGATGTGACTTTAATGTTCCATTAGATGACGATGGAAACATAACAGATAATAGAAGAATTGTAGGGGCATTACCAACAATTAAATATTTATTAGAAAATAATTGCAAAATTATTTTATGCTCTCATCTTGGAAGACCAAAGGGAGAAGTTAAACCAGAATTTTCATTAGCACCTGTTGCAAAAGAGCTATCTAAATTATTAGGTAAAGAAGTTAAACTTGCAAAAGATGTTGTTGGTGAAAGTGCAAAAGAGTTAACTTCAAACATGAAAAATGGAGATATCGTATTATTAGAAAATGTTAGATTTGATCCAAGAGAAGAAAAAAATGATCCAGAGTTTTCAAAAGAACTAGCATCAATGGCAGAAATATTTGTAAATGACGCATTTGGAACAGCACATAGAGCACATAGTTCAACAGCAGGAATTGCTGAATATCTACCAGCTGTATCAGGATTTTTAATTGAAAAAGAGCTTAAATTTTTAGGCTCAGCATTAGAAAATCCAGAAAGACCATTTGTAGCAATATTAGGAGGTAAAAAAGTTTCTGACAAAATAGGTGTTATAAATAGTTTATTAGAAAAAGTTGATACTTTAATAATTGGTGGAGCAATGGCATACACATTCTTTAAAGCACAAGGATATGGTGTTGGAGATTCAATATGTGAATTAGATAAACTGGATTTAGCAAATGAATTAATGGAAAAAGCAAAACAAAAAGGTGTTAAATTAATGTTACCAACTGATACAAAAGTAGGAAAAGAATTTGCTCCTGATACAGAAAGTAAAATAGTTTCTTGCAAAGAAATGCCAGATGGTTGGCAAGGATTTGATATAGGAACAGATACAATTAAAGCATATGTAGAAGAAGTTAAAAAGGCTAAAACTGTAATATGGAATGGACCTCTTGGTTTATCTGAGTTTAAACAATTTGCAGCTGGAACAGATACAATGGCAGAAACTTTAGCAAATTTAACAGACTGCACAACAATAATAGGTGGAGGAGATTCTGCAGCTGCAGTTGAAAGAGCTGGATTATCTGATAAATTTACTCATATATCAACAGGTGGAGGAGCTTCACTTGAGTTCTTAGAAGGAAAAAAATTACCAGGAATAGAATGTTTACAAGATAAATAAACAAATGAAAAATAGAAGTAAAAGGAGAAATGAAAAATGGAAAATTTAGAGTTTGAAAGTATTAATAATTTTAGAATTGCATCATCAGTAGATAGCATAGTAGGAAATATAGAGTCATCTAAAACTTCGACAATAGAAAAAGATGTTGGATATGATGATGATTATATAGTACAATCAAAAACTACTAGTTTTATGTGGATAGGAACAATCATATTATCATTTTTTATTTGGATTATTTGTATAATTTCATTGATCTTGAATTGTGTTAGAAAAAATGTTGGAAAAGCAATATTTTCAGGAATTGGAATTGCAGTCCCTATAATATCAATGATTATATCAACAATTGGTCGTACGTTAGTTTTGGTTGAAGAAGAAACAGAACTAGGTATGTTCTTAGGTATCTTAGCAATAGTTTTAGAAATTATCGTAGGAATAATATCTTTTATATTCTTATTTTCAAAAGATAAGAGAAAAATGTAAATCTAATAGGAGGTTATAAATATGAGAAAGAAAGTTATAGCAGGTAACTGGAAAATGAATATGCTTCCAAATGAAGCAATAAGTATGATTACAGAGCTAGAGCCTCTTGTAAAAGATACAAAAAATGAAGTTATATTATGTGTACCATACACAGATTTATTTTATGCATTATTAACAGCACAAAATACAAATATAAAAATAGGTGCACAAAATATGCATTGGGAAGAAAAAGGAGCATATACTGGAGAAGTTTCTGGTCAAATGCTAAAATCTATTGGTGTTGAATATGTTATAATTGGTCATTCAGAAAGAAGACAATATTTTGCAGAAACAGATGAAACTGTTAATAAAAAAATAAAATCGGCTTTTGCAAATGGATTAAAACCAATCATATGTGTTGGTGAAACTTTAGAGCAAAGAGAAGCTGGAAAAACAGAAGAAATAATTACAAATCAAACAAAACTTGCTTTAGAGGGATTGACAAATGATCAAGTTAAAAATACAATAGTAGCATATGAGCCAATTTGGGCTATTGGAACAGGAAAAACTGCAACATCAGAAGATGCCAATAATAGTATAAAAGCAATTAGAAATAAAATTGCTGAAATTTATGGTAGTGATGTAGCAGAGCAAGTAATAATTCAATATGGAGGAAGTGTTAAATCTTCAAATGCCAAAGAATTATTTAGCACATCAGATATTGATGGAGGCCTAGTTGGAGGAGCAAGTTTAAAAGCAGAAGAATTCAGCAAAATTGTTAATTACGATAAATAATCTTGCTAAAATTTATGAATGTGTATAAAAGGATGGTATAAAAAATGGAGAAAAAAACAACAATGCTAATGATATTAGATGGATTTGGTATTAATGAAAACGAAAACGGAAATGCAGTAAAATTAGCAAATACACCTAATATAGATAAACTAATGAAAACATGTCCAACTACAGAAATATATACTAGTGGACTAAAAGTAGGTTTACCTGAAGGACAAATGGGTAATTCAGAAGTAGGACATACAAATATTGGAGCTGGAAGAATTGTTTATCAAGAGCTAACAAGAATAACAAAATCAATAGAAGATGGAGATTTTTTCAGTATTCCAGAGTTTATTGAGGCAATAGAAAACTGTAAGAAAAATAATTCAAAATTACACATAATGGGATTATTATCAGATGGTGGAGTACACAGCCATATGCGTCATCTTTTTGGATTATTAGAGCTAGCAAAAAGAAAAGACTTTGAAGAAGTGTATGTTCATTGTTTCTTAGATGGAAGAGATACACCACCTGCATCAGCAGAAGGTTATATAATGAAATTACAAGAAAAAATGAAAGAAAAAGGTGTTGGTAAAATAGCTTCAATTTCTGGAAGATTTTATAGCATGGATAGAGATAAAAGATGGAATAGAATCCAAAAAACATATGATGCTATGGTAAATGGAATTGGTGAAAAATCAGCATCTCCTATTACTGCAATTGAAAGTTCATATCAAAAAGAAATTTTTGATGAATTTGTTGAACCAACGGTAATATGCAATGGTGACAAACCAGTAGCAACAATTTCAAAGAATGACTCTGTAATATTCTTTAACTTTAGACCAGATAGAGCTAGAGAAATAACAAGAACTTTAGTTGATACAAATTTTGAAGATTTTGAAACTAAAAAAGATTTAAATTTATTCTTTGTTTGTATGACACAATATGATGAAACAATGCCAAATGTTAAAGTTGCATTTAAACCAACAACACTAGTTAATACATTTGGAGAATATATAAGTGATAAAGGAATGACTCAATTACGTATTGCAGAAACAGAAAAATATGCACATGTTACATTTTTCTTTAACGGAGGAAATGAAAAACAATATAAAGGTGAAGATAGAATATTAGTTCCATCACCAAAAGTTGAAACATATGATATGCAACCAGAAATGAGTGCACCAGAGGTTACTGAAAAAGTATTAGATGCAATAAATTCAAGAAAATATGATGTAATAATATTAAATTATGCTAACCCAGATATGGTAGGTCATACAGGTAACCTAGATGCTGCAATAAAAGCAATTGAGGAAATTGATAAAGATGTAGGTAAAGTTGTAGAAGCAATAAGAGCAAATGAAGGTGTTCTTTTAATAACAGCAGACCACGGTAATTCAGAGCAAATGGTTGATTATACAACAGGAGAACCACAAACATCACATACAACAAATCCTGTACCATTAATACTTGTTGGAATGGAAACAGCAAAATTAAAATCAGGAAAATTAGCTGATTTAGCACCAACAATGTTAGACATAATGGGTCTTGAAAAACCAGCTGAAATGACAGGTGAAAGTATTATAATAAAATAATAAAAATATATAGTATAATTAAAAAACTGAAAGGA
>OLPV01001086.1_pt1 | contig 21059 bp, 14 predicted proteins | sample 1671961 | NCBI WGS metagenome assembly OLPV01 (sample SAMEA3136630, study PRJEB25190) | human gut metagenome | biome: human gut; feature: human-associated habitat; material: faeces | place: Austria | collected 2013
CCCCGGACAGTCCAAGAAGAAGAGACAGTAAACAGCAAACACTATATTCAACCCTCTTATCAATCAATAATGAAAAAAACAATTCTGACAACCGTGGCAGCGCTGAGCGTGCTGTGCACCTTTGCCCAGTGGAAACCCGTGGGCGACAAAATCAAGACGCCATGGGCCGAAAAGGTCGACCCGGCCAATGTGCTTCCCGAATACCCGCGTCCGCAGATGGTACGCTCGCAGTGGGTGAACCTCAACGGCCTGTGGGACTACGCGGTGGAGGACGGGGACGACCACACCCGCCGCAATACCGGGAAAATTCTGGTGCCCTTCGCGCCGGAGAGCCTGCTGTCCGGCTGCGGCTTTCAGCTGCGGATTGTTTGTCTCTATTTGCCGGAGGACGGCTTCTGTGGAGGTCTGTGCGTAGACCGCAAAGGTGCTTCCTGCACAGATATAAATAGTTAATAATAACTTATTAATATTACGGTGTTTCATATTAAAATATTACTATAATTCTTGTTGTTTCAGTTGGTTCGCCTCGACAGGCTCAGCGACCAATGGAGTGTGTGACGATGATTTTCAGTCGCCTCGACGGACTCAGCGACCAAAGTGTTGCTTTTTCGGTCACTGATCTTGTCGAAGTGACTTTTAGAAGCTGTTTTGATTTGTTTGTCTGAAAATGTGAGAGTGAAAAACATCAGTTTCGACCGCTTCTTCCAAGTAAGACAGTGGTGCTGTCTGACTGAAGAAGCGGGAAGAAAATGAAGAATTATCACCTTAAAGTACATTTCAAACAATTCAAAACTGCTTCTTTTTCATCAGCCATGTTTCTTGGACTTGGAGTTGATGAGATAGATCACCGGCACGACGAACCCGTTCAGCAGGGTGGAGGAGAATAGTCCGCCGAGGATCACCTTAGCCATAGGGGACTGGATCTCGTTGCCCGGCAGGTCGCCGCCAAGCGCGAGCGGAAGCAGTGCCAGCGCGGAAGTGATGGCGGTCATAAGAATCGGGTTCAGCCTGTCCAGCGAGCCGATCATCACAGCCTCCTCGCGCGAATGCCCCTCCGATGCGAGCACATTGTAGCGGTCGATCAGGAGCATACCGTTGCGGGTCGCGATGCCGAACAGCGAGATGAATCCGATGATGGCCGGAATGCTCAGGATTCCGTCGGTGAAGAATATGGCGAACACGCCTCCGATGAGCGCCAGCGGCAGATTTAGCAGCACGACGAGCGACTGCGAGATGTTCTTGAACTCGCCGTACAGAAGCATAAAGATGATGAATATACTGAATATGCTCACGAGGGCGATGGTCTTGGATGCCCTTTCCTCGCTCTCGAACTGTCCACCGTATTCAATATGGTAACCTTCAGGGAGTTCGATGTTCTCGGCTATCTTCTCTCGGATGGCTCCGACGGCCTTGGCGAGTTCTCCACCGGTGGCGTTGCAGGAAACGACCAGCTTACGGCTGACGTTCTCGCGGTTGATAGTGTTCGGTCCGGCTGATGACTTGATGTCGGCCACATAGGACAGTGGAACCTTCTTGCCGTCACCGGTGTCTATGGTCAGATCGGAAATCCTCTCGATGCTTGAGCGTGCGTCATCATTGACTTTCAACGTGAGGTCGAACGAGCGGTTGCCCTCATAGACTGTCGAAACGACTTCGCCTTCCATCATCACCCTCACTACTTCGGCGAACTCGGGCAGGGATATTCCGTAGCGGGCGAGCATCTCGCGCTTCGGGGTGATGTTCAGCTCCGGCCTTTCGACCTGCTGCTCCACATTGATGTCAGCGATGCCTTCCACACCAGAGATTGATGTCTTGATCTTCTGGCCGATCTCGTACATCTTGTTGAGATCCGAGCCGAACAACTTTATGGCGATGTTGGCCTTTGTTCCGGAGAGCATCGCATCGATTCTGTGAGAGATAGGACCTCCGATCTCAATGTTCACTCCAGGAAGCACGGCTAATTTCTGACGTACCTCTTCGGTCAACTGCTTTCTGGTTTTCTTACCAAGCTCGAACGGGCATTCAAACTCAGAGCTGTTCACTCCGAATGCGTGTTCATCGAGTTCCGCCCGGCCTGTCTTACGACCCACGGTCTTGATCTCCGGGATGCTGAGCAGGAGCTCCTCCGCCGTGCGGCCCATACGGTCAGACTCCTCCAAGGATATTCCAGGAACAGTGCTGATGGAGATTGTGAACGAGCCTTCGTTGAAGGCGGGCAAGAAGCTTCCTCCGAGAGTGAAGAACATGACCACAGCGGCGACCAAAAGAGCGCCTACTCCGCAGAGAATCGTCTTCTTGTGGCCGAGAGACCAATTAAGGGCTTTCCCGTAGTATTTCTTCAGCCAACGAACCAGCGCCGGCTCACGTCCGGTCTTGTCGCTGTTCTGTGAGCCGAGAAGGAATGAGCTAAGGACAGGTGTGACAGTCAGTGCCACAAGCGTGGATGCCATCAGGGAGATGATGAACGTGATTCCCAGCGGCTTGAGCATCCTTCCTTCCATTCCGGAGAGGAAGAAGAGAGGCAGGAAGCTCGCGATGATGATGAGCGTTGAGTTAAGCATCGGCATACGGACCTCTTTCGAGGCCTCGTAAACAACTTTGATTACGCTCTCCCGCTCATTTTCAGGTTTTTCTCGGTTCTGCCGCAATCGCTTGAACACATTCTCCACGTCCACAATCGAGTCGTCCACAAGCGAACCTATGGCGATGGCGATTCCGCCTAGGCTCATCGTGTTGATCGTCAGTCCCATCCAACGGATCGCCAGCAAAGAGAAGACGATGGAAAGCGGGATTGAGATGAGGGAGATGATGGTGGTGCGCCAGTTCATCAGGAATATGAACAGCACGATTATCACGAATATCGCACCCTCGATCAAGGACTTCTTCACGTTGTCGATCGAACTGTCGATGAACCTGGACTGGCGGAAAATCTGTGAGTTGATCTTAACGTCAGCCGGGAGGTTCGCCTTGAGCTCGCCAAGTGCGTTGTCAAGCCTTCCGGTGAGAGCCAAAGTGTTGGTGTTCGGCTGTTTGGTCACGGTCAGCAGCACGGCAGGCTTGCCGTCGTTGGAGGCCACGCCGAGAACCGGAGTCTTGGGGCCGATACGCACGTCAGCGATTGCGTCCAATGTGATCGGCAAACCGTTTTCCGAGGTCTTCACCACAGCCTTTTTCAGTTCGTCTATATCGTTGGTGGACAGAAGGCCACGGACGATATATTCATTGCCATATTCATAGAGAGTGCCGCCAGAGGCGTTCTGGTTCATTCCTTTGACGGCGTAGATGACCTCGTCCATCGAGACTCCGTGACGGCGCATCTTGCCTGGGTCCATCAGGATCTGATATTCCTTGATGTCTCCGCCCATCACCGCGACTTGGGCAACGCCGCCGGTCGAGAGGAGTCTTGGCCTGATCGTCCAGTCGGCGATCGTGCGAAGGTCCTGCATAGAGGTCGTGTCGGCGGTCAGGCCGATGATCATCAGCTCGCCGAGGATTGAGGCCTGAGGTCCGAGAGTCGGGTTGCCGACATTCTCTGGAAGGTCAGCACCGACCATCGCTATTTTCTCGGAGACGATCTGGCGGGCTTTGTAAATGTCTGTTCCCCAGTCGAATTCGATGTTGACGATAGAGAATCCGGTTGCGGATGACGAGCGTACGCGGCGCACGTTTGTCGCACCGTTGACGGCGGTCTCGATAGGGAAAGTGACGAGTCTTTCGACCTCTTCCGGAGCCATCCCTTCTGCTTCCGTCATCACGACCACAGTCGGCGCGTTCAGATCCGGGAACACATCGACTTCAGTGTGCATTGTTGAATATATCCCCGCTACGAGGCAGAGTGCGGCGATCACAAGGATCACCATTCGGTTGTTGAGTGAGAACCGGATGATTCCGTTCAACAGTCCGTTTTCGTGTTTGAGCTGTTCCATAGGCCTAATGACTGTGTGTGTGACCTGCCGGAACGGCTGTTACGGAAGCGAGTTTCACCTGGATGGCACCTGTGGCCACAACAACATCGCCTTCGTTCAATCCGCTCTTTATCAGGACTCTCTGCCCGTCAGACTGTCCGAGTTTGACCTCGCGTTTGAGGAAGCCGGTCTCGTCATTCTGCACGAAAACGTAGTAAACTCCCTGATCCTCGACCACCGCTCCGACCGGAACGCTTATGGCCCTTGAGGACGAGGATGATTTCAGATAGACATTCACATAGGATCCCGCAATAAGGTCTCCCTTGTTGTCGAACTCGAATGTCACAGGAATATAATAGTCTCCGTCAGAGGCCTTTCCGTAGCCGACCAACCGGCCGTTCAAAGCCTTCAGATTGTAGGTCTCGTCGCTGTAGGATGTTGAGAAGTTGGCGTCCTTGATTCCGCTGATGAGTCCGTAGTATTTCTCGGAGACATCGGCGCGGAGCCTCAACCTTCTGTTCTGGCTGACAACCGCGATCGGGGTTCCGGTCTCGACATAGTCACCCTGGTTGACGTTGAGTTTCTTGATGAATCCGCCAAGCGGGGAAGTGACGCTGACGTTACCATCCTTGGATGTGCCGGAAGCCAGCGCATCGTACTCTGCCTTGGCCTGTTCGTATGCCAGTTTGCTTTGATCCAAATGGCTTTCGCTGACAATGTTGTCCTTGCTCAGTTGAATGTCTCGTTCATATTCTTTCTTCGCTGCCTCGTATGTGGCTTTTACCTTAGCAAGCTGGTCTCCGCCACCGAGTTCCTTGGATGAGATTGTCGCGATCAGCGAGCCTTTACCTACGGCCGAGCCCTCTGCCAGTTTCCCGAAGCTGACGACTCCGGAACTTTTCGCCACTACGGTCATCTCGTCTCCCATAGCGGATAGAATCTGTCCGCTTGTGTGGATCACCTCATTGAAATCACCCACGGCTACAGTGTCGGTCGTGATTCCGAATGTTTTCTGGCGCTCAAGGCTCACCTCGATCTCGCCATCGTGCCCGTGACCGTCCTCGTGCCCGTCAGCCTCACCGTGGCTGTGTTCGTGTTCGTGGTTATGCCCCTTGCAGGCTTCGCCACTATGGTTATGCCCGTGCTCGTGCTCGTGCTCCTCGTGAGCCTCAGCCTCGTGATCGTGATTGTGATCCCCGTGATTTGAATGGTTACCGCACCCTGCCAAAATAGCGCAGAATGCCATCAACGTTATTATCGTTTTCTTCATTTTAAGTGAATATATGTTTTTAAGTGAATATTTGAGTTATAAATATCCTAAAATTATTGAATAGGCTGATTCCGCCTCTCTCTATTCATTGTACGCGTCCCGACCTGTTAATTAGCATTATTGCCTCCGTTTGACGCTTATCACATCGCACGGATGGTCATTCCGTAAAAATGGCTGTTTCCAGTACTGTGTTGATAATCAGTATATTCGTAAGTCCTGCCCTCCGATTTAGCCGGGCAGGGATTTGCAATCGGTTAACATTCAGTAATTTGCGCTTATCGCACTTGATGCGGAACTAAGATGGTGGACTGAATGTTACGCAGCGACGGGCGGGGCGTTGGGAGCCATTGAAGAGACCAATGGCGGTGCGATAGATGGTATGAGATCCCCGGAAGCATATTCATTAGCGGTGCTTTCGGAGGTGATGGTCAGTAGGTTGGAGAGAATGGCAAGGATCGGGAATATGTCGCCGGCGTCAATGCCAAAATCTTGATTGTCAATGTGCAGCCTTTCCGACGGGCAGTACTGCTTGTGCGCCACGCAGTGGCTTTCGTCCTGGTTGTGGTTGGTGTCCGAATGGTGCGTGTGCTCGTCATCGCAGCACCCGTCCATCCCGCAGACTTCCTCCACAATGCAGATCATTGTCTGATGGTGATGATGCGGCAGCACAGTCGCCAGCGTCATCATCATCATCGCCAGAAAGATCGGCACTATGGACAATTTCCTCAACATAAAGTCTTTCAGACAATCCGAGTGCGAATTTAGCAATTATTTCTGAATATGTGAAATTGTGAGATGGTGGCCGTAAATATATTGGCTGCGGATAATTAATGAATATGTAAGTTTAACTGGTAATAATCCCCTTTGGGTGACTTTGGCTCCCGAAGAGGGAGGGAACCCGCTTTAGCGGGGAGGATCACCCGAAGGGGATTATTGCAGTTGGTCCCTATTCTAATTCCTAAAAATATGATTACTTAAGAATATAGGTAATTGGAGCGTAGCGACCGAAGGGGATTCGGGGAATCCTTTCCCCTTGCCCCACCGGGGCTGTCCCGTAGGGACTGGGGGTTGAAGGTTTAGGCGGCCTATCAGTTTGTCAGAAGACAAACTGATAGGCCGCCGCTTTCCCCAAAGCGACGGCCTGTTGTATATAAAACGAACTTAACAAATAGACAACAAAAAGAACTTTTGTCTGTCCAAGGACAAAGGTATCAAGATTTATCGAATATCCAAAACTTTTTCGTAATTTTTTAAAACGATTTTTGCGTCAATTGTTCATGAAAGCACCGTTGTTTGCTTACAGATTGATGCAAAATGCCGCTTCGAGACACTTCTGAGGGGGATTCTGTGCAAGATGATCCGGCGATGTTCCGTCTGGACCGCACCATTGGTGGCGGCAAGATTTAAAAGGTTTTTTACCCGTTTCTGTACTCACTTGGTGTCATTCCTGTGTGTGCCTTGAAGAACTTGTAGAACACGGACGGATTCGGGAAATGCAGTTTGAAAACGATCTCCTTAATGCTGTCGTCGGTGTACTTGAGCATATTCTTGGCCTCCAGAATCACGAACGAGTCGATCCAGTCCGGCGCCGACCGTCCGCTTACCTGCTTGATAAGCTTGGAAAGGTATTTGGGTGTCAGGCCAAGATGGCTCGCATAGAAGGCCATGTTCCTTTCTGAGGTGTGATGCTCGGTGACGAGCGCCATGAAATGCTCGAAAATCAGTTTTACTCTCGTGTTGACCGCCGCTCCAGGCAACTCGGGGGTTCTGGCCGCACTCTTCTCCATTAGTCCTCCGAGAACATAGAACAGCGAAGCTATCAAAGAACCGACAGCCTCCCTTTTGTTCGGCACATCCGAGGACAGGATTACCCCTATAAGATCCAAATATTTGGAACAGAATGCGATGTTCCTGTCGTCAAGCTGAATGCATGGTTCCGTCAGCAATTTCAGCCGATCGTCGAAAATTTTCTTAAAGTCGAAACTTATGCTGGAAAGATACTCCTTGGAGATCGCCACGACAATGAACTCGAATCCGTTGTCGCCTTCATTGCCCAGCCTGTTTATCTTTATGATGTTCCCCGGGGTGCCGATGAACAGCGTACCCTTGACCACTTTGTAAGACCGAAGGTTGATCTCCACGTTCAACTCTCCTGATTTGCAGAAAATAGCGATGTACGCATCGCTGCGGCAAGGATATTTCAGAAATTGAAGGTTGTCGCTATACTTCACGTCCATGATGAAGAAATCGTCTTCAAGCTGGATCTCGTTCTGGACAGGAACGAGTTTCCTGATCTGCTTAAGACCTATGTTCAATAACGAATCTGGCATTCCATAAAATGTTTTTAGCGTCTGGCGGCAAAATTAGGAAATATTCTTGTCATTGCAAAATTTCGCAATATTCTACCTTTTGACAATTATAGAGTCCAATCGTTCATTCTAATGGTATAATTTGGCAGTCAATTTGTAGTGAAGCCTATCGCTTGTAAGAAGAACAAAAAATTTATGAATATGAACAAGTACATTGTCAAAATCTCAACATTGGTCGCTATGGCTCTTGTGCCAGTTGCGATGAATGCCCAGCAGACGTTGACGCTGGAGCAGTGCCGCGAAATGGCAATCGAGAACAACAAGACCTTGAAACAGGCCGAGACCAAGATTGAAATGGCAGGCTATGACCGTAAGATAGCGTTCGCGAATTATCTCCCGAATATCTCGGCGACAGGGGCGTACATCTATAACGCCAATGACATCGCCCTTGTCAGCGACGTGACTTCCCAGAAGCTGCAGAATATGGGAACCCTTATCCATTCTCAGGTACAAGGTTTCGCTCAGGAACTGATGACCGCTATAAAATCCAATCCGGCGGCCGCTCTTGAATATGCCAACAGCCCTATGTGGCAGACGGTTCTCGGAGCGCTTTCGCAGACGGATATGTCACAGACAATCAACGCCCTTGGCAAGGAGATCGATGACGCTTTCCATCCGGATATGCAGAATATTTTCGCAGGTGCGGTGACGGTTCAGCAACCGGTGTTCGTGGGAGGCAAGATCATAGCTGCCAACAAGATTGCCAAATTGGCGGAAGAGCTGTCAAAGACCCAGTACGACCAGCAGTACCAGCAGGTTATAGTTGATGTTGATCAGGCATATTGGCAGATTGTTTCCATCGCGAACAAGAAGAAGCTTGCCGATGCCTACGCCGACCTTCTTCACAAGATGGAGCACGATGTGGATCTTTTTGTCAAGGAAGGTGTGGCCACGGAGTCTGACGCTCTCCAGATAAAGGTGAAAGCCAACGAGGCGGACATGCTCAAAACCAAGTCCGACAATGGCTTGACCCTTGCCAAAATGCTTCTCTGCAAGCAGATAGGTCTTGATCTCAGCACTGAGATCGTACTTGCTGACGAAACCCTCTCCGACATTCCTGTCCCTCAGATGGGTGCGGACAAGGATTTGGATCAGATATATGCCGACAGGCCGGAGACAAAGAGCCTTGAGCTGGCCTCTCAAATCTATGACGGAAAAGTCAGGGTGGCAAGAGCCGACATGATGCCGAAAATAGCTTTGATGGCTTCGTATTCGGTGACCAATCCTAATATTAAGAATGGATTCCAGAAGGACTGGGGTGGATTCTTCAACGCCGGCGTGATGGTGAACATTCCGATCTTCCACGGATTCGAAGCCATGAGCAAGACTCGTAAGGCCAAGGCGGAGGCCACACTTTACAGAACCCAGCTTGAGGATGCCAAGAACCTCATCAATCTGCAGGTGACCCAGTTGCGCAAGCAGGAAGGTGAGGCGTTCGAGAAGCTCACGATGGCTCAGAACAACCTGTCTAGCGCTGAGGAGAATCTCCGCACCGCGACTGTCGGCTTCGAGGAAGGCGTGATCGAAACCAACACGGCTCTCGCCGCCCAGACCGCTTGGCTGAAGGCTCATTCTGAATATATCGACGCTGGAATCGAGCTCCAGATGCTTGCCGCCAACCTGAATAAGGCCGAAGGCAACAACCATGCTCAGACAAAATAAGTTAAGGGATAATAATAAAAAACAAAGAATATTATGGAAAAGGAAAAGAAAAGCTACAATCTTGTGATTGGCATTGTGGCGCTGATCGTAATCATCCTTCTGATCGCCGTCATCGGCTATTTCGTCTCTAAACCAAAGCCTCTGATGATTCAGGGCGAGGCAGAGGCCAGTGAGTATCGTGTGTCCGGCAAGGTTCCGGGCAGGATCGAGGAACTTTACGTCAAGGAAGGCCAGATGGTCCACAAGGGAGACACCGTCGCCCTCATCGACTCTCCTGAGGTACGTGCCAAGCTGGCGCAGGCCAACGCCATCAAGGCGGTTGCCAGCTCACAGAGCAGAAAGGCTCAGAACGGAGCCCGCAAGGAGCAGATCGCCGGAGCCTATGAGCTTTATCAGCAGGCTCTTGTGCAGGAAGACGTGATGAAGAAGTCTTTCGACAGGATCCAGAAGCTCTATGACCAGAAAGTCATCGCGGCTCAGAAATACGACGAGGTAAAGGCCAAGTACGATGCCTCCGTCGCTCAGACTAAGGCTGCCAAGAGTCAGTATGACATGGCTGTCAACGGAGCGCGCGAGGAGGACAAGGCTGCGGCCAAGGCTCTCGTCGATCAGGCTAACGGCGCGTTGATGGAGGTGGAGTCTTATCTGAGCGAGCTGTACCTTACGGCTCCTGCTGACGGAATCATCTCGGCTCTTTTCCCTAAGGTCGGCGAGCTTGTCGGTCAGGGAGCGCCTGTCGCCAGCGTTACTGACCTGAATGATGTATGGTTCACTTTCAATGTGCGTGAGGACTACCTCCACGGCATGAAGCAGGGCGACAAGATCACGGTGATCATCCCGGCCCTTGACGGCAAGGAGGTTCCGGCCACCGTCAACTATGTGGCTGTCCGTGAGTCCTACGCCACGTGGAAGGCCACCAAGGAAACTGGTATGTACGATGCCAAGACCTTTGAGGTCAGGGCCGTTCCGGATGTGACGGTGGACGGCATTCGTCCTGGTATGTCCGCAATCGTTAAGTAAGGACTATCATCATGACTAATTGGCAGAGAATAATTGCGGTGGCCCGCCGCGAGCTCAGGATCATCAGGCAGCGTCCGATCTATCTTCTGGGTTCGGTAGGCGTGATAGCCTTCTGCGCCATATTCTTCCTGACATTTCTGAAGGACGGTCTGCCGAGTGATGTTCCGATCGGTCTTGTGGACTACGACTACTCGTCCACCTCAAGGAATTTCTGCCAGCAGCTGGACGCCACCCAGTTGGGAAAGGTTGTCCACTACGATTCGTTCGCGGCTGCCAGAGAAGACATGAACAGAGGCAAGATCGCGGCTGTCTGTGTCGTTCCTGTGGGGATGAACGATGACATCCAGGCGAACCGTCAGCCGAAGATCACGTTCTACGTCAACGGCTTGTACTTCGTCAGCGGGGCGCTTGCGTGGAAGGATCTTCTTCAGATGGTCAATCTGACCAACGGAGCCGTGCAGAGGCAGGCCTTCAGGGCAAGAGGTTACAACGACAGCCAGATCATGGGCATGATCCGTCCTGTGGACGTGGATGTCCATCAGATCGGCAACGTCGGCACCAACTACAACTACTACCTCAGCAGCGTCCTGCTGCCAGGTGTGCTGGAGATGATCGTGATAATCGTCCTGATATATTCATTGGGAGCGGAGCTTAAGTATGGTACCTCCAGGCATCTGCTGCAGACCTCCGGCAACTCGATCGTGACCGCCCTCGCCGGCAAGCTTCTGGTGTGGACGCTGACATTCTCGGCGATCGGGCTGATACTTATCCTGCTGCTCTTCCATAGGCTGCATTTTCCGTTGGCGGGATCCATCTGGAACATGTTTTTGGGCATATTCCTTATGATCTTCGCCAGTGAGGCGATCGCCATATTCATCCTTGAGATGCTTCCTGTGCCGAGGTTGGCGTTGAGTATCGGCGCTCTTTACAGCGTGCTTGGATTCTCCCTCTCGGGCTTCACGCTTCCGATAGAGGCCATGCCGCCTTACATCCAGGGACTTGCGGCGGCGTTCCCGTTGCGTCATTATTATCTGTTCTATGTCCAGGAGGCCATATTCGGAGCCGGATTCGCCGGATGGTGGAAGCAGGTGATCTACTTGCTGATCTTCATTCTGTTGCCGCTCATAGGTCTTGTGCGACTCAAGAAGGCCTACATTCATCAGAACTTCCCTAAAGACTAAGTGACATGAAAAATACATACGCAAAAACATGGATCAAGGACTTCTGGGGCATATTCTGTCATGAGCTTCGACAGATTTTCTCAGACAGCGGCGTGCTGCTGATCTTCCTTGTCGCCGGACTTGTCTATCCGCTGCTTTACAATGTCGTTTACCTGAACGGTATTCTTTCTGAGACTCCCGTTGCCATTGTTGACAATTGCGACAGCCCGGACAGCCACCGCTTCATCAGGGAGATCGACGCCACCCGAGAGGTCGAGGTCGCGGCGAAATGTATGAATATGGCCGAGGCGGAAAAGATGATGCAGGAACGCAAGGTCAACGGTATCATCTATTTCCCTTCCGACTTCACGGAGAAACTGGCTCGAAACGAAACCTCCACATTCTCCGTCTATGCGGACATGAGCAGCTTCCTCTACTACAAGAACGCTCTCATGGCCACCAACTTCGTGATGCTTCATGAGATCGGTCAGATCCAGATGCAGAGGTTCTCGTCCCTCGGGATGACGGAACAGGCAGCGTCCCAGACTGTCAAGCCGCTCGGCTACGAGGACAATAATCCCTACAACAGGGCCTTCAACTACAGTTTCTTCCTGATCTCGGCCATCCTGATGATCATCATCCAGCAGACGCTTTTCTACGGAATGTCACTGCTGGTAGGAACCGCAAGGGAGAGGAACCGCAGTTTCGCATCGCTTCCTGACAGACTTGAAGGTCACGGTGTCGGGCGTGTGGTCATGGGACGTGGAGGCGCCTACTGGCTGCTGTACATTGCCGTGGGTATGTACATCGCCTTCATCGTCCCCGCAATATTCGGAATCCCTCAAAGAGGTGAGTTCAAGGATGTCCTTGCGATGCTGGTCTTCTTCATCACTGACTGTGTGTTCTTCAGCATGGTCTGGAGCACGCTGATCACGAGGAGGGAGTCCGTGTTCATCCTCTTTCTGGCGATGTCGCCTGTGGCTTTGTTCCTGACCGGTTGCTCATGGCCGACATTCGCGTTCCCGGGCTTCTGGAAGGTGTTCTCCTACATATTCCCGTCCACTTTCGGCGCGCAGGGTTTCATCAACCTCAGCACTGCCGGTGGCGAGATGGGAGCGGCTGACGTGCAGATGAAGGCCATGATCATCCAGACGGTCATCTATTTCTTCCTTGCATGCGTGGCTGTCTATGCCGAGAACTGGGTACTGCGTCACAAGGAGCAGATCCGTCAGAGAAGTGAACGGCTCGCCAAGCGTGTGGGCATCGACAGCGCCGAGGACGCTAAGATCATCGCCGGAGAATAGGACGTGATCCGGTAAAAAGAAAACTCCCTCCCGAATTTTGCACGTTACCAAAATTCGGGAGGGAGTTTTCTCTTTACCGGTCGCAGAGCCTACCGAAGAGGCAGTCGTTCTGCAGTTATATGTCTGCTTTTATTATTCCCCTACGTGGAACGCCACGCGGAGTTCCTCGATCTCCTCGTCGGTGATCGGGTTCAGCTTGCCCAAAGGAGCGGCGAGGATCAGCGAGCGGGCGCTGAAATCTGCCACCTCAAGACGGTCGAACGTGTTGATGAGCTGGTCACCGGTCACGACGACGGAATCGTTTTCCAGCATCACGAACGGTCTCTGTTTGAACTCATCGGCGAGTTCTGTCAGATGCTCGTTGTACTGGCTCCCGAACGGGAATGTCGGAATGTCCTGAAGGAATATCCAGCTCTCCGGGATTGTTCGCACGTCGAATTTCACTCCGGTCGTGCAGAATCCCATCAGGGCAGGGGACTGGGTCAGGATGATTGAGTTGACCTTCGGGTTGCGGCGGTAGATCTCGTAATGAAGTGCCACAGAGCGGCTTGCGTTCTTCCCGGCCTCTACCATTCCGTCTTTGATCTGCACGATGTCTTCCGGCTCAAGATCCCAACGCTGCATGCTGGACGGAGTGATGAGGAAATCATTGCCTCTCCAGCGCACGGATGCCGTACCGTAGGAACTGCACATAAGCCCTTGTGAGCAGGCTCTGCGGACAATTTTGCAGATTTCCGCGCGGATCGCCCTCTCATCTGAAGGGTGCGTTACGTTCATAAAGTGTTGGAACGGAACGTTCACGGCTTTCTCGTGCTGGAGGATCTGATCCTCGCTGAGGTATTTAGGCTCTCCCAAAGTCTTGGCGTTCAGGATTGTGCGCGCGCAGAGCTCCAGGGTCTCAAACCTCTGGTAAGCATCAGCGATGTCCTCACCGGCAACCACGACACCGTGGTTCTCCATGATGACGGCCTTGTAGTCCGGGTTCTTCTTGAATTCGGCCACAATTTTCTTTCCCAGAAGCTCGCTTCCAGGGAGGGCATATTCAGCGAATCCGACAGGGCCGCAGGTCGCGCGCGCCTGAGGGATGATGCTCGTGTCCGGAACCTGGTGAACCATACTGAAGGTGACCAGTCCAGGAGGGTGGGCGTGGATCACTGAATGAATATGCGGGTTCATCTTGTAGATGGCCTTGTGGAAAGGGTACTCGGATGAAGGTCTGTGAGGTCCGATGATGGTTCCGTCAGCCTTCACGCACATGATGTCCGCCGGAGTCAGCGAACCTTTGTCAATCGCCGCCGGGGTGATCCACATATCTCCGTTCTCGTCCATGATGGACAGGTTTCCGCCGGAGGTGGTGGTCATCTCGCTGCGATAAATCCTGCCGATGATGATAGCGATCTGCTCGGCCGGATGCATCAGATTTACGTCAAGTTGTTTCATGATATTAATGAATTACATTGGAAGCCGCTTTACTTTGCCTGAAGTCAAGGTCGCTTCCCGGATTTACAATTATGCCAGCATGACCTGCCCTCCCGTCACAGGGATGGCCTGTCCGGTCTCTCCGGTCTGGTCGATGGCGTAGAGGATGGCCTTGCAGACATCCACAGGGTTGCATCCCTTGCGCATAGGCACCTGGGCGAGATAGTAGTCCTTGACATCCTGCACGGTCTTCGCTCCCGGAACCTTGCCGGCGTTGAGGTACTGGATGAACAGTCCGTTCTCCGGGTTGCTCCACAGCGGGCCGTCGTAGTAGTTGCCAGGGCAGATGCTGTTGACTTTCACCCTGTAAGGGGCGAGCTCAAGCGCGAAGGACTGGGTCAGGCCTATTCCACCGAACTTGCCGCCGGCGTAGGCAAAGTTGGCCTTGCTGCCGCGCAGGCCGCTCTTGCTGTTGACCTGGATGATGTCGGCGAAATATTCAGGATCATATTTCGTCTCGATCTTCATTATGTGTGAGGCGACCTTCGCGCAGAAGAAGTAGGCCTCATAGTTGATCTTGGTGACGAACTCGAAGTTCTCCGGAGTCATCACGTCCAATCCGCCGGCGCGGACAACCCCGGCGTTGCTGACGAACGCGTCAAGCGCGCCGAAGTTCAGAATTGTCTCCTTCATCAGGTTCCGGAGGCTCGCCATGTCCGCGACATTTGTCTTTACGAATATGGCCTTGTTGGCTCCCGCTTTCTCGTTGAAGCTGGCGGCGGTCTTCTCGCCGGTCGCCTCGTTGAGGTCGGCCACCACGATGTTGGCTCCCTGGGCCATCAGCTCACGGGCGATGCCTTCTCCGAATCCCTGGGCGGCTCCGGTCACGATGATCGTGCGGCCTTCCACACGGCCTTTGGATGCACTGGAGGCCACCTTGCGGCGGTAGTTCTCCACCTCCCAGTTGTCGATGAAGTCGATCCAAGCCTGCTCCATCGGATGCTCTCCGCCGAAGCTCTGCGCATAGAACGCTACCTTCATCGCGTCCGTGAACACATCGGTGATGATCTGTGCGTTCCTGGAGCTGTCTCCCACGGCGATGAGTCCGATTCCTTTGATGAGCAATACCTTAGGCGTGTAGCCTTTCCCGCTTACGAAAGCCTCGATTTCCTTCTCGGCCTGCTTTAAAATCTCTTCATCTGACTCGGCTTCAATGAATATGTACGAGCTCTTGCAGTACACGATGATGTCCGGGGTGAACGGCTTCGCAATCTTGTCGAAACCGGATTTTCCGGGACAATCAGTCACTGAGCCTGTCGAAGTGACTGAACAACCATCAATGAAGAAGTCCACAAGGGCGTTCTTTGTGACTTTCAAGGTCTTGAAGCCCCTTCCGGAGCGCGAGAGCATCTGCCGGATAGCCGGAACGACATCCGTAACAGTCTCCGAGACAGCCGTGTCACCCTCCGGAAGAGCGGCGACCTTGGCCTCAAGTTTTCCAAGGACTTCTGAATATATTCCCTCAATCTCAGCGGTGGTGTCCCCACCCACGAATATTCCGTGATTCTGAAGGAATATCACCTGGGGTTCCTTGCCTTTCTCAGCCTTGTAGGCCTTTATCCGGTCATAGACCTTCTTGAAAAGCGTGTAGCCCGGGTCGGTATATTCAATGTAAAGGGCATCTGGGAATATCTCCTTGCACGCGGCCTCGGCGTTCACCGAGCACATCAGGCCGTTGACAAGGGTAGGGTGGAGGTGAACCACGAAGGCGAATCCCATGCAGTTGTGCAGGGATGTCTCCACTGAAGGCCTTCTGTCCTTTGTTATGCAGGCCGCTGCGAGGTCGTTCTTGACTTGCTCCTCGCGGATTGCTGTGTCCTCATTGTAAGCCTTTTCGCCCATCTCGTTCAGAAGGGCTCTGTCAAGGACAGCGAACCCGTCCTCTGTTATAGTAGCGAGGGCGTGGCCGCTGGCCTTCACCCAAAGTCTGTTCTCATCCTTGTAGGAAGTGTTGCCACCTCCGGCGATCACGAACCTGGAGCCCTGTCCGAACTTCCGGGAAATCGCGATAAGGTCTTCAATCTGTTTCATATTCGTGTGTCAATTATGTGTTCTGTTCGCTGAGCTGACATATTCCTAAATGGCTAATGTCTTGCGGATCAGCTCGTCTCCCGCTTCGATGGAGTTCAGCCCAGCCTGGTGTGCGGCCACCGCGCAAGCTCCACGGTAGTTGGTCTCGCGCAGTTTTTCGCTGAGCCCTTCGGCGTTGTCGCGGGTGCGCAGACGGATCGGCTCCAGCGCCGGGGTGTTGTGCTCCGAGCCGAAAGTGACGATGAATCCCTCGTCCTGGAGGTAGCCTGAATATTCCTCAAGCACGGCCGTCGTGTTGCGGGTCGTGATGAATTCCACGGACTTGATTCCGCGCTTTTTCAGCGTGTCGGCGGCCTTTTGCAGATCGCCCTCGAAGTCGGTGAAGTTGCCTTTCGAGTCGTCCGCGAGGAACGGGTAGGTAGGGATTCCGCCGGCGGCCTTGATGATTTGGCAGACTGTCTCCATCGGCAGGAACGCCTTAGGATCCTCAGGCACGAACGCCGCGCCTCCGGCCTTGAGGAGCTTGCTTCGGATCTCGTTCTCCATCGCCGCCTCGTTGTCCGGTGCGGATTTCAGTGGCTGTCCGCCGAAGATTCTCTCGTAGAGGGCGAGCCTGTCCTGGATTTTGTCGGCTTTGGCGTCAACCGCCATCCTGAGAGCCTTCGCAAGGTGACGCTCACGCACCGATCCTCTGGTCAGTTCCTTGACAATATATTTGAAATCAACGTTGAATCCGGCCTTGACCTCATCCAGATGGGCGTTCAGTTTGGCGCACATCCTTTCAACCTGGGCGTTGGACTCAGCCCGTACATCGGCGAGCATCTGAGCCTCTTTGCCGCTGAGTATCACCGGATAGGCCAGTCCCTTTCCGCTCAGGTAGGTGCGTCCCGGGTTGTTCGGGTCGTTCACTCTTAATCCGGCGGCCTGGTCCTCGCTGTTCAGAGAGATGAACTCGATGTTGAACATCGGGTAGAGATGCCTTGCGGCGCATTCGTCATTCCACTCCCTGTAGCCGTCGAGGCTGTAGAAGTCATTGATTCCCACAACTTCGACACCTTCGGCGGCGGCCATATCAAGGGCTTGTCTCACGTCTTTGAAGGCGCTGAAGGAGTACGGTGTGTGCAGATGGGCGTTAACGTCGATTATCGTTTTCATATTCATGAATATTCTTTGTTCAAAGTTAGTAATAATCTTATAAAGGTCATTCTGCAATGCGGATTTTTGAAGCCGTTCGGTCAAATTTGAAATTAATTTGCTAAATTTGTGGAATATGCCACGAAATATTTTCGATAACATAAAACATCTTACAAATGGAAAAGAAACAACAAGGTAACATTTTCGCTATTGTGATTATGTTCTTCCTGTTCGCGATGATCTCATTCGTGACGGGATTCCAGAATCCGTTCGGAGTCATCGTGAAGCAGCAGTTCGCTGCTTCGAACTTTATGTCCCAGCTGGGCAACGCCGCCAACTTCATCGCCTATGCGTTCATGGGTCTGCCAGCTGGTATGATCCTGTCCAAGAAGGGCTACAAGTTCACCGCCCTCGCGGCCGTGACCGTAGGATTTGTCGGAGTCGGCATCACATTCCTTTCAGGAATCGCCGGCAGCTTCGCCGTCTATCTTCTCGGCGCGTTCATCTCTGGTTTCTCAATGTGTATGCTCAACACGGTTGTGAACCCTATGCTCAACACTCTCGGTGGTGGTGGAAACAAGGGTAACCAGCTCATCCAGTGGGGCGGATCCTGCAACTCCTTGAGCGCCACGATCGTGCCCGTGCTCGTGGGTTATCTCATCGGTGACGTTACGAAGGACACCCAGATCGCCGATGCCAATCCGGCGCTCTTCATCGCGATGGGCATTTTCGCTCTGGCGTTCATCATCATCGCGGCCTCGCATATTCCTGAACCTGAGCTTGAGGCGGCTGCTGCTTCCGGAAAGACGCAGCAACTCACCATCGGCGAGAGCGTCAAGGGAGCCCTCTCCTTCAAGCATTTCGTGCTTGGTATCATCGCCATATTCGTCTATGTGGGTGTCGAGGTAGGTATTCCTAACTTCGTGAACCTATACATGACATCCGCCGAGATCGGCATCAGCGCCGCTGTGGCTGGAACAATTGTCGGGATGTACTGGTTCCTCATGCTTTGTGGTCGTCTCGTGGGAGCTTCCGTCGGAGGGAAGGTCTCCAGCCGCGCCATGGTCAGCTTCGTGGGCACTGTCGCCATCATATTCCTTCTTCTTGGAATGTTCCTTGGTGACACGACAACAGTCAAGTTCCCGGCCATCACCTCCCAGCTGTCATTCTCCCTCGCCGAGATTCCGATCGGAGTGATGTTCTTCATCCTCTGCGGACTCTGCACATCCGTGATGTGGGGCGCCATCTTCAACCTTGCCGTCGAGGGTCTCGGCAAGTACACATCTATCGCTTCCGGCCTGTTCATGGTGATGGTTTGCGGTGGTGGAATCCTCCCTCTCATCCAGGGTGCCGTCGCTGACGCCACCAACTATCTGATGAGTTACATCGTTATCATCATCGGTGTCGCCTATATCCTTTGGTACGCCCTCTTCGGCTCTAAAGTAAAGAAAACCGCTTAATTTGAAATCCCGTCCCGGTGGGGTTCTCCACCGGGACTTATCATAGCCAAATATTATGGAACAGAATCTAGTAATAGGAATAGATGTCGGTGGACAGACCACCAAATGCGGGGTTGTTGACGCGCGCGGAACCGTGCTCGCCCAGACAGTCATCCGTTCAGACTCCTACACTACTGTCGAGCCTTACATCGAGGAACTTGCCGCGGCGCTGAAGAAGATCATCACCGATGCCGGTGCCGAAGGGCAGATCCGTGGAATCGGTGTGGGCGCTCCTAACGCCAACTACTACACCGGTGAAGTCGAGAATGCCGTTAACCTTTCTTGGGGAAGAGCTGGTTCGATTCCTTTCGCCAAGATGCTTACCGAAGCGATGGACGGCATCCCTGTGACCCTAACCAACGACGCTAACGCCGCCGCGATGGGTGAGATGACCTACGGTGCCGCGAGAGGTATGAAGAATTTCATCATGATCACCCTCGGAACCGGTGTCGGCAGCGGAATCGTCATCAACGGTGAGATGGTCTATGGCCACGACGGATTCGCCGGCGAGCTCGGCCACACCACGATCGTCCGCCACAACGGCCGTCATTGCAACTGCGGAAGAAACGGTTGCCTTGAGGCCTACTGCTCAGCGATCGGAGTCGCCAAAACCGCCCGCGAGTGGCTGGATATGAGCGATCAGCCATCGGCCCTCCGCAGCCTTGACAGCATCTCCTCAAAGGATGTCTATGAGGCCGCCAAGGAAGGCGATGCCCTTGCCATCAAGATCTTTGAATATACCGGAACCCTCCTCGGCCAGGCTTTCGCCGACTTCATCGCGTTCTCCTCTCCTGAGGCCATCGTTCTCTTCGGCGGTCTCGCCAGAAGCAAGGAGTTCCTCACCGAGCCGATCCTCCGTTCGATGAACGACAACGTTCTCCCTCTCTGGAAGAACAAGGTCCAGCTCGTATATTCCCAGCTCAAGGAGTCCGACGCCGCCATCCTCGGCGCCTCCGCCCTCGCCTGGGAACGATAGCCTTTCCCGATGCGGCATCCGGCCTGGCCTTGAAGCCTTGCTTGGTGCCGTTGAAAGAGCGAGCCTCCCTTCAACCGTGGAGCGTAAACTCTTGTAAATGAATATACTGACGCACCCTCCTTGTGCCTGACATAGGTCTGAGGAGGGTGCGTCATTTTGTTGATCTTCAGTTGCTTGGTCTCCACGGAAATACCGTGCGGCCTTTCGGCGGAAGAATGCGGTATTCTACACTTTTCTGTCAAGAATCTCCTTGTGGAACGGGCCGACACACTTGCTAAATTCGCAACATGAGTTGCGCGAAGATTCTTTTGCTCTTATTAATGGCTTGCGAGAACTGGCTCAAGTGCCACTCTGCAAACTTATTTGCTCTTTTATAAATTACTCTTGCTTTTCCGTGTAATGTATTATAAATTTGTGATATAGTATTGTATATGATCCTATGACCTAGTGGCCGGACAGTACTGTAGGCGTGACTAGCGATTGACTCAACATAGGAGACTGACCTCTGAAATCGTAGAAGCAGTATTGCCTATGATTATTCTTAACGATTGGGAATCAATTCTTTTTTTTTGTAAAACTTTGGACAAAGACTTTTTATGAACAAACAACTTCTTTTTTGTGTTTTGTCTCTTCTCGCCGTTCTCTCTGTCAGTTGTAATAAATCTGATGGAGAATCTACTATCTATGGCAAAAGCTGGGAAGAAAAATGGATTGTTGCATCAAAGATAATCACCGCTACAGGAGCCAATGGGCCTGAGACATGCTATTGGATAAAGGTTGACAACAACCCTGTCTGGCAAATTAGTCATAGCCAGATAGATGGCTTCAACTATGAAAGTGGCTACGAGTACGAACTGCTTGTTAATGCGCAAGAAATACTTGATCCTCCTCAGGATGCGTCTTCCTGTGAATATACACTTCTCTCTGTTGTGTCAAAAATATTAAAAGACTCTGATGTCCCGCTTTTGACAAATACTCCATTAGAATGAATGTCGAATGCCGAATCTTTTCAAAATGGTTCAAGACATTTTTCTGATTCTGTTGCCATTATTGAAGGAGATATTCTCCTTTCAAAAGAGCAGACTGAAACTATTATGACAAGATCTGGAGCAATAACAGATGTTATAAAATATTGGCCAGGTAATACGGTGTATTATACATTCGCACAAGATTTTTCTTTACAATCAAATGTTGAAAGGGCCATTAATGAGTGGGAAAACAAAACAAGTTTAACATTTGTAAATGGTACT